>Ga0316201_10002741_pt1 | contig 12685 bp, 8 predicted proteins | sample CS6wburrow_MG_FD_204516 | JGI IMG/M metagenome (GOLD analysis project Ga0316201, IMG submission 204516) | Coastal sediment microbial communities from Delaware Bay, Delaware, United States - CS-6 worm burrow | ecosystem: Environmental > Aquatic > Marine > Coastal > Sediment | place: USA: Delaware... | reverse complement strand
CGGCTTCTGACTGTCGGTACTCAACGTGTACGATCGTAACGACGAAGATCTCAGGCTGATCCTCGACTACGACCGCCTGGTCGACGAGCTCACGGCCGAGGCAATCGGTGAAGCGGCCGCGCTGTACTTCGATTTCGACAACTACGTCGAAGTCAGGCTGGTGCCGGAAGTCGAGGGAGAGCCGGAGGCGGTGTCGCTGCTGCCCTGACGGGAACGGATTTCCCGCAGCGCCGGTAAGGGGCTTACATTGCGCTCCTCCGACCGAGGAGGGGCGCTATGGATAGACGCACGTTCGCACGCACGATAGCGGCGGTCATGGCCGGACTGGGGATTCCGGTCGGGAGCCGCGACGCTTCTGCCACGAGCCCTTTCGCGCGCGGCGTCCTGCCGCCGACGTCGCTTCCCACTCGACGCCTCGGTCGCACCGGCCTGGACGTACCGATCCTCGCGCTCGGCGGACACCATGTCGGCCGGGCCGAGTCCGAGTCCGCCGCCCGGGTACTGGTGGAGACCGCTCTCGAGGAAGGAATCCGATTCTTCGACAACGCGGAGTCCTACCAGAACGGCAAGGCCGAGCGCTGGCTTGGGGCTGCCCTGCAGGGCGTCCGCTCCGACGTCATGATCATGACGAAGACGCACTCGCCGCGCGATCGCAGCGCCGACAGCGCCCGACGGCACCTGGAGGGAAGTCTCGAGCGCCTGCGCACCGACTACCTGGACGTCTGGCAGCTCCACAGCACCAAGAGCGTGGAGGACGTGGACCGTGCGTTCCGCTCCGGCGGCGCCATGGAGTACATCATGCGAGCCCGTGAAGAAGGCCTGGTGCGCTTCGTCGGCGTCACGGGTCACGTGACGCCCGCCGCGCACCGCCGGGCCCTCGAATACTGGGACGACGGTTGGCAGTTCGATACGTTCCAATTCCCGATTAACCCGATCGACTACCACCAGCGGAGCTTCCAACGACAGGTCCTGGTAGATATCGTGGCGAGGGACATCGGAATGATCGCCATGAAGACATCGGCGGACGGACGCCTGCTTCGCGAAGGGATCTGCACGATCGACGAGACTCTTGGCTACGTGTGGTCGCTCCCGGTCAACGTCGCGGTGGTGGGAATGGAAACGCCCGCGCTCGTGCGGCACAACGCCCGCCTGGCGCGGGAGTTCGAGCCCATGAGCCCGGCTGATCTGCAGGCGTTGCGGGACCGTATCGAGCCTGCCGCCGATCTCGCACTGGAGTGGTACAAGACATGAACGACCGACGGGCGGTTCGCGCGTGGATCTCGTACGACTGGGCGATATCCGCGTTCAACACGCTCGTCGGAACGTTCATCTACAACACCTACTTCGCCCGAGCGTTCGCCCCGACGGAGGAAATGGGGGTGGCCCTTTGGTCGCGTGGCGTCATCGCCACCGCCATCCTCGTCGCCCTGCTGTCTCCGATCCTGGGCGCGGTGGCGGATCGCAGCGGCCGCCGCCGGCGCTACTTGATCCTGATGACCTTGTTGTGCGCGGGATTCACCGTCCTGCTGGCCTTCGTATCGCCGACCCACAGCCACGCGGTCCTCAAGGCGCTGACGATTTACGTGGTTGCGAACGTGGCCTTCGAAATGGCCACTGTCCTGTATAACTCGTTTCTGCCAGACCTGGTCACGGAAGACCGGATCGGCCGCGTGTCAGGGTACGGTTGGGGCATCGGGTACATTGGTGGTCTGGTGGTGATGGTCCTGGCCCTGCTCCTGTTCGTCGAGGACGCGACGCGCCTCAGCTTCCTTCCCACGGCGGACAACTTCAACGTCCGAGCCACCAACATCCTGGTCGCGGTGTGGATCTTGGTGTTCAGCATCCCGATGTTTCTGTTCGTCAAGGAGACCCAGCCGAGGACGGCCAGGGTCGACGTCGCGGGCGCCTTTCGCGAGTTGAAGCACACGTTCACCGAGGTGAAGCGCTACCGGGAGATCGTGAAGTTCTTGTTGGCCCGGCTGATCTACAACGACGGCCTGGTGACCGTCTTCATCTTCGGAGCCATCTACGCACAGGCGACCTTCGGGTTCGACCCGGGAGAGGTCCTCATATTCGGGATCGTCCTCAACGTGGTAGCCGGGCTCGGGGCGCTTGGCTTCGGCTTCGTGGACGATAAGCTGGGAGGGAAGAACACCCTGCTGATCACGCTGGTCGGACTCATCACGGCCACTGCGATCGCCGTGGCAGCCCCGAACAAGACCTGGTTCTGGGCGGCGGGTGTTCTGATCGGGATCTTCGTCGGACCCAACCAGTCCGCCAGCCGCTCACTCATGGGCCGTTTCGTGCCGGAGAAGCACAAGGGCGAGTTCTTCGGCTTCTTCGCGTTCTCGGGGAAGGTCACGTCCTTCATGGGCCCAATGATCCTCGGAGCGCTCGCGGTTCCGTTCGGGATGCGCGTGGCGGTGGCAAGCCTGATCGTGTTCTTCCTGGCAGGAGCACTGATCCTGCTGACCGTAGACGAGCAGGCAGGAATCGAGACGGCCCGAGCTGCCGACGCCTAGGCCGACGGGTCGACAGACGCAAAGACGCAAAGACATACTGACGGAGTCACCTCAGCGTGGGAGCTACACTATGGCCGAGCGGAGCATGTGGGATCGAATGAGGGGCGCCGCGATGCTGGACATCGCGACGTACGAGGAAGTGGAGCACGATGACAACCTGACGACGCAGGCGGCGATGGTCGTGTTGATCGCCGCGGTGGCTCGCGGCATCGGGGGATTCAACCAGGGCGAGAACGGGATCATCGTGGGCGTGGTCGCGGCCCTCTTCAGCTGGCTCGTGTGGGCCGGGATCACGTACCTGATCGGCGACAAGCTCTTGAAGGGAACGGCCACCTGGGGTGAGCTGCTGCGAACGCTTGGGTACGCCCAGGCGCCGGCCGTGCTCCTGATCTTCGGATTCGTCCCGGTGCTCGGGAGCATCCTGGGGGCCGTGGTCGGAATCTGGCTCCTGGTCACGGGAATCGTGGCCATCCGTCAAGCCCTGGACTTCGATACCGGCAAGGCCGTCCTGACGGCGTTCCTCGGCTGGCTTGTAGCGGTGGCGATTCCGGCGATGGTGATCGGGGCGGCCCTCATCGAGTGGTAGCGCTCGAGGCGCTGCGAGTCCTCCGGCGCATTGCGGCGCGCCGGAGGGCTCCTATTTTGGCTCATTCCGCCGGCACTCTCGCCTTGTGTCGGCCTCAACGGTGGTGGACGGGAGGAGGATCCAGACCCCCCATGCACTTTCGCCTCGTCAGCCGTGCGCTCATCCTCTGTTCTGCCGCCTGTCTCCTCGGCATAGGTCCGGCTGGCGCGCAGGATTGGCCGTCCACGCGGCCCGAGCGCTCGGACTACCGCGAGACTTCCCGGTACGATGACGTCACGCGGTTTCTCGACGGGCTCGAGGGGCGGCACCGGATGCTTCGGCTCACGAGTTTCGGCTATTCCGAAGAAGGACGCCCGCTGCCGCTGGCCGTGTTCGGCGATGTGACCGATGGGTCCGCCGCCGCGGTACGCTCGTCCGACGCGACCCGAGTACTGGTCTTCGCGAACATCCACGCCGGCGAGGTGGCCGGAAAGGAAGCGGCGCAGGTCCTTGTAAGGGAGTTGGCCCTTGGACTCCGCGATCGGTGGGCCGACTCGCTGGTCATACTCGTGGCTCCGATTTACAACGCGGATGGAAACGAGCAGATCGGCCTGCGAAACCGCCCCCGGCAGCATGGGCCGGTGGCCGGAATGGGCCGTCGGCCGAATGCCCGGGGCCTGGATCTCAACCGCGACAACGCCAAGCTGGAGTCGGCCGAAGCCCGGGCGCTGTCGCGTCTGGTGCAGGAGTACGATCCGCACGTGGCGCTCGATCTTCATACGACCAACGGGACGTTCCACGCTTACCACCTGACCTACGCACCTCCGCTTCATCCGTCCACGGACTCGGGAATCACGACCCTGCTGCGCGAGGAGTGGTTGCCGGCGGTCACCGAGAGCGTTCGCGACCGATACGGGTGGGAGTTCTTCTACTACGGCAACGTCCCCGGGACGTTCGGCATGCGCGGGGAGCGTGGCTGGTACACGTTCGATCACCGGCCGCGCTTCACGACCAACTACCTCGGCCTCCGGAACCGCTTCGGGATTCTCAGCGAAGCCTACTCCTACGCCACGTTTGAGGACCGGATTCTGGCGCACGGCCGTTTCGTCGAAGCCGTGATCGACTTCACGTTTGCCAACGCGACCCGCGTGCGCGAAGCGGTCGAAGCCGCCGACGGGAGGCCGGCGCAGGGAATGGAAGTGGCCCTGCGGGCCGAGATGGTCGTCGGAGACACGATCGAAGTGCTCATGGGCGCCGTGGACGAAATGCGCAATCCGTACACCGGGGCGCTGATGTACCGTCGCAGGGACGAGGTGAGCGTCGAGAGGATGCCCGACTACGGCGCCTTTCGCGCCACCGAAGTGGCCGCGGCGCCGGCCGCGTACGTGATTCCGGGCGAGTTCACGGCGGTGATCGAAAGGCTGGAGGCGCACGGGGTTCACATCGCTCGCCTCGACGCCGCGGCCGAAATCGAGGTCTCGGAGTTTCACATCGATTCCACGAGAGCATCCGAGAGAGAGTACCAGGGCCACCGACCGCGTGAGGCCTGGGGTGCCTGGCAGGAGGTTGTGCGCACCGTCCCCGAGGGAACGGTCGTGGTCCCGGTACGTCAGCCCCTCGGTCGGCTGATCGTCGTTCTCCTGGAACCGCGTTCGGACGACGGTTTCCTGGTCTGGAACCTGTTCGATCCGGCGATCGAGGAGAGCGAAACCTACCCGATCACCCGGCTGCCCGAGTTGCCGACGGAATCCTGCGAGGAGTGCGTCCGGTTCCGCTGACATCAGGCCCCGCCCCGCCCGGACGCGCGCAGGCGTCCCGATCCGGTAGCGGAGTCTCCGCTCCGGGTGTGTTCCTTCTCGTCTTCATTGCGTTATTGCTCCTCGCGCCCAACTCGTCGAACGGTCAGACGACCGGCCGGATCCAGGGCAGTGTCAGCGATCTGTCCACGGGTCAACCGCTGGCGGGGGTGTTGATCCGCATCGACAACCTCGATCGGTCGACTTTCAGCCTGGAGTCCGGCCGCTTCGTGCTGGCCGGGCTGCCGGCAGGGCGGCACGACGTGAGCGTCGAGCTGGTCGGGTTCAGGGCGCTCGAGCTTGAGTCCGTTCTGGTCCGCGCCTCCCGGGAGACGGAACTGGCCCTGGAACTCGAACCGACCGCGGTACCCGTCGAGCCGATCCGGGTGGAAGCCGAGCGGGTGCCGCTCATCGAGCCGGAAGTCAGCGAGACGCGCCAGATCGTGCTCGGCACGGCGTTGCGGGAGCTGCCGGTCACGACCGTCGAGGAGGCTGTGGAGCTCACTACCGGTGTGTCGGATGGTCACTTCCGTGGCGGCAGGGTGGGGCAGGAGACCTACCTGGTCGATGGCATGGCGATCAAGAATCAGGTCGACGCCGCGACCGAAGGGCAGGGGATGCAGTTTTCCCCGACCGCGCTGTCGGAAATCGAAGTGATCACCGGGGGCTTCGGCGCCGAGTACGGTTCCAGTCTCTCCGGCGTGGTCTCGTATACCACGCGTCGGGGCGACCCGGAGCGATGGGACGCCCGGATCCAATTCCTCACGGACCGGCTCTCTCCGGAGGACGCGTCGGTCGGTCAGTCGACCCTGAATATCTCAGCCGGCGGACCGCTGCGCTTCCTGGGCGAGGGCGCGACCCTGTTCGCGGACCTTCAGCTGCAGGGACTCCAGGACGCGGAACCCAGGGCCCGCGGGCTTACCTGCCTTCAGTCGGAAGAAGCGGATGCGACGGTCGGTGCCGCGATCGAGGCGTACAAGTCGAGTCCGGCGACCGCAGCGCTGTACTGTCCGTACCAGCAGGCGGGTCTACCCTACCAGCAGGGCGACGGATTGATCGGGTTCCTACGGTTCGACAAGCGTCTGTCGGGGCGCCTCAACCTGGCAGCCACTCTGCTGCGCAACCGGTTCCAGCGCGAGCTGTATACCCCGGAGCTCAAGTACAACCTCGGAAGCCAGCTGGGTCGCAGCACGGAAGCCTGGATGGGGGCCCTGATCCTGGACCATTCCACGCAGAAAGACGGAAAAGCCCTGAATCTGTCGGCTCGCCTCGCGCTGCAGAGACTCGACCGGTACCTGGGTGTCGTGGACCCGGCCGACGTGAGCGGGCGAACGACCGTGCTCGGATTCGGCCTGTCCGACTTCCAGTTCGCGGGCGAGAGCTTCGTGCGATTGCCGATCGAACAGCAACTCGATTCGGTCGTCGCGGTGCCGGGCTACAGCCCGCCGGACGGAAGCACCGGATCCCCGTTCGGCGCGGCGGGTGAGGGTATCTTCGTCAACACCGGTACTTCGGGCCTTGCCGCATACAGCCGATCGGACTTCCTGGGCACCGACCTGGCCGGGGAGCTGATCACCTCGGACGGCAATTCGTATCGGGCCGGATTCCAGGGCAAGTTCTACCAGGTCGAGACGTACGAGCGGACCCGCGCGTACGTGGCCGGCTCGGCCCCGAACTACGCCCGGTTCTACCCCACGACGCTCGCGGGGTATTTCGACGCCAGCATCCGTCCAGACCCCCTGTTCACGATCACCGCCGGCATAAGGGTCGAGGGATTCCAGTCCGGTCTCGACTTCAGCCTGGACAGGTCGGACTTCCTCGCGCCCACCGTGTCCACCGATTGGAAGACCAACGTGACGCCGCGGCTCGGCGTGGCCGGCGCGTTCCGGAACTCCGCGGGCCGCAGCGCGTTCCGGATCAACTACGCGCGAGTGGCGCAGCCTCCCGACTTCCAGTTCTTCATCGACAACACCATCGGAGACTCGCTGCGTACCGACGTGCGCCGGCAAGGGAACCCCAACCTGGCCTTCGAGCAGGGCAACGCCTTCGAGGCTGGATTCAGCCAACTGTTCGGCGCCGTGATCGGTCTAGACATCACCGCCTACTTGAAGACCCTCTCGGACCTGGTCACGGGTAACGTCGGTCTCGGCGGCACCAATACCGGGCTGTTCACCACCGGGGACAAGGGAACGGTGAAGGGGCTGGAAATATCTCTGCGCGGGCGGTGGCCCGGATTCGGGCTGAGGGCAGGATACGCGCTGGCGGAGGCGACGGGAATCACGTCAGGGGCCTTCGACGACTCCGACGCCATCCCGCCGGGAACCACGGCCGAATACCCGCTGGCCTTCGACCGGCGACACACGCTCGATGCGGCGATGTTCCTGGGACGCGCGGCTTCCGCCACGGGGATACTGCCCACGCAGGGTTCCCTCGCCCAGTCCTCTCTCGGACTCGTGGTCACGGCGCGCCTGCGGAGCGGATATCCCCTGACCTCAGGGCGCCCGGACGAGGACGCGCCCTATGCCGAGGTCGAGCGCCTGCCGTGGACCCGCGTGATCGATACGCGGTTTTCGTGGGACTTCGCCAGCCTGCCCGGCTGCCGGGCATGTGCCCTCCGTCTCGTCGTAGACGTCAAGAACCTGTTCGGGAAGGACAACGTCATCGCTCTGCGACGCGACAGCGGCCTCCTGGCGCCCTCGCTGGGCACACTTCTCGACCTGGCGAACAGGCCCGTCACGTCGACGTTCCCGATCCCCCGGGAATCGGACCGCTACGCTGCCCTGACGGACCTGAACGGGAACGGGGTCATCACGGCGACCGAATTCCAGACGGCGCGGTTCGCGGCGGCGCTGGATGCGAGCGACCCGTCGCTGCTGTTCAGCGAGCCCCGGCAACTTCGTCTGGGAATGGAGGTCGTGTTTTGAGGCCGGCGATCCTCGCGGCCGCCGCCGCCCTGCTCTCGATCCAGGTGTGGGCCTGCCGCGACGCCCCGTCGCCGTGGGAGCCGCCGGCCGAGGAGATTCCGCTCGGGGCACGCCAGCTCACGTTCAACCCGGGCGACGACCGGTCTCCCGCCTGGTCGATCGGTGGGGACTCGATTCTATACGTGGCCGAGGGGTTTGGTGACCTGGCCCGCTCGGACGGCGTGCTCGTGTCGATTCCAGCAGAGGGAGGCACCGCGCAAGCCTTGTTCCCGGTGCTGCAGCCGGCGCGCGCCACCGCGTCCGAGTTCCTGGCCCCGGCGGTCGAGCCTGGAACGGGCCGGATCGTCTACGCGCAGCTCCTTGGGGCGCAAGGAGTGTGCACGGCCCAGCGGACATCGTGCGATGCCATCGGAGACCCGCCCGCTCCGCCGAGCCTTCAGGTTGGTCGCCTGCGCGTTCGGGCTCCCGGAGCCACGACCCCCGCGGAGCGGGATCCGACGCTGGCCCTCACGTTCGACGGTGTCGAGTTCGATAACTCCAGGAACCCCTTCGGTCTTCCAGGCGTGTGGATCACGCGTCTGCACCCGTTCCAGCGTCGGTTCAACGATGTGAATCGGCTGCCCGTTCGACCCTCGTGGCACCCGGACGGCGGGCGCCTGGTGACATCGGACGGACTGCAGCTCCTCGTATGGACTCCGGGCGAAGCCGGCTTTTCAGCGATTCCCGGCACGGATGACGCGAGCTGGCCCGCATGGAGTCCGGACGGGTCGTCCATCGCCTTTACGCGGCTGGAGCGGGGCCCCGAACTCCGCACGACCTGCCAGCATCTGTCCGAGGGGCCGACCGGTCTCATCGTGGTTTGCGTCGAAGAGCGGACGCAGTGGCCCATCGGGCGAGCCGTCGTAGTCGTGGTTCCGGCAGCCGGCGGCGAGCCGCTCGAGCTGCTGGAAGGAACGGAGCCGGCGTGGTCGCCGGATGGGGAGTGGGTCTACGTGGCGCGATCGGACGGCATCTGGCGTGTCGCGGCTGGCGGGGGAGTGCTGGGCCGGGTCGAGGGCACGGAGGGCGGAAGCGAGCCTGCCGTATCGCCGGACGGAACCGAACTCGCCTTCACCAGGCGTGCGGAGGACGGAAAGGGGGACATATGGGTCGTCCCACTTTCCTGATCCTCGGCTTCGTCGCGGCCGCCGCGACCCTCGTCTGGACGGCGTGCGGCGAGCCGGTGTCGATTCTGGGTGACACGCCGGGTCTCATGCGCATCGTGGCAGGGGCGCCGGACGAGCCCGGCCGAGCCGTCGGCAGTTCGGCGACGGAGACGCTGCTCCGATTCCCGTCCGGCCTTGACATGGACCTCGACGGGGTCCTGTACATGACGGACCGGGGCAACCGCCGGATCCTGGCGGTAACGTCAGCCGGCGACGTGCGGGTGGTCGTGGATGATGCTGCGACCTGTTCGGTCGACTGTCTCCTGGAGCCGATCGCCCTCGCCATGGACGGAACCGGTGGACTGATCGTAGCCGACGACCTCGGCCACCGGGTGTGGCGCTTTGATGCGATCACCGGGGTGCGGACCCTTCTCGCCGGCACCGGTGACTCGGAGACGACTCCGGACGGCGCGATCGCAGCCGCGTCTTCGATACGAAGTCCGCGCGGTGTCGCGGTGGACGAGAACGGTCGCGTGTATTTTGCCGAGGGAAGGTCGCACCGCATCCGGACGATTCTGCCGGACGGGACTCTGGCGACCGTGGCAGGGACGGGCGAGGCGGGCGATGGCGGTGACGGCGGCCCCGCTACCGACGCGTTGATCGATTTCCCGGCCGGAATCGACATCGCGAACGGCGTGCTGTATGTCGCGGACGCCGGCAACCACCGGGTTCGAGCCGTCGACCTCGCGACCGGGATCATCACGACGATCGCCGGGACCGGTACAGCCGGATTCTCCGGCGACGGCGGGGATCCACTGTCCGCAGCTCTCTCCGATCCGCGCGATGTCGCGGTAGCATCCGACGGACTCAGCCTCTACATCGCCGATCGTTCCAACGATCGGATCCGGCTCGTGAGCCTGGCCTCGCCAATCATCAACACCTTCGCCGGCAGCGGAGACACCGACTTCGCCGGCAACCTGATCGACGCGGGCGTGGCGGGTCTGTGGTCGCCGATCGGTGTTGCCACCTCGCCCTTCGGCCTGGTCATGATCTCGGATACCGAGCACCACATCGTCTGGCGAACGCCGACCGGGTTCTGAGGGGTGGGTCGAGTCGGAGCCTCAACAGCGCTGATTCTCAGCAACCTTGTGCCCTTCCACGCATCGAATAGCTTGGAGAGCGCGCCGGCCGGAGCGCATCCCAGGGGTGGGCCCGGCATCCGAACCACGGAGTTCTGGACGGTGATTTGAGCGACGAGAGAAGAGCGGGGGAGTACCCCCGCGCGGACGGATACAACGCCGGGCTGGCGGAGGAACTGTACGAGCGCTCGCTCAGGGAAAGGGGCATCGTACCGCCTTCGCTGGCCGACCTGGTGGAGGGCGTGGCTGTCGCGCCCCCAACCGTCGCGCGACCGCTCGCCGCGGCCCGGCCCGCCGAACCGACTTTCGCTGCCCCCGAACAGCTCCGCACAGCCGCCGCGGCCGGTTCGATGGTCGAGTCCCTGCGTACGCTGGGCCACCTCAACGTCCTGATCGATCCGCTCGGTACTCCGCGCACCGGTCACCCATCGATTGAGCCGGAATACCACGGCATCACGTGGGGGGACCTCGAGACGATCCCTTCGTCCGCCATCGGTCTCGAGGCCATGGGGGGCACGGCGCGTGACGCAGTCGAGAAACTGCGTGGTATCTACGCCGGCCGCATCGGGTACGAGCTGGATCACATGGAGGATTCGGCCAAGTGGAACTGGCTGGTGAGCTACATCGAGTCAGGCCAGCACATGAATCCCGTGGATCAGGGTGGGAAGATCCACCTGCTCCGGATCCTTACCGAGGTGGAGGGCTTCGAGAGCTTTTTGCAGCGCTCCTATCTGGGTCAGAAGCGGTTCTCGATCGAAGGCCTCGACATGATGGTCCCGATGATCCGACGGATCATCCGGCGTACCGCGCTTGGCGGCACGAAGAAGTACTTCATTGGAATGGCGCACCGCGGCCGTCTGAACGTGCTCGCCCACATCATCGGCTTCTCCTACGAAGCCATCCTGGCCGAGTTCGAGGGACAGGCCTCGAAGGGAATGCAGAATCGGGCCGCGGAAGCCGGGTCGGGAGACGTGAAGTACCATGTCGGGGCGCGCGAACTGGTGCGCTCCCAGATGGGAGAGCTCGAGATTTCGCTGGCCCCCAACCCGAGTCACCTGGAGCACGTGAATCCGGTGGTGCAGGGCATGGCCCGGGCCGCGCGGGAGCTGATGGCCCGAGAGAGCGGTCTCCTCATGTCCGAGGAAGACGAGAGCGCCCTCGACGCCTACGGCACCTCCGTGCTTCCGATCCTGGTGCACGGGGACTCTTCTTTCATGGGACAGGGAATCGTACCCGAGACCCTCAACCTGTCCCGACTTCCGGGCTACGAGAACGGCGGTACCATCCACATCGTGGCCAACAATCAGCTCGGGTTCACGACCGATCCACGCGACAGCCGATCCAGCCGGTACGCGAGTGATATCGCTCTCGCCTTCCGGATGCCGATCGTGCACGTGAACGCGGACGACCCCGAAGCCTGCCTGTCGGCGATCCAGCTGGCGATCGATTTCCACCTCGAATTCTCAGAGGACGTGGTGGTCGATCTGGTCGGCTATCGTCGGTACGGCCACAACGAGGGCGACGAGCCGGCCTACACGCAACCGCTGATGTACCAGAAGATCAGGGAGCACCCGACCGTCCGAACTCTGTGGGTCGATCGACTGGTGGCGGAGGGCGTGATCGAGCGTCCGGAAGCGGACGAGATGGCCGCCGCGATCAACGAGCGCCTCAGCGAGGCCAGGAAGGCCGTATCGGATGAGGACGAGGACCCGGACGACGACCCTGACATCGGGGCGCCGACCGCCGGGTCCACGCTCGGGATCGGTATGGAGGTGGAGCGGGAGCGTCCTCGCGGCTACGACACGCTGACCGAAGAGACGAACTGGCGCGACGTGTCCACAGCGATCGACCGCTCCCGGGCCATCGTGCTCAACGACGCGGTACATGCCTGGCCGGACGACTTCGAGCCGAACCCCAAGCTGGCGCGCCAGCTGGAGCGACGCCGTGATTCGCTCGAGGAGGCGATCGATTGGGCGCATGCCGAGGCTCTCGCCTTTGCTGGCCTCCTGACCGATGGGGTGCCGGTCCGGCTGAGCGGAGAAGACTCGGAGCGCGGCACGTTCAGCCAGCGACACGCGGTGCTGCACGATTCGGAGACCGGGCGCGAGTGGACGCCGCTCAAGCACCTGGGAGACGGCCAGGCGCAGTTCCAGGTGTGGAACAGCTCGCTGTCGGAAGCGGCGGTACTCGGTTTCGAGTATGGCTACGCGTCGACGGCCACCGATTCGCTGGTACTTTGGGAGGCCCAGTTCGGCGACTTCGCCAACGTGGCGCAGGCGATCATCGACCAGTTCATTGTGGCGGGTCGATCGAAGTGGGGACAGGAATCACGGCTGGTGCTCCTGCTTCCGCACGGTTACGAGGGGCAGGGGCCGGAGCACTCGAGCGCCCGGCTGGAGCGATTCCTGGAACTGGCCGCTCAGGACAACATTCGGGTGGCAAACTGCACGACTCCGGCTCAGTATTTTCATTTGTTGAGACTCCAGGCGTTGCGACCTGCACGGCGTCCCCTCGTCATAATGACGCCGAAGAGCCTGCTGAGGCATCCGCGCGCACGATCGGGAATCGCCGACCTGGCCAGCGGATTCGAGCCC
>Ga0316201_10002740_pt1 | contig 12686 bp, 10 predicted proteins | sample CS6wburrow_MG_FD_204516 | JGI IMG/M metagenome (GOLD analysis project Ga0316201, IMG submission 204516) | Coastal sediment microbial communities from Delaware Bay, Delaware, United States - CS-6 worm burrow | ecosystem: Environmental > Aquatic > Marine > Coastal > Sediment | place: USA... | reverse complement strand
TTTCGGGTTCTCATGGGACAAGGTAATAAAGACACAGGCTTTTCACTTCAAAGGCGGCCAGGGTGCCAAGACCGGTACAGGAGGGCATCTTCCGGGAAACAAGGTGAAAGGCAAGATAGCACGGGTTCGAGAGCTTCCTGAAGGGCAGTCTGCAATATCACCGGCACGCTTTCCCGATTGGACCGAGTTGTCTCAATACCGGGATTTTGCTGCCGAGGTTCGTGAACAATCCGGCGGTATCCCTGTGGGTTTCAAATTATCCGCCCAGCATATCGAAAAGGACATCGATGCAGCGCTGGAGGTGGGCGTCGATTACATCATTCTGGATGGCCGTGGCGGTGGCACCGGTGCAGCTCCATTGATTTTCAGAGACAATATATCCGTTCCAACCATGCCGGCGCTGGCAAGGGCACGGCGTCACCTTGATACCAGTCATGCGCCGGATATCACACTGATTATCACTGGTGGTTTAAGGCATCCGGCAGATTTTGCCAAGGCCATGGCACTCGGCGCTGACGGGGTGGCGGTTTCGAACGCAGCCATCCAGGCAATTGGGTGCCTGGGTATGCGAGCCTGTCACACCAACAACTGCCCGGTCGGAATCGCTACGCAGAAACCACATTTGCGTGAACGTCTGCCCGTCGATATCGCTGCAGAACGACTTGCACGCTATTTTTCTGCCACAGTCGAATTAATGACTGTACTGGCACGTGCAGCCGGGCACCGGCATTTAAGCGATTTTTCGATTGACGATTTAACCACTTTCAAAGCTGACATGTCACAGCTGACCGGTGTTGCCTATGGTGGCATATCGGTCACTTAAGGGCTGTTCAATGACGCTTGAACATTTCCCGGGCCTCGATCCATCCGCCATCACCGGCACACGGGATGCCTTGCATGCCTGCTAACATGTTCTGGATGCCTGGGCAGCGACCCCGGACGAGGATGACAACCGTGGCCGCAAAGTGGCTTCAGCTAGCGGTGATGGTGGTTTCGGTCAGTATACGGGTGATTTCACAACGGCTGTTTAATACAATATGGACATCACCCATGTGCTGTTGAATAACTCGCAGCTTGGAAAAATTTCCAAAGAACAACGTGCCGATGAATGTCCGGTGTGGCAGACTGGGCAGCATAAACCCAGCTTTGCGGTCTATGCCGCGCTATGTTATGAAAAAGGTATCCGCATTACCGAGGCCGAACATCTGGAGTCTGCACTGACCGAAGCGTTGGATCGCCAGGGGACAGCCTTGATTAAGATTATTACAGATGCAGATTTGATCTGACACTACCCCGGAACATGACAATAACAAACACAGCATACCTGGATGACCGGGTCGCGCTTCTCGCGAGATACGATCATGTTCGCAGGCAAACGGAATCAATTTGCAGTCCGCTTGCGACGGATGACTACCAGGTACAGTCGATTCTCCAGACCAGTCCTCCCAAGTGGCATATTGCACATGTCAGTTGGTTTTTTGAGACCTTCGTGCTCACAAAATTCAGGTCTGAATACCAACCATTCGATGTGCGTTTTGACTACCTGTTCAACAGTTACTACTACACCCATGGCAAAATGTTCGCCAGGTCGGATCGTGGCCTGTTGTCACGACCGACCGTTGAAGAAATTTATCGTTACCGCGCCTATGTTGACGACAATATGCGGCAACTTATCACCCACGGTGAGGACTCAGCCTGGCGGGATTTGAGTTTCCTGGTGGAACTGGGGCTTAACCATGAGCAACAACACCAGGAATTGCTGTTGATGGATATCAAGCATAATTTCTCCATCAATCCACTTGAACCGGCCTATCGAAAAGACCTGCCAGAATCACGGTGCGAAACACGTGAAATGCGTTGGCTGGAGCGATCAGGTGGTATCCGGCAGATGGGTCACCAGGGTGGTGAGTTCGCTTTTGACAATGAAACACCGCGTCACCAGGTTCTGATGCAAAAGCACAGACTGGCGGATCGCTTTGTCACCAACGGTGAGTACCTGGAGTTTATCGAGGCAGATGGCTATCAGAATCCAGCCCTGTGGCTCGCAGATGGTTGGGCGCTGTTGCAGTGTGAAGCCTGGAGAAACCCGCTTTACTGGAAACGGGACGGCGACCACTGGACACAGTTTACGCTGGGAGGACGACGTCATTTGTCTGTCAATGAACCTGTTTGTCACATCAGCTACTACGAGGCGGATGCCTATGCCCGCTGGGCCGGTAAACGCCTTCCGCTGGAGAGTGAGCTTGAGGTTTTTCTGGCAGAGCAGCCTGTACACGGCAATTTCGCCTGCAGCGACCTGCTGCATCCTTCGCCTGCAGGTGACGCTGGCCAGTGGTATGGGGATCTCTGGGCCTGGACCGCCTCGCCCTACACGGCCCATCCGGGTTTCAGGCCGCTGGAGGGTTCGATGGGAGAGTACAATGGTAAATTCATGTCGAACCAGATGGTGCTCAAAGGTGGTTGCTGTATCACCCCGGCAGAGCACATCAGGGCCAGTTATCGTAATTTTTTCTACCCGCATGAACGGTGGGCTTTTACCGGGTTGCGCCTGGCGGAGAGTAGTTGATGGACAAGGTGACATTTCATGATCACAAACCCGTTGCACTGAATCTATACGATGCCGTTGTTGATGGTTTGTCGCGGGAGAAAAAATCTATCCCGCCAAAGTTTTTTTATGATCAACGCGGCTCGGAATTATTTGAGCAGATTTGCGAGCAACCCGAGTATTACCTGCCGAGGGTGGAGCGCCGCATGCTTTCAAACCTGAGTCAGGAAATTGCCTTACTGGTTGGCAAGGGACGAGTGCTTATCGAACCCGGTGCCGGCAGCCTGGCGAAGGCGCGCCTGCTCCTCGACCCTCTCCAGCCGACCGCTTTTGTACCGATGGATATCTCATTTGACCATTTAAAGGGTGCTGTGGAGAAATTGGCAGCAGAATATCCCTGGCTACCTATTCATGCAACCTGTGTCGATTTCACGCATTCTTTACCGATTCCCAGGGAGGCTTCTTTGGGTCGGCGACTGGTATTTTTTCCGGGATCAAGCCTGGGCAATTTCAGGCCATCGGAAGCACGTGTCTTTCTCAAGATGGTGCACGATACGCTTGGCGAAGATGGCATGCTCCTGATAGGTGTTGATACCAAGAAAAGTGAAGCAATTCTGAATGCCGCGTACAACGATGCTGCGGGCGTGACCGAGGCGTTCAATCTCAATCTGTTGCATCGTGTCAGAAGAGAGCTCAATGTTGATCTCAACCCTGACGCCTTTAAACATCATGCTTTTTATAACGAAGACGCCGGGCGTATTGAGATGCATTTGGTCAGTAAACAGGAACGTAAACTCAGCTTGAATGGTCACTGCTTTGAATTTAAGAAAGGCGAATCGACCCATACGGAAAACTCCTATAAATATTCACCGGACGAGTTTTTGAGCCTTGCGTCAAGTTGCGGTCTCGTTGAAGTTCGCCACTGGGTGGATGACGACGGACTGTTTGCAATTTACCTGATGACAAAAAACTGATTGACTGTAGCCCTGCAACAACTGGTTTCGCAGATTCGGAATTGTCGTCTGTGCGCAAGAAAGAGTCGCGAGATGTATGAGGTGAGCGTCTTTACATCTGCCCTGGTGAGTTATTCGGTCTGGTTTACTTGATTTGCTGATTGCCATTGACAATGGCCGTCCAGGTAAACTGCAACGCAATCCAACATCCTTGCAGATTGCGTTGCACAAAACGTCCCTGTGGTGTCTGTCCTTGTAGCCCTTTCCCTGTGTCCCCTTGCTTTAGGAAACAGTATGCTCCTTTTCCTGTTGACCATTTCTCTTTCTGGTCGCAATGCAGGAGACTGCCTTGTCAACTGCATTGCGAAAGTCTGACTTCCCTATCGCTTCCAATTTGAAGCGGAACTCGACCCCCTTCCTTGTTGCTCCTTCCTTGCGAACGCATTGTTGCTCCTTCCTTGTGACTCCAATGCGCTGAACTTCCTTGTGGGTTGACTTTACCAGATGTCGTCCTGAAAAAAAGGGCTCAAATGTTAACTCGTGTTAACTTGTTAATCAGCCCCTTTTGCCGCTGATATCTTCGCCAGCGGTCCGGGCGTAGCTCTTCGGTAAGTTAAGGTCTGCCTGGCGTCACTGTTTTGGCGCAGAATTTTCTGATCACTAGTGAACTGAGTCCCGGAGAGGATAGCCGGTTAGTTCCATGTAACCTCGCCCACTGTTTTCCGGCCCATCACCATCCACGATAATTACACCTTCCCAATAGGGGAAATCAACATCCAGCCATTGCTCCGGGTGAAGTGGCTTGATGCTTAAATGACGATTGATCTGTGGCAGGACTACTTGCCAGTGTAACGGCAAATCGCGGCCCGCAACATCCGACGCTTGCACGACCTGCAGTTTAATTTGATCAGGGTTTAACGAGCTTGTGCTGCCGTCAGGTGCCATGAGCTTGCCATGCAAAAAATTCTCAGACCCTTTATTGCCAGTCCCCTGGCGTAACTGGAACAGCATCAATTTTTCGCCACTCTCAAGATGCAGTGAAAACCAGTCCCAGCCGACTTGACCGGCCTGCAGGAACTGGCTGCTCCACTCCCGGTCCAGCCATGCTTCACCGGTGACGGCAACCGTCTGGCCATTCACGAGCAGTTCGCCATTGGCATTCAGGAAGGGATGGCTGTAATAAAAAGAGCCGCCACCATTGGTGTGTTTCTGTGAAAAACCAGCCTCACCCTGCAGAACCAGGGGCGACGTACTGTTCAGCTCCAGTTGCAGTGCAAATTCGTCCTGCCTGGCTTTAACCTCAAGCGGTAACCAGGTGCTCGTGGTGCTTTGCAGAGCCCAGTCATCCATCCAGGCAGAGAAGGGCTCAGAGGACACACCAGCCCGCGAAGTTGCCTGCTCTCGTCCGCCACGTGAGTAACGCTGGAAAGACACATGCCTGTCTGGGGTTGTCATGGCGAAATGCGCCATAAAGACCTGGTTGTTTTGCCATGCGTCTTCGGTTGTCTGCTTGGCCGGGGGTGCTACGGCAAGCCGGAACAGAGTCCACTGGGCACCGTAATGCTGTCCTTCGGCATCGTTCAGGTTCGCGGTCAGATACCACCATTCAATGCGATAACCGGGGTGAGGGCCATGATCCCGGGGGAAGACCAATGGCTGGCCGGGCCGGGCCTGTGCATAGGCTTCTGCATGCTGGGCCAGCACCGCCAGACCTGAATCGGGAGTGGGTGGCTCATTGCGCTCGCAGCCACTTAACATGATAGCGTTGAGAGCCAATAACATGACAAATGTCTTTAGAAGGTTCATATGTTCTGTTCACGCAACATGGCTGCCGGTGAAGTATGTAGCAATCTTAATGAAGGTAGAAAAACCGCCAGTACAAGGCAACCTGCTGAGATCAGAGCCAGCACCAGGTAGTGGTGCCATTCAATTTGTAAGGGGAAACTCCAGCCAAAAGCCGCTGGTGTGACCACCGCTGCCAGGTAAGCGGCAAGCACCGTGCCAAATGGCCAGACCAACACCATACAGAGCAAACCAAGTACACCCCATTGCAGCATCAGTAATGCACCGCGCTCCCGACGGCTCATGCCGAGACTTGAAAGCAGCGCCTGCTGGCTCACACGGTGATGATGGATTGCAGAGACCGCGCAAAATATCCCGATAGCCGCGACCAGTAGTGTCAGGGTATTGAGTGCACGTGTGACGATAAAGGTACGGTCAAAGACCGCCATTCCGGCTTGTTTTAGCTCGAACTGGCTGATGATTTCGTCGTCCTTGAGAGCAAATTTCTCTCCAATGGCAGCCCTGATACGGTTCCAGTCACTTGTTGGTGGTCCAGCAATGGAAAGTCCCGTCGCAAGTTGTTCCGGCCAGCAGTTTTTAAACAACTGCCGGCTCAGCATCCACTGTGACCTCGGGTTGCCATAATCCCGGTAAACACCAAGGACTGGCATTAAATCCTGGCCCTCACACAGTTGCACTTTGGCCCCCACCTGCCAGCCATCAATGCGCCAGGCGCGCTCACTGATGTAAACGCCCGCGGCGTTATCAAAACTTTCAGATGTGGATGTTTCACCGCTGATCAGTTTAATACTGTCACGGTAACGCTCGCCCTGTCTCAGGCTGATGACTTCAATGGCCGCCGCGTTGTTTGCGGGGGTCTTCCGTGTCAGAAGCATACGATATCGTTCGGAGACTGTTAATTGGGGCATCTCTGCAGCGAGCCATTCCTCGAGTTGCCCCACAGAATGTTCGCCACGAAGATAGAGGTCAGCGGCAAGACGTTGGTTGAGCCAATCACCGGTGGCTACCCGGAAACTGTTAATCATCGTATTGAGACCACTGTTGGCTACCAGTGCAAGCGTCATGGCTATCAATGCCAGCGAAGCAGGCCCAAGCAGCCAACGGCTATCCGCGAGCAGCCATGACAGTCGTGCCTTTCGTGGCGGAACCACTTTTTTGAGACCAGTAATCAGGGTCCGCAAAACCATGGGCAGCAGCAGTGCTGCACCCAATAATAAACATGCCATGCCGACAAGAGCGACCCACAGGCTGGTTACCCAAAAGCCGCACAGAGCGGCTGCAGCAAGTAGCAACAAACCAATCAGTGCCATCAATCGGTCCCGGCGAATAATGGTATCAAGATGCCAACCTGCCTGCCGGCGTTCAAGCATCGGGGTCTTGAGGGTTTCGCGTAAAGGAAACAGCACACATAAAACGGCTGCCAGCGCCGTCATCAGTAGCGGTAACCAGATGCCTGTGGGTATCAGGCTGTCGGGGTAAGAGATATAGACCCCGTATAGTTGTGCCAGGGTCTGTCCCACACCGGGTAACAGCCAGGCAGCCATTTGTGCCCCCAGCCATGACCCGATCAGGGTTCCGGCAATTAGAAACATTGCCAATTCAAGGAATAAGGCAAGCCTTAACTCATCTGTTCTTACGCCTGCAAGGCGTAACTTCCGGATGAGTTCACGACGGTCGGTATAACTGAAGGCAAGTGCGTTGTAGATCAGAAAAATGCCAACAACAAAGGCCAGCAAACCCATGGCTGCGAGGTTCAGGTGAAAGCTACGCGTCAGTTCAGCGGGATTGGGTGTTTCGCTGTTGCTGATAAATTCCAAATGCGCCGGGAGTTTTTCGCGAAGTTGCGTCAGTCGCCCGGCGGAGGCAGGAAACACCATAATTGAAGATAACTCCCCTACGCTTCCGGTCAATGATTGCAGGGCGCCGATATCCATTAGCATTCGATGGCCCAGTTGCTGGTCTTTAACCACGACCAGGGGCGGCAGGCGCTCCCCTGAAGTGAGCAAGAGCCGGTCGTCGTTGCTGGCATCCAGTTGCTGAAGCCTGGCGTCTGCCACCCATAACTGGAAGGGTGGAAAGCTAAAACCCATGAAATCGCGATTGGCGACCTGGGTATATTGTGAGTCATTCTTTGCTGCAGGTGAGCGAGGCATGGCGAAAACGTCAATACCGAGTAACTCGAGCGGTTGTTGGTCTTCGGTACGCACGATGCTGCGCAGCAAAGGTGCCAGCATGTCAAACCCCTGGCGACGCAACTGAACATAATCGCGTTCATCGATTTTCCGGCTTTTGTCCGTAGGGCGAATCTGTCCCAGTGGGACAACGCTCAAATACTGTTCACCCTGGTTATAGCTTGTCCGGGCCTGGGCGTTGATCAGAAGGGTGCCGGTCAGCAGCACGTTGGCAAGCACAATACCGGTAAGCAGGAAAATTGCCTGTATCGGGTGGCGACGATAGTGACTTAACAGTGTGCGGGTAAGCATCAGGGTTTATGGCAGTTCATGCAAATGGCCTTCTTCGAGCAACTGGCGCCTGTCGGTAAATGTTGCCATCTCGCGATTATGGGTTACCAGGAACAGGGCACATGCGGATTCCTTGACCAGTCTGATCATCAGTGCCATGACATCGCGGCTGAGTGAGTCGTGCAGGTTACCGGTTGGCTCATCGGCAAATAAGAGCTGTGGTTTGTGGGCCAGGGCACGTCCTATTGCAACCCGCTGTTGTTGACCGCTTGACAGCACTTCCACCGGCCTTTGCAGCAGCGAACCAAGATCCAATACCCGGATAATCTCATCCGTCCATGTATCACGGTCGCTTTGCTTGTTGAGGCGTCGTTGAAACAGCAGGTTATCACTGACACTGAGACCCGGAAGCAGGTTAAACTGCTGAAACACAAAACCCAGGTCACGTCGGCGCAGCATCGCGAGCTCCCGTTCACTCTGAGTTGCCAGTGGCCGGCCGAGGATGCAGACTTGACCGGTATCCGGAGTCTCCAATCCGGCCGCGATTTGCAGCAGGGTACTCTTGCCATTGCCACTGGCGCCGAGCAAGGCAAGACTTTGTCCTGACATCAAAGAGAGGTCGACCCCCCTGAGCACCTTCAGGTCACTTTCACCATCGTGAAATGATTTGCTGATATTCTTGAGTTCTAGCATTTGAAAGTCACCGGTTAATATGTTTGAGGATAACATTGCTGACAAAATACACGCACAAAAGATCAAGCAAATTTTTATCGGCCCAACAAGCTGTCCGACGGGCGGGACCTGCGGCCTGGTTTTAGCATCTCTGGTCTAGTGTCTTGTTGAAAAACCGGTCAAGCAAAGGAGATTTTAAGGTTCCATTGATTCAATGAAAGCATTGGCCTCGGCAATGGCTTTTTGCATCTGTGCAATCAGGTTCGCAGTGTCTTTTTCAATGCTGTCCAGTTCGTTTCGCAGGGCGCCAATAGCACGCGCATTGAGATTGTGCTTGAGATAGAGCACCTGGTCATGAAAGGCATCCAGAACCGGTTCCATGCTGCGTTCCGCACGGCGCATTGTCGCCATTAACTGCTTGTAACGGTTACGGGTATCGTTGAGTATCTGGGCACTACTTCTGCGCAGGTCGGCGCGTTTATATTGTTCAAGTTCGAGTTCCCACTCCTTGAACAGGTCCTCTGCGACATCTTCAACGGAATCTACACGCGTCCGGACATCCTCTGCTTCCGATACACTTCTGTCGTATTCGGCGTTCAGGCGATCATAGGTTTCTTCCAGGTCACCACCATCAAAATTAACCGTGCTACGAAATTGGTCGAGTGCTGATGCAAATTGTTCACTGGCGGAATCCTGCGCATCGCGGGCGTCTTCCACCCGGTCTACCAGGATGTCCCGTTTTTCGATTCCGAGGCCTTCCATTGTCTTGTAGTAAGCACTGGAGCAGGCAACCAGGACAGCGAGAGTGATAAATGATACTGCAACCAGTTTAGTTGTTTCTGACATGCGGATTAACCCTGATCTTGTGTTCAGTGAGAATTATATCGTAAGCCCGTCACGATTGCGGAAATGAACCTTTCCAGTTCGCAATGTAAATATTGTCGACCCGTGACCTGGTTTCGGGGTCAGCAAAAGCTGTGCCAATAAAGGCATTCCCCCGATTTCTGTCAGGTGTCGCATGAGGGCATGGCCTGATGGCTCCTCCAGGTGTCTGCGCTTCCTCTGCACAAGTACCCTGAGCCAGAAAGGCATAGCTGCGGTGACTTGTGCCAACCGTGTTTTGATGCTCAATCACTTGCCAGATTCCGACCCACACATTGTCAGCTGACACATGGATATCAATTCTGTAAATATGACTTCCCCGCAGTGATGGTAAGGGCTGGCCCTTGCTGAGTTGCCAATCCCTGATCGGCGCGATGCCATCATTCCCACTGAAATCCTCAATAAAAAACGAGGGTCCGCCCGGCGGTCCCGGACAACCTTCGAATAATGGAATGGGATGATCGGGATCGTCGGGGTTGTTCATGTGGCTGGCCAGTATGCCGATGGCAAGGCCTCGGCCGCGGTGAGGGTCTTCCTTAACCGGGCCCCACAGGCCTATACCCAAATGAGGCCCTGTATTGACCGCAAAAAAGTCCTCGGTATGCCACTCAAAAAATATTCCCATGGTTTCGTCAGGGGCCGGGCTGGGATAGGTATAAAGCTGATACTGGTCATTGCCCTTCCCAAAATTCAGGTCCAGCGCAGCATGGCTTGCGTAGCTTATTCCGTTCGTCAGGAAATGTGATGGCAGGTCCTTTGTTGCAATCAATTGTGGCGTGTTTGGCGTGTTTGGCGTGTTCATTCGCTATTAATGCTCCGATATTGGGGTTCGACAACCTGTATGGGTAAAACCCCTGGTATGTGTGCGTCCAAGCTACGCGATGCAATCAGCTGATGGCTATTTTCATAGTGGACAGTCTATTCGTTGAGGCTGCGAAAGCAAATAGTCTCGAGGGGTGTTTCCAATTTTGGTTTGAATTTGAAACTTTTTCATTCAGGGGGCACACTGATAGTTTCTGAGCATTGGCCATTGATTCGGGCGGATTTTCAGCGTGTTGAAACGGTAAGGATAAGGATGGATTCTCATGGCGGGTGGATTTGCAAAAGACGGGGCTGTACAGGATCAGATTGATGCAACCATTGATGATGCGATTAAACGCGCCCGCAGCCAATTGCCGCGTGGTGAAAGCCTGAGGGATTGCGAGGAATGTGGTGTGTCCATACCCCAGGCACGCCGCCAGGCTGTCACCGGGGTGCGTTTGTGCATTAGCTGCCAGGAGGCGCTGGACAAGACCCGGGCAGCGGTCAGCGGATATAATCGTCGGGGCAGTAAAGATAGCCAGCTCAGATAGACGTCCTGCGTTATAAAAACAGCAACAAATTCGGAATGCCACCTGTTTTGTGATGCAGATCAGTTCTTTTTTCATACAGTTAGATTAGATTGGCACCAGCAATATCAAGCTCCAGGTTTAATCTAAACCATTCTCAAATGTAACAGGGTTGCGTATTGGTTGATCATTGTGCGCTACATTTGAACAGGTTTTTTCATCGGTCAAAAAGAGCAAAATCATGAAGAAGAATGTAATTATTATTGGTGCCGCCGGACGCGATTTTCACAACTTCAATACCTGTTTTCGTGACAATGACAGCTATAATGTCGTTGCATTCACCGCCGCCCAGATCCCCGATATTGATGGAAGAAAATATCCTGCGGAATTGGCCGGTGAATTGTATCCGGAAGGTATTCCCATTTATCCTGAACAAGACCTGTCCGAACTGATCAGGACACACAAGGTAGACGACTGCGTTTTTTCATATAGCGATATCACTTATCAGAAGGTGATGCGTACAAGCGCCCTGGTCAATGCTGCCGGTGCCAATTTTGTACTGCTTGGACCGGGTGATACCATGATCAAGTCCAGCAAACCCGTCATTGCCGTCGGCGCAGTTCGCACAGGTTGTGGCAAGAGCCAGACATCCAGGAGAATCATCGAACACCTGATGGACAGGGGGCTCAAGGTGGTCGCTATCCGTCACCCGATGCCCTACGGCGATCTGGTTGCCCAGAGGGTTCAACGTTTTGCGACGGTTGAGGATCTAGCCAGACATGACTGCACCATTGAAGAAATGGAAGAATATGAACCGCATGTTGTGCGTGGCAATGTCATCTATGCGGGTGTTGATTACGAGGCAATTTTAAGGGCAGCTGAGAAGGATCCAGATGGTTGCGATATTATTCTCTGGGACGGTGGTAACAATGATTTTCCATTCTACAAACCCGATCTGAATATCACCATTGTCGACCCACATCGTGCAGGTCACGAGTTAAGTTACTACCCGAGTGAAGTAACCCTGAGACTTGCCGATGTCGTGGTCATTAACAAGATGGATACCGCAAGTCCTGATGGTATTCAGCAGGTCAGGGAAAATATTGCAAAAGTAAATCCCAATGCCGTGGTTGTTGATGCTGTTTCACCGATCGCTGTGGATGATGCCAGTGTCATCAATGGCAAGAAGGTGCTGGTTGTTGAAGATGGCCCGACACTGACACATGGACAGATGATCATCGGTGCAGGTACCGTTGCCGCAAAAAAATATGGTGCGAGCGAATGTGTTGATCCGAGACCATTCACGGTTGGTAAACTGTCTGAGACCTTTGAAATCTATCCGCACATTGGCGCTCTTCTGCCTGCCATGGGTTATGGTGAACAACAGATCAAAGATCTTGAGACCACGATCAACAGCACAGAATGTGACGCAGTTGTCATCGGCACCCCCATTGATCTGAACAGGATTATTGAGATTAATAAACCCAGTACACGGGTTTATTACGATCTGCAAGAGATCGGATATCCTGATCTTGGAAATATCCTGGATGATTTTCTGAAATAGTTACAGAAAGTTCCGGTAACGCCGGCCATGAAATGATCAGCTTCGATTGAACCTGATCATTTCATGGTGAAAAATGCGGGCTAGCGTTGCTCCAGATCTTCTTTATATTCCAGATACAGTTTGTAGTTGTGAGCGATCGCATCAGAGCCATCACCCATCTGAATTTTTGCAGTACGCAGTTGTTCCTTGACCCACTGATGCTCCGCCCAGTTACCACCACCGGTCTTGACAACTTCCAGTTCGGCATTGTTAGCACTCACGGCGCTGGAAATGCCACCAAACATCTTTGACATATCCGAAGCTGAAGGGGTTTTCCCCGCCTTTTTCTTGGCTTCCATCTCATCAGAAAAATCCTGTACTTTCTGGGCATATTCGGCCTGGATCGCACGGGTCTTTTTTAATACCTTGACGTAGCTTTCTACCTGGGACTTGCTTAGTTCACCATCATCCGGTGGATCAAAGCTATCTTCCTGCGCA
>Ga0316201_10002739_pt1 | contig 12688 bp, 12 predicted proteins | sample CS6wburrow_MG_FD_204516 | JGI IMG/M metagenome (GOLD analysis project Ga0316201, IMG submission 204516) | Coastal sediment microbial communities from Delaware Bay, Delaware, United States - CS-6 worm burrow | ecosystem: Environmental > Aquatic > Marine > Coastal > Sediment | place: USA... | reverse complement strand
TGCACCGCTCGCTTCAGCGGATTGCCGCGCTTCCTCCGCAGACACAGCTTTATTGCGCGCATGAGTATACGCTGGACAATCTCGGATTTGCCGCCTGGGTGGAGCCGGAGAATCAGGCGCTCGCGCAGCGCCTGCGGGATGCTGAGGAGATGCGGGCGCAAGGTCGTCCCACAGTGCCTTCGCGCCTCGACCTGGAACTGCAGACCAATCCATTTTTGCGCAGCAGCGAGCCTGTGGTCGTCGCCGCCGCCGAGCGTTATGCCGGCAGCAGACTGCAAACCTCAGACGATGTATTTACCGCCATCAGGACCTGGAAAGACAGAGAGTACGACTGATATGAACAAGGATATTCTGATAAAAAACGCGCGTATGGTGAACGACGGCCGTATCTCGGAGGGCGACCTGCTCATATCCGGTGGTCGCATACAGCGCATTGCTGCCGAGATTCCCGCGACCGAAGGTGTCAGGATCCTGGAGGCGGACGGTCGTGCGCTGTTGCCCGGTATGATCGATGATCAGGTTCATTTCAGAGAGCCCGGCGCCCCGCAAAAGGCGGATATGCGCACCGAGTCAGCAGCGGCGCTGGCCGGCGGCATCACTAGCTTCATGGATATGCCCAACACCAACCCGCAGACGGTGACGCTGGCGGCGCTGGAGGATAAATACACGCTCGCCGCGGAGCGAGCACTGGCCAACCACAGCTTCTATCTGGGGGCGACCAACGACAACCTGTCCGAGATTCAAAATCTTAAGCCGGATCAAACCTGCGGTATCAAAGTATTTATGGGCGCCTCAACCGGTAATATGCTGGTCGACGACACGCAGACGCTGGAGGCTATTTTCAGAGATGCGCCGACCCTGGTGGCAACCCACTGCGAGGATACGCCGACTATTCTGCGCAACGAGCAGGCGTATCGCGAAAAGTATGGTGAGGAGGTGCCGATGGTGTGTCACCCTCAGATCCGCAGTGCCGAAGCCTGCTATCTCTCTTCATCCATGGCGGTGGATCTGGCCAAACGCCACGATACCCGGCTGCACGTGCTGCATCTGACCACGGCGCGTGAACTCGATCTGTTGGAAGCCGGGCCGCTGGAGAAAAAACGAATTACTGCAGAGGCCTGCGTGCACCATCTGTTCTTCGATGACCGCGATTACGAGCTGAAGGGCGCCTTCATCAAGTGCAACCCGGCGATCAAGAGCCGCGCCGACCGTGACGCTATTCGCAAGGCGTTGGTGGATGACCGTATCGATGTTATCGGCACAGATCACGCGCCGCATACAATGGAAGAGAAACTGGGCACCTATTTCAATGCGCCCGCAGGCCTTCCCCTGGTGCAGTGGGCGCTGCCTATGTTGCTGGAACTCTATCTTGACCGTCTGATTTCGCTGGAACAGCTTGTGGAGAAGACCAGCCATGCTCCGGCCAGGCTGTTCAATATCTCCCAGCGCGGTTACCTGCGGGAGGGGTATTGGGCGGACCTGGTTCTGATTGATCTGGCGAGTCCCTACCGGATCGAACGCGAGGCGGTCCGCTATAAGTGCGGCTGGTCACCGCTCGAAGGGTACCGATTGCGCTCGCGCGTGGTGACGACCATCGTCAACGGTGAGGTGGCTTACCATGAAGGCCGGGTCAACCAGGCTGTGCGCGGAAAACGGCTGGAGTTCGAGCGCTGAGTCACCAAATCCCGCAAAACTACTTACACTCGCTGATCGACCCTTTCTCCACGCCCTCGAAGGCGACCACCCGGAGTGCCGATGCCGGGTGCTCCCGTTTCAGCGTCGTGCAGATGTGCTGCGCCAGATTTTCCACCGTTGAGTCAGTGTCGATCAGGTAGCAGGCACTCTTGGGCAGAATCAGTTCGAATTGGCCCTGTCGCGAAATGTAACTGAAGTGATAATACACGGTGCCATTGCGCGAGAATTCCCGCTTCAAATCAGCCGAGGTTCCCAGGTAGCTCTCTTTCCAGCGCTGCGCCCAATCCGACTCCAGTTCGGGGCTCCGCTCTCCGTCACGGAAAATCTGAATTCGGGAACGGTGGCCGTGGGCGATGCGCTGGCAATTACCTTCGTGGTGCTTGAGGCCGTGGCTGTACTGGTAGCAGGCGCCCTGGATCTCTTCTGTGTGCAGATGCAACCTGACCCGATGCACATTGTCCGGCAGTATCGGCTTCAGTCGGCAGGTAATCGCTGCAGCAAGGGTCGCTTCATCGATGCACTCTGCGTCGATGGGGGCGCAGGCGTCTGCCGGCCCCCGATGTTCAATTGTGGCGCCCGACGCCAATTGAAAGCAGATGACACGGCATTCATCGCGCTCCTCGATCCGGCATCCGGAATAGGCGGCCGGCACCAGCAGTTTGTGGTCGAACTCCTGATCCACGCAGCGCTTGATCTGTTTTTTGACCTCGCCGAAGTCGAGCACCATGCCTTGCTGGTCGAGAGAACCCTCCAGCTCCACGTCCAGATGCCAGCTTTGACCCAGCAGACCGCGTTGCGGGTCCAGCAGAGAGGCATCGATGACGGTCAGGGAATTTACAAAAAGTATGGTCATGGTCGGGAAGAATTGATGGAGCCGATGCGCGGATTCGAACCGCGGACCTACGCATTACGAATGCGTTGCTCTACCGGCTGAGCTACATCGGCCTGAGTTGAGGCGTGGCGAAGTATAAAGAAAGGACTCCTGGGCTACAACTTTTTAGCGTCATTTGCCACTAGATGAGGCCAGCTTTATCGCTCCTTCGGTTCGATAGATTCTGCTCTCCGGGCTCTGGAAAGCCCGACAGCCTCCTTGCGTCGGGTAATCACCGTCTGTCGGGAATCCGACGCCGGACATCCCTTTGCCGGGTGCAACCAGGCGCGGTGTCCGCTATACAGTACACATGGACAAATATCGGCAAAAAATCCTGGGATTTACCCTGGTGGAACTGATGGTGACCGTTGCGGTGATCGCGGTTATTTTGGTTATCGGCGTGCCCAGCATTGCCAATATGAAGCGCAGCGGGGATCTGATCACCACTTCCAAGGAACTCGTTACGGCGCTCAATTATGCCCGTGCCGAGGCGGTGCGCCAAGGCCTCGACATCGGCGTCAACCCCATATCCGGCAGTTGGGCCAATGGATGGCGGGTGGAAATTGGCGGGACGGCTATTCGCGAGTTTGGAGCACCACCGCCGGGCAGCAGCGTCGCCCTGACAACAGGCACGGCCCCTGTCACATTTGCCGGACTGGGTAACGTTATTGCGGTGAGCTGTTTGGATGTTTCGGTCACCGGCAGCAGCGCGGTACGCAGTGTGCCGATTTCGCCGGCCGGCCGCATAACCACCTGCAGGGATAGCTGCGCAAACATTGCCAGCGACCCGACTAAATGCGATTAGGGGGAGAGTAGGAAAATGATGCGATCTTTCAGACCTGCCAAAGGTTTCACCCTGGTCGAAGTGCTGGTCACCGTGGTGATCTTCTCGGTCGGGCTGTTGGGGCTGGCCGGACTGCAGGCCACCGGCATCAAGCTCAACCACAGCTCGCTGATCCGCTCACAGGCGACGCTGCTGGCCTACGATATCGTCGACAGCATGCGGGCCAACAGGTCCAATGTGGCGAATTACGCACTGGCACAGAGTGACAGCAAGCCCACTAGCCCCACCACGCAGGCACAGAGAGACATTGTCGTATGGTTGGATAACCTCAACAGTTTTCTACCCAGCGGAGACGGCGCCGTCACTGTAAATGGCAACCGGGTCACGGTGCAGGTCTGGTGGGATGAGTTACGCAGTGGAAGTGTCTCGACCACTCCACGTCTGACAGTAGTTTCGGAAATCTGAATATGCGAGAAAAGCCTGCCTTTGGTAAATGTTCCGCTGGATTCGGCCTGGTCGAAATCCTTATCGCGATGGTGCTGGGGTTGATTCTGACCATCGGTATGAGCAACGTGTTTCTCTCCAGCAAGCAGGCATACCGCACCCAGAGCGCACTCTCCGTGGTGCAGGAAAATGGCCGCTACGCCATAGAGACCCTCTCCAGGGGTATCCGTATGGCCGGCTATCAGGGATGTGGCAGCCTGGATATCGTCACCCCCAATGTTATTGCCCAGAATGTGCCGGGAACCGGCGGCTACTCTGCCAGTGCAGCGATTCGTGGTTATGCTTTCAGCGGCAATAAGTTCCTCTCCGCCAGCGGCGGGTCCACATCGGATAAGTACGGCGACACCGGATCAACCAGCGATGATCCTGTTGGTGTGATCGACGGCACGGATGTGATAACCGTCGCCCGGGCCGATGACTGCGGCGCCTACCTGGTAGGGAATATGACGACGGATAATGCCAACATCCAGATCAATCCTGACAACACCTGCACATTCGATCAAAACGACCTGGTACTGATCAGCGACTGCAGTTCGTCCGATCTTTTTCAGATCACCAATAATCCGATAGGCTCGGGCAAAATAACCATGGCCCACGCCCAGGGCGCTAATATCACCAACCGCCTGAGTAAGCCGTACGGAGAAGATGCGGTGATTTTTAAATTTGTCCATTCCGATTATTACATCAAGCTCAATGGCTTTGGCGAAAGAGCGCTGTACCGGCGCGACTGGGTCAAAGGCGCTTATGTGGAGAGTGAGCTGGTCGAGGGCGTGGAGAACCTGCAGGTGCTTTACGGCGAGGACACCACGGATGATTTTTCTACCGACGATTACTTTCAGGAAAATGCGGTGACAGACTGGGCCAAGGTGAACAGCGTGCGCTTTGTTCTCACACTGGTATCGAAGGCGGCAAATATCACCATCGATGGAGGCCGCATGCGACAGAACATGGCGACCACGGTCGGGGTAAGGAATAAGCTGCAATGAGACGATCCGGTTTGACATACAAGGGGCGGCAGCGCGGGGCGATAATGATCACCGCATTGATGATTCTGCTGCTGATGACGGTATTTGGCATCTCTACCATGGATACCAATATCCTCGAAGAGAAGATGGCCGGCAATATGCGCGACCGGAATACCGCCTTTCAGGCAGCCGAAACCGCGCTGCGTGCCGGCGAGAGCTTGATTGCAAGCTGGAGTGTGTTGCCCGATGTCCGGGATGTCGGCGATTCCACCGACACCAGCCCGTTGTGGGATTTGAATTCAGCCGACCCTGTCACCAGCAACAATATTCCCTGGTGGGAAGAGAGCACGCGAACGCTGAGCTGGTGGCAGGCTAATGCCAGGGTGCTGAGCGGCAGCGACAAGGTTGCGGGGTTGAACGATGCCCATCAGCCCGCCTATCTGATCGAAAAACTACACCCCAGGACGGGCACGCTGGAAGCGGCTCATTCGCTGGAAGGGGCGGATATCTTTGTGCTGGTGACCGCACGCGGAATCGGCCAATCGGATTCGACTGTGGTGGTATTGCAGAGTGTATACAAATGGTAAAAAAACAGGGGGTCAGCGTTATGATCAGCAGGAAATCGAATGCACTGTTTCTGATGTGCGCATTGACCACCTGGTTACCGATAGCGCCGCTGAACGCGGCACCGGCGCAGGTCCCAATGTTTCTCGGCGCTTCCGTCGAACCCAATGTGATGTTCACACTGGACTACTCCGGCTCCATGCACTGGGAGCTGATGCCGGACAGTCTGATCTACTCATACTTTGTTTTCCCCCGGGCTAACCAGATTTATGGCCCGAATGACTATACCAACTATGTGGTCTCCTTCACCCAGGCCAACAACATCTACGACAAATGGGCACGCAGCAGCGCGATAAACAAAATCTATTACGATCCGGCAATCAGCTACCGTCCCTGGTCAAAGGCCGACGGCAGCATGATGAGCAACGCTTCCATCACCTGCGCGCCGCATAACCCGGCCGACACTGCGAAGGGGTGCCGAAATCTGACAGTCAACAATACGCAGACAGCCGATTGGGACTCCTACAACGGCACTTTCGCCAACTTTCCGGCTGGTGCAGGTTTTGCTGGAGGTGCAAGCCGCACATTCTGGCCTGCTCTCTACTACCGGTATACCGGTGACAGTTCGACCGCAGCCAAAGAGAGTTCGGCCAACTATACCCGAGTGGAGATTAAATCAGCCAACGCCCCCTTTAGCGGCGGCGCAAACCGCCAGGATTGCGCCGCAGCGCCGAGCTGTACCTATGCCGAGGAGATACAGAACTTCGCCAACTGGTATACCTACTACCGTTCACGCATCCTGCTGGCAAGGGCCGGTGTGGGCCGGGCGTTCGCTGAACAGGGGGGCGAACTGCGGGTGGGATTCGCTGCGATTAACCAGGGCTCGAAAACCGTCGACGGCGTCAGCAGTCCCGGCGCGCTTGTCGAAGGCGTGCGTAAATTCACGGGAACCGACAGGAGCGCGTTTTTCGATTCTCTCTACGAGCACGACATAACCCAGGACAGCACCCCGCTGCGGCGTGCACTGGACGATGTGGGGCAGTACTTTTCCCGCACCGACAACGACGGGCCCTGGGGCGAATCGCCGGGCACCAGCGATGCGACAGCGCATCTTACCTGCCGCCAGAGCTACAACATTCTAATGACCGACGGCTATTGGAACAGCACGGCTGCACCCACCAACTCAGGGTCGGTCAACGCCACCAATGCAGATAATAAAGACGGACCGGTCATCACCGGACCGGACAGTCAGTCGTACCAGTACACACCGGAAAACCCCTACCAGGGACTGGACGGGAGCGGTAACCAGCAGAACAGTACCCTGGCCGATGTGGCCATGTACTACTGGAACCGGGATCTGCGACCGGGTATCGGCAATCGGGTTCCCACCAATCCGGTGGACGAAGCATTCTGGCAGCACCTGGTAAACTTCACGGTCGGCCTGGGCGTTATGGGTACGCTGGACCCGGATACGAATCTGCCTGCGTTGACAGCCGGCACCACTAAGTGGCCGACACCCTCCGACACTGGCGGGGAGGAGAACATCGACGATCTGTGGCATGCGGCGGTCAACAGCCGCGGCGGCTTCTTCTCCGCGGGAAACCCGGATGAGTTCTCCACCAGGCTTGCTGACAGCCTGTCTCAGATTATCGGCAGAATCGGCGCCTCTGCGGCCGTCGCCACCAACTCCACAAGGCTCAACTCGGACACGTTTGTCTATCAGGCCAGATTTGACAGCGATGGCTGGACGGGCCAGCTGCTCGGATTCAAGATCACGTCTGACGGCCTCATCGAAGACGGCGACACTTCCACGCCGGGCGTTCTTGATCCCTTTTGGGAGGCCGGGACTCTGCTTGATAGCCGCGCCAGTGCGCGAAAGATTTTCACCCATGAAGCGGCGGACAGCGATGGCGACGGTAATACGGGCGTCGATTTTCTGTGGGATGCAAATCTGCCGGCGGCATTTAAGACTTTTCTCAATACCGGCCCTGCGGGTGTGGACGCACTGGGAGAGAAACGCCTCCAGTTTATCCGCGGCGCCCGCACTCAGGAGTTGCCGGCCGGGGTTTTCCGTACACGAAGTTCGATTTTAAGCGACATTGTCAATTCTGACCCTACATACGTTGGGCTGCAGGATTACGGCTATAATCTGCTGCCGGGCAGCGAGGGGACGGAATACATCACTTATCGCGCATCCAGCGCTTATAAAAACCGTCCGGGGGTGGTCTATGTGGGCGCCAACGACGGTATGCTGCACGCCTTCAGGGGGGATACCGGAGAGGAGTTATTCGCGTTTATTCCCGAGAGTGTGCTGCCGGATCTCTGGAGGCTCAGCGACCCCGCGTACAGTCATCGTTTTTATGTTGACGGTGCGCCCGCCGGAAAAGACGTCTATCTGAACAGCAGCTGGGGTTCGGTGGTGGTGGGTAGCACGGGTGCGGGAGGGAAGTCCGTATTCGCGCTGGATGTTACCGACCCCGACCCCACCTCTTTTTCTAAAACAAACGTACTGTGGGAGTTCTCGTCCAGCAACGACAGCGATCTCGGGTATACCATTGGCCAACCTTCGATAGTGCGTCTGGCCAATGGTGCCTGGGGAGCGGTTTTCGGCAACGGTTACGATTCGGCGAACCACCGGGCGGTCCTGTTTATCGTGGATATTGCCACCGGCAACCTGATTAAAAAAATCGATACCGGGGTGGGCGACGCGAGCACCCCCAACGGCCTCGCCTCCCCGCTCGTGGTGGACAGCAACGGGGATCGGATCGGCGACCGGATATACGCCGGCGACCTTCATGGAAACCTGTGGGCGTTCGATATTTCAGATACTGCGGACAGCAAATGGGTAATCGGTTACAAGTCGGGCGGTAACTATGTCCCGCTTTTTTCCGCGCAGGATGAGGATGGGATTTCACAGCCTATCACGGCCAAACCCCAGGCCGGCAAGCATCCATCGGGAGGGGTGATGGTCTACTTCGGAACCGGGAAGTATTTTGAGCCCGGAGACGGTGTGGCAATCCGTAAAAACAGCTTTTACGGTTTATGGGACGACTTCAGCGCCAACAGTGCAGCGCCGATAGACAGTGACCGCAGCAGCGGTAGCCTGCTGCAGCAGGAGATCACCCATGAGACTTACACTGACGCCTCGAATGTCTCCCAACTCAGCGATGGCGACCCGGCGAACGATATTGCAAATCCCTTCACTTGGGATGTGAGAGTAACCACTGAGAAGACGATCGACTGGGAGACTCACAAGGGGTGGTATCTCGATCTTGAGTCTCCGCTGCCATCCAGAAGCTGGGAAGGGGAGCGCGTCGTCAGTACGCCGCTTCTGCTGGAACAGCGGATTGTATTCAGTACGGTGATAACCTCACTGGATGCCTGCGTCGCCGGCGGCGAGAGTTGGTTGATGGAACTCTCCTCCGTGGATGGGGCGCGCCTGTCGGTAACGCCGTTCGATCTGAGTGGGGACGAAGTGTTCAATCAGGATGATTATGTCGAGATATGGACAGTCGCTGCAGACGGTAGTAAGAAAAAGGTCAAGATCCCGGCGTCCGGAAAGCGTTCCAAGGTAGGCATTATCAAGACGCCTGCAGTGATCAAGACGAAGGAGAAGGAGTTTAAGTTCACCAGTGGATCTTCCGGCGAGATTGAACGAACACTCGAGTCGCGGAGTTACCGCGAGGGCAGACAGTCATGGCGTCAGTTGCGATGATTCGAAAGGTATGGGAGACAATTAGATGAAAGGCTTTCGGAGAAGCAAAATCGGAGTGCTGGTTCTGTGTCTGGCCGGGTTGGGTTGGACCGCGACATTGGCGGCACAGGAGGCGGGTACCGTGCCGAGGGGACTTTTCGAAGCCCAGGGCACAATGCGCTATCTGGATCTGCCCGCCGGCATCGTGCAGATTGACGATCAACGCTACAGGCTCGCCCCGAATATGAAGTGGTATGGTCTGGATGCCGAAGCGGGTTTGATGCAGCAGTTGCTTCGAGTTGTCAATAGAAAGGTTGCTTATGTCGTAGATTCTGAGCAGAAAGCAGCCACGGTAAACGCCATCTGGGTACTTCCTTCGGAGGGTAGGTAAGGGTCATGAGAAGGGATCTGTCCGGGCGAAAATGGCGGGGTTTTACGCTGGTGGAGTTGATGATCGTGGTTGCGGTGATGGCCATTCTGACCGCCATTGCTTATCCGATGTACCAGGATCAGGTGCGCAAGAGCCGGCGGGCGGCTGTGAAGGGGTCGATACTGCAGGTATCCCAGTTTATGGAGCGCCACTACACGGAGAATATGAGATACAGTGATTCTGGAGGCAACACCCTGAGTATGAGCGATGTTTACAACGCCTCGTTCATGGAAGACCGCAATACGGTCGAGCAGCACTATACTCTAAATCTGACATCAAACGGCACGACATACTCCATCCAGGCAGTGCCCAAGAGCGGGCAAAGCGGTGACAAGTGTGGCACTTTGGCGCTCGCTAGTACCGGCAATCGTACCGCAGGATATTCGAACTGTTGGTAGCAGAAACCGCAGGCTGAATCGAGTTTAAAGACTCCAGTAATTGCAGTGAGACGCTTTTAGATATCCGGGCGGAGCTCTCTGGGAAGCGAGAATATGACATTCTCCTCTCTTCCCGGCAGCGAGGTGACGCTGTCGGCCCCCCAGCGCTTGAGCGCCGTTATCACCGCTTCGACCAGCACTTCCGGGGCCGAGGCGCCGGCCGTGACGCCGATCCGGCTGGCTTTTTCGATCCACTCCGGGTGGATATCCTCCGCGCCGTCGATCAGATAAGCAGGCGTGCCCAGTTTGGTTGAGATCTCTTTCAGTCGATTCGAATTGGAGCTGTTGGGCGAGCCGACAACCAGCACCAGGTCGCAGCTCGATGCCAGCTCTTTGACCGCATCCTGGCGGTTCTGGGTGGCATAACAGATGTCGTTCTTTTTTGGACCTTCGATATTTGGGAAGCGACGTTTGAGGGCATCCACGATTTTTTCGGTATCGTCCACGGAGAGCGTCGTCTGCGAGACGTAGGCGAGCCCTCTGCTGCCGTCAATCTCAATCTCATCGACATTGTCGACGTCGACCACGAGATGAATCCGCCCGCCTTTCTCATTGGCGGTGTACTGACCCATGGTCCCCTCCACTTCGGGGTGCCCGCGGTGGCCGATGAGAATGACATCATGTCCATTGCGGCAGTGACGCGCGACCTCGAGATGGACTTTGGTCACCAGCGGGCAGGTGGCGTCGAAAATGCGCAGATCCCGCGTCTCCGCCTCCGAACGTACCTGCCGGGATACGCCGTGGGCGCTGAAGATAACGGTGTTGCCATCCGGTATCTGCTCGAGTTCATCGACGAAAATGGCGCCGCGCTGGCGCAGGCTCTCTACAACAAAGCGGTTATGCACCACTTCGTGGCGGACGTAGATCGGTGCACCGAATATCTCCAGCGCGCGCTCTACGATTTCGATGGCGCGGTCGACACCGGCACAAAAACCGCGGGGGTTGGCAAGCTGAATATCCATGCTGTGATGATTCCGGCTCATGATTCCGGCTCATCAACTTCGAGAATCTCCACCGAAAAGAGGATATCCACCCCGGCCAGCGGGTGGTTGAAGTCGACGCTTACCCGTTGCTCCCCGACTTCGGTTATCGTGCCCGGCACCTCCTCCCCCGATGGGGTCTCGAAAGCAATCGCCAGGCCAGGTTCGAGCACCAGCTCGGAGGAGAAATCTTTACGCGGCATCCATTGCAGCTTATTCTCATCCCAGCTGCCGAATGCCTGTGCAGGTGTCAGCTCCAGCGTCTGCTTGTCGCCTTTTTTCAGCCCGATGATTGCCAGTTCCAGCCCTTCACTAAGGCTGCCGTCCCCCACCACCATCTGTTCCGGCTCGCCACTGAATGTAGATACCGCCTCGCTGCCGTCGGGCAGGGTCAGTGAGAAATGCATAAGCACCCGACTCCCGGAGCGAATTGTCTGCTGTATGTCCGGCAACTGGATCAACTCCCCTTGGACCAGAACACCTCGCTGCCGCCATTCTCCCTGGCAAGCACCCGGCAGATGACGAACAGCAGGTCGGACAATCGATTCAGGTACTTGAGCGCATTTGCGCTGACCTCTTCCCCCTCCTGTCGCGACAGATGGGTAAGTCGGCGTTCGGCGCGGCGGCACACGGTTCGGGCGTGGTGGCAATGGGCTGCCGGCAGAGTTCCACCGGGAAGGATAAACTCTTTCAATGGCGGCAGATCAGTGTTGAGCTGGTCCAGGAACGCTTCCAACTGGTCGACGGATTCGGCTTTGATCACTTGCATTGACGGTATGGAGAGCTCGCCGCCGAGATCGAACAGCCGGTGCTGGATATCGGTCAGGACCTCGTTTATAGATTGCGGAGCGGGCTGCGCAATCAACACGCCGATCAGACTGTTGAGCTCGTCTACGGTGCCGATCGCTTCGATTCTGGCGCTGTCCTTGTCCACCCGCCGACCGTCTCCAAGACCGGTCGTGCCCTTGTCTCCGGTACGGGTATAAATTTTTGAAAGACGGTAACCCATAGTTCCCCCGCAGATCTTTAAAAAACGGGAGTATAGCAGTTTGCAGAAGAGGAGGGAGCCTGTCCGAGAATAGACTGAACTACAGCGGACAAGCCTGGCCGGCCGGATTTCCCGCTCGATCTCGTTAAAATAGAGCGACTATTCGCCTCAATCGAGCGAAAAATCCGGCTCGCCCAGACTCGCCCTCGCGATGATCGCTATTCTCGGACAGGCTCCTTAGTCAGATAGTCCTGCGGCAGTTCACTCAGCTCAATTCAGAAACTCCTGTGTGATGAATAGATAGCCCAGCATGCCGATCAGCAGTGCAACGGCCACAAACTGCATCAGAATGCAGATACCGGGAAGCGAGTTGCAGAGCTTGCTGTAGCGGCAAAGTTTACAGTTTTTCAAGTTCATCCCCCGTCAAACATAACTTCAGATATTGCTCTAATAATCTAAGTGTATTATTAAATACTAAATAAAGAAACAGTGATTACTCTTCACCGCCGCTGGATGTTGGAAACTGCACTTGGGCAACTCTCTAATACCTCTCGAATTGGGTGTTTCGGAGCCTGGACGAATTCGGTACTCTGCACAGCTAACCCGCATATTTCACCAGGCGAACCGTGATTTCAGGATTTTCTTCAGCAAAACAGATATTTACGTTAAGAAATAGCATGATGACGCGATTGCACTCTGTTCTATCCGGTTTTTGGAACAATCTGGCTGCGTATCTTGGTCGATCCCCTTTGAACCATAGCTACGGCTATGGTTCT
>Ga0316201_10002738_pt1 | contig 12688 bp, 13 predicted proteins | sample CS6wburrow_MG_FD_204516 | JGI IMG/M metagenome (GOLD analysis project Ga0316201, IMG submission 204516) | Coastal sediment microbial communities from Delaware Bay, Delaware, United States - CS-6 worm burrow | ecosystem: Environmental > Aquatic > Marine > Coastal > Sediment | place: USA... | reverse complement strand
CCGGTTGTCGATCACGATCGTGATCTGATCCGGTGTCATGAGATGTGCGAAACACATCATCGCCAGAAACTCCGAGCGCACCTTGTGCGACGGGGTGGGATCGGCCAGGGCATCGAGTAACGCCTCGTGACCGGTATTCGTGATGCGGTAGACCTTGCGGTCCGGCTTGCCTTCCTGCGCAACTTCCTCGCACTCGACCAGCCCGTCACTCGCAAGACTGGAAAGCGCCGGGTAGATCGAGCCGTATCCGGCCGCGAAAAAGTGAGCGAAACTCGACTCGAATTGCTTCTTCAGGTCATAACCCGATGCCGGGCCGTCGCAAAGCATCCCGAGACAAACTGTCTTGACGTCCATAAGTCACCGGACCATATATCGGAGTGATGCATAATATCAGTTCGATATATGAAGTAAAGCGACTTTTTGTGACAGTTTGTATCTATCAGCTAAAGCACTGCGCCAGGCGCGGATTCAGCAGCCGGTTGTGCGGATCCAGCTGGCGCCGCAGCCGGCGGAAGAACTCGAGTCGGTTGTTGTAGACCTGGGTTGCGTATTCTGCGCGCATCGCCTGCGATTCGCTGAACAGCGGCACGCCGCCCCACTTTTCGGCAAATTCGGCGAGATCGATGACGAAGTCGTCCCAGCCTTTCTGCTGGGTCGACAGGCTCTGCAACGCAATCATCGGCTCGTCGAAAGACGGCGACAGCAAGGAGGCCGGATCCCGGGCGATACGGAATCCGACGGCAGGCATGTCGCAGCGATAGCCGTTGACGTCCAGCGTCTCGAGGCAGAACTCGTGGTACGCACGCAGCACGATGGAGAAGTCAGCGGCCGGAAAGCACCACGTGGACCTCAGCATGCGCTTCGGCTCGCGGCGTTTGCGATGTGTAGCACCCATGCTCGTGTGGTTTCCGGTTCGAACGAGCCGGGTGTTGACGAGCCCTTGCGTTGCTTCGCTGATGCTATCGATCAGGCGGTAACGCACGGAGGGAATCGGCACCACCCGGTTCAATGACTTGAACACCTGCGGCAACACTGTACTTTCGCCCCAATCCTTGAGCTTCCAGGGAGCCCGATAAGAGTGTTCGGCTGAATTCTCATAACGTCTGAGATCGAGGTAGACGGCACTGCGATAAGGCATCAGGTAGAACTTCAGCCCGGCATCGCTGCGAGCAATGGTGTCGACCGCGGACGCAAATTTTTCGATGCTGACGCGACGGTGATTCGCCGTGAACGTCGAGATCGGCCGAACATTCAGAGTGGCCTCGTAGATCACACCCAGCAAGCCGTAGCTGGAGCGTACGGCGCTGAGCAGGTGTTTCTGCGACGGGGTGATCTTGAGGATCTTGCCGGCGGTCGTAATCATTTTCATGGCGGCAACGTGGCTCGAGAAACAACCGGCTTGCTGTCCCGCCGTCGGACCGAAACAGGGCGCGGCGATCGCGCCGCCAAGCGTACGGTCGTATTGTTCGGGGCTGGCGATCAGTTCGAGTCCCTGTTCGGCGAGCGCCGCGGCCAGCTGTCCGAGGTGAACTCCGGCTTCGGCGGTGACCGTGTGATTGTAGGTGTCTATCGACAGGATCCGGTCCAGGCCGGTGGTCCGGATGACCGTGCCGACGGACGTAGTATTGCAGTCGGTCGACGACGATCCCGTGCCCTGCGGGCGAAGCGGCAACGGAAATCCGGCATCCGGCTCCATGCAGCGCATCAACTCCTTGAGATTTGATGGTGTCAGGACCGTGGTCTTGGGTTCAGGACGCTTGAAACGACCTGTTTCGCGGAATCGCTGGGCTGTCATGTAAGTATCTCCGGCAATCGTAGTCATATCATTTGCCAAAGACACACGCGTAGCGGTCGCTTCGCGCTGCAGATCGTGTTGGCGGCCCCGCTGTCATAGGTTCGACCCTTAGACCGGTGGCTTTGCGGCCCCGCCTTTCGACGAGTGTGCCTTTGTCAAACGAGTTCCCATCGTTGCAGGCAAGTCCGGCACTGTCAATCAGGCATTTACGTTCTGTTAAATAGCGACGCTTCCCGTATATGATGCTTGTTCGACAATCCGCGAAAACCGCATGCTCTCAACGCTAATTGGCAGCCGACTTCCGCAGAAATACCGCAAGTACTTCAAGCTTCCGAAACAGCCGGAGTCGTGGAAAATCGCCGCTACGGGTGATACGGCGCTGGGGCGTGCGGCAACGAGCTGGCTGGCGTCTCGCGACAAGCCCTGCGGCGTATTCCGCCTCGATCTGGGCCTGGACGCGCTGGGCATACGCCTGGGCCTTATCGAGCATGCCGAGCGCACGATCGATATCCAGAGTTATCTGATCAGCGACGACCTGAGCGGTAACCTGGTTGCCATGAAGCTTGTCGATGCGGCGGATCGCGGCGTCCGGGTACGATTGCTCATGGATGACGCGTTGACGGAGCCGATCGATGCCGGTCTGATTACGCTGGATCAACACCCGTATATCAGCGTGCGCGTCTTCAATCCGTTCCCGAGGCGACGGTCGCGTTTCATCGCCCTGATCGCGTACTTCAATATCCTGAACCGGCGAATGCACAACAAGTCCTTTACGGTCGACAACCAGGTAACGATCGTCGGCGGCAGAAACCTGGCCGACGAGTATTACCAGACTGGTGGGGAGCAGGAATTCCTGGATGAGGACATCCTGGCGATCGGCCCTGTCGTCGACGCGGTATCGGACGGCTTCGATGAATACTGGAACACTCCCGAGGCAATACCGATCAGCGTGTTCGACGATTCGATCTCCAGGGAACCGTTCGACGTCATGCTGGCCGAGGGCCGGGACTTCCTGAGGCGCAACGAGGACAGCCCATATCTGAGCCAGGTAACGACGACCCTGATTGACCAGTTCCTGCGTGGCGATCTGCCACTGACGCCCGCCGATGTGGATCTTGTGCTCGACGAGCCGGACAAGGTACGCAAGATCATCAAGCGCCCGACGAGCCGGGCAACCGAATACCTCCTCGACATGGTGACGAGCGCCGTCGATGAGGTCATCGTCGTATCCCCGTACTTCGTCCCGCAAAAGGCAGGCGTCCGGTATTTCGCGTCGCTGGTGGCGAAAGGCGTGCGGGTCATCATCATCACGAACTCGCTCGCGTCAACGAACCACTCCAGCGTGCACGCTGCCTACGCGCGTTACCGGAAGCCGTTATTGAAGGTCGGCGTGGAACTGTACGAACTGCGGCCAAGGTTCTCTTCGATCGATCACTCCCGCCGGATCAAACAAACGCTGCATTCCAAGGTGGCTGTCGTTGACCACGGCAAACTGTTCGTCGGTTCATTCAACCTCGACCCGCGGTCGCTTTATATCAACACCGAAATGGGTATCGCGGTATCGTCACGGAATCTCGCCAGGACGATGGCCAGCAGTATTATGGAGACATTGCCTCGTCACGCGTATCGTTTGTCGCTCGGCTCGAAAGGGAAACTCGAGTGGCACTACAATACGCGTTCAGGGAAACGAACGGAGACACGGGAACCCAACGCGAGCAGGTGGCGCCGGTTCTCGACGTGGCTCATGAGTTTCCTTCCTATCGAGAGCCAGATGTAGATTGGTAGTAGAGGAGAGCAGGCATGCGCTGGCGCGGTGGCAGAAGAAGCACCAACATTGAAGACAGGCGTGGCAGCCGCGCGAAAAGCGGATTGCTCGGCGGTAGCATCGGCACAATCGTGCTCGTGCTGGTCGCGATGTATTTCGGCGTCGACCCCAGCTTCCTGATCGAGGGCATGCAGTCCGCGAACGTCGGTTCGACATCGTCGACCCGCCCGTCGGCCGAAGACCTCGAGAATGATCCTTTGGCCGATATGGTCTCCGTCGTCATTGCCGATACCGAGGATGTCTGGAAAGAGATATTTGCGGCACAGGGCCGGCGTTACCAGGAACCGACGCTGGTCATGTTCACGGGTTCGACCCGCTCGGCCTGCGGTCTGGGCCAGGCCGCCATGGGGCCTTTCTATTGCCCGGCGGATCAGAAAGCCTATATCGATCTCGGCTTTTACGAGGATATGCGCTCGCGATTCAAGGCGCCCGGAGATTTCGCGCAGGCCTATGTCATCGCGCACGAGATCGGGCATCACGTACAGAACCTGCTGGGAGTCTCGGGGAAGGTGCACCAGCTGAAGCAGCAGGTCAGCCAGGCTGAGGCCAATCGACTGTCGGTGCGTCTCGAATTGCAGGCCGACTGTTTTGCGGGCGTATGGGCCAATCGCGCGCACCGCACGGCGCGCAACATCACCCTCGAGTCCGGAGATGTCGAGGAAGCGCTGAATGCGGCCAGCGCTATCGGCGACGATCGGCTGCAGCGGCAGAGTCGCGGTACGGTCGTACCCGAGTCATTCACGCACGGCACCTCGGAACAGAGGCAACGCTGGTTCCGCGCCGGACTCGAGAGCGGCAACCCCGACTCTTGCGATACGTTCGGCGCGTCGCGCCTGTAATCATTGAGCGAACTCACGCCGACAATGATGGCAGCGGCCGCCGATCAAGCGGCAGGGCGTATTGCCGGGCTGGTGCGCAAGACCCCGCTCGAGTATTCACCTCGATTCTCTGTGGACCTTGGAGCTGAAGTCCATTTCAAGCTCGAGAACCTGCAGCACACGGGCTCGTTCAAGCTGCGCGGCGCTGCCAATCGCCTCATGACGCTGACCGCGGCACAGCGCGATGCAGGATGCGTTGCCGCCTCGAGCGGTAACCATGGCGCAGCCGTCGCATACGCGATGCAAAAGCTCAACACGAGGGGCGTTATCTTCGTGCCCGAACAGACTTCTTCTGCCAAGGTCGACACGATCCGGAGTTACGGCGGCGCGGTCGAGTTTTTCGGCACGGACGGACTGGATACTGAACAGCATGCGCGCCGTTTTGCCGACGAGAACGATATGACCTACGTATCCCCGTACAACGATGAACAGGTTGTTGCGGGGCAGGGAACCTGCGGCGTCGAAATACAGCAAAAGCTGCCGTCCGCCGACGCCGTCTTCGTCGCCGTCGGCGGCGGTGGCCTCGTCAGCGGGGTCGCGAGCGTCCTGAAGACTACGAACCCGGATATCAGTGTATACGGTTGCCAGCCCGGGGCTTCGGCGGTCATGGCGCGCTCGGTCGAGGCCGGCGAGATCCTCGACCTGCCCAGCGAGTCGACGCTCTCGGATGGTACGGCGGGCGGAATCGAAGCCGATGCCATTACGTTTTCTCTTTGCAAAGAACTCGTCGACGAGTTCATTGTCGTCAATGAAGACGAGATCGCGGAGGGAATGAGGCTGTTCATCGATCGTCAGCATCAGCTCCTTGAAGGGGCCGCGGGAGTCGCGATTGCGGGCATGATGGAGAAACGTGAGGCACTCCGGGGCATGAAGGTCGTCGTGGTAATCTGTGGTGGCAATATCTCCCGGGATGTGCTGCGGCGGATAATCTAGGTCCGGAGGGGCAAAATGAGGCGCTCGATAATACTTGTGTTGCTGTCGCTTTTTGCCCATGCGGCGCTGGCCGGCACGACCGCGATCATCAACGTCAACGTCGTTCCCATGGACGTCGAGCGGATCGTGGCCGGACAGACCGTCGTTATCACCGACGGCCTGATCACGCGTATCGGTCCCGTGGACGAGGTTCCGGTGCCGAAAAAAAGCGACGTGGTAGACGGCACCGATCGTTTCCTGATACCGGGGCTCGCGGAGATGCACGCGCACGTGCCGGCTGTCGGCTCCGAGAACCTGGACCGTGACTTCAGTCTCTTCGTCGCCAACGGCGTCACGCTGTTGAGGGGCATGCTCGGCCGACCGTCGCACCTGCAGCTGCGAGCAGACCTCCTCGAAGGCAAGGTGTTTGGACCTCGCCTGATCACGTCGGGCCCGTCGATGAACGGACAGTCGGTCAACGGGAGCAGCGAGGCCGAGTCGCTGGTGCGTGCCCAGCACGCCGCCGGCTACGATTTCGTCAAGATCCACCCCGGCCTGAAAGCGGATGAGTTCGAGGCGATCGCCAGGACCGCAAACGAACTCGGAATCCCGTTTGCGGGACACGTAACGGTCGCTGTTGGCGTCGAGCGCGCGGTCGAGGCAGGGATTGCGACAATCGATCATCTCGACGGTTACATGGCTGCGATGCTGCCCCCTGACTCGGGCGCGTCAGGCGGTTACGGGGGTTTCTTTGACGTCCTGCTCGCCGACCAGGTCATGGATGAACGCATTACCGAGCTGGCGCGGCTCACCGCCGCATCGGGCACCTGGAACGTTCCGACCAACGTGCTCGTCGAGCAGCGGATCTCGGAGGTGCCTGCCGCAGAGCTGCGCAGCCGGGCGGAGATGGCGTATATGCCAGTCGCCACCCTTCAGCGCTGGGTCGTGTCGAAGCAGGAAACCATTTCCGATCGCGGTTTCACGCCACAGGTTGCGGCACGGGCGATCGAGTTGCGACGCAGGTTGATACTGGCGCTGCACGATTCCGGGGCAGGCCTGTTACTCGGGTCCGACGCGCCGCAGGTCTTCAACGTCCCGGGTTTCTCCCTGCATCGCGAGTTGCAGAATCTCGTCGTGGCGGGGCTCACCCCCTACGAGGCGTTGCGGACGGGGACTGTAAACGTCTCCCGGTTCCTCGGCACCAACACGGGTGTCGTTGCCGAGGGGCGCGATGCAGATCTCGTATTGCTGGATGCCAATCCTTTCGAGGACATCGCCAATACCCGACGCGTTCACGGTGTAGTGCTGCGGGGCGTCTGGTGGTCCGCGTACGAACTGCAGCAGCGTATCGACCGGTATCGGAACGAGCATTCCAGGTAAGCGCCTTTGCAACCAATTCGTCCCGGCGTGTATCTAACGGTCAGGGAAAACGAATCGGGGACCGGAGGGGTCGACATGCGCAGTCTGCTACTAATGACGATGCTTACAATGAGCCTGGCCAACGCAGCCTGGCGGGAATACACCGAAGTACGTGAATTACAGCTCGATGCTGACGGTATCGATGCTTTTGCGCTCGATGTCGGGGCCGGCAAGCTCGACATACGGGGAGTATCCGGCAGTAGCCGGATCGTGGTAACCGCGACGATCAGGGTGGATGACGATGATGATGACGCCAGGATGGCCATCGAGAAGTACATGACCCTGACGCTCGAAGGCGACGGCGAAACTGCAATGCTGCTGGCACGATTCGACGACGGTTTCCTTGGCATGGGACCGGACGCCAGCATCGACCTCGAAGTACAGGTACCCGAAGGTACTGCCGTCCGGATCGACGACAGTTCGGGCTCTATCGATGTGTCCGGCCTCAACGCCGATGTTTTTATCGATGACGGTTCCGGGTCGATCGACGTCACCCGCGCGGGCGCGGTCGAAGTCCACGACGGCTCGGGATCCATCGATATCAATTACGCGAACGGCGACGTACGCATCGATGACGGTTCCGGGTCGATCAGCGTGACCAACGTCAAGGGAAGCGTGTACATCGACGACGGCTCGGGCAGCATCAAGGTAAACGTCGTGGAGCAGGACCTGGTGATCATCGGCGACGGCAGCGGCTCGCTGTCCTATGCTAATGTCGGGGGCAGTGTAGAGGGCGATATCGAGGACTGATCCTCGGGCCCGGGAGTGGTCCGGTGTGAGGGCGCTGCTGCTTGCAATCCTGCTTGTCTCCGTTGCCAACGCGGAACAGAGCAATACGGTCGTTGGCCCGTCGAATGCGAATCTCGCGGCCGGGGCCGAAGCCTTGCTGGCTCGCGACGCCGAGGAAGGCGTTCGCCTGACCCATCTCGGGCTCAAAGCGGCAACGAACCGCCGCGAGCGTGTCTCGGGCCTTTCGAATCTCTGCGCCGGCTATGCGATGCTGCAGCAATGGGAAACCGCGCTGCCGTACTGCGACCAGGCGCTCGAACTCAACGGCCGGCACTGGCGCAGCTTGAGTAATCGCGCACTCGTCTACGTCAAGCTCAAGCGGTTCGAGGCAGCGGAGGCCGACATCCATCTGGCGCTGCAGATTGCGCCTAATGCGAAAACGCTGAAGACCGTGCAGTCGATGTTGCTCGACGAAACGAACCCGGTATCGCCCAGCATAGTTATCGACGACAGGAGAAATCCCGGAGACGACGAGTGAGACAGACCCTGCTGTTGCTCGCGATGATCGCCATGCCGGCGGGCGCGCTCGAGCCCGAGGTCACGCATTTCCCGGACCTGGCGAGTGGACGAGCGCCTCTTCACACGGTCGTGCCTGCTTATCCGGACAAGGCGCTCAGTGAACGGGTCGAGGGTGATGTGCAGGTCTGTTTCAACGTTGACAGAAAAGGAAAGCCCTACAGGATCGCGGTGCGCAGCAGTACGCACAGGGTCTTCGAAAAACCTTCCAGGCGCGCTGTGCGGGCGTCAACCTACAAGCCGCTGCCGGAGGGCCAGAAAGACAGTGGCATCAAGACTTGCAGGACCTTCCGGTTCCGGCTGGAACCGATCGAGGTATCTCAGCCGGACTCCTGAAGCAGGTCGAGAACGCGCTTTGCCGCCTGTTCGATAGTCCCGCCGACACTGAGCAAACCGTCCTCGTGGCCGCCCATCACGGCGAGCCGCGTCTTGCCAAATTCTGTCTCCCGGTACAGCCTGCGGAACTCGTTTGCCATCTCGGGTGTGCCGTAGGGAACGTCGGGCGCGGTCGTCGGCAACCCGTTCATGTAATGGCGCCAAAGGTCCTTGCTGTGAACATGAACGATAGCGCTGATGCGAGCGTCGAGCTGGTAGATCGCGGCGTGCGTCATAGCCTCCGAAGAAGCCTGCGTGAGGCCCACGCAGCAAACGCGATTGCCGTGCACGCTCCAGGAAGTGACGAGCGCGTAATGCGACTTGTCCGTTTTCGCGAGGTATCCGGTTTGCGTGCCGCTGATCATGAATTGCCCGGGCTCGCCGCAGCGGACGCTGATATTGCCGTAGCCAATCTTGTGCTCTTCGTACTCGCCGATGAGTCCGGCCTCGAATAGCGGCCGCCGCCAGGTTTCGAGTTCTTCGGCAAACGCGGCATGCGGCGTGGGCGCCTTCGTCCAGAAGCTCTGGTACTTGACATAGCCCTCATCGATCATGACGACCCGGCGTGCTCGGGAAAGAGAGCCGTTAAACCGGCTTCGCTTGCTTCGCAGATTCCGCGTTCGGTGATCAGGCCGGTAACGAGGCGAGCCGGCGTTACGTCGAACGCGTAGTTGCTGATTGGCGTTGCGCCGGCGGTTGTCCGGACGTCGACAGTCTCTTCGCCCAGCGCGCCACGGATATGCGATACCTCGCGGGGGTCCCGTTCTTCGATCGGAATCTGTCCAACGCCGTCGCGGATCGTCCAGTCGATCGTTGTCGATGGCAGTCCAACATAGAACGGGACCTTGTTGTCGTGCGCCGCAAGCGCTTTCAGGTAGGTGCCGATCTTGTTGGCGACATCGCCGGCGCGCGTTGTCCGGTCGGTGCCGGTAATGACGATGTCGACCATGCCGTGCTGCATCAGGTGACCGCCGGCGTTGTCGACGACCAGGGTGTGCGGAATGCCGGCCTGGCCGAGCTCCCATGCCGTCAGCTGCGAGCCCTGGTTTCGCGGCCTCGTCTCGTCAACCCAGACGTGTATATCGATACCACGCTCCTGGGCAACATACATCGGCGCCGTCGCCGTGCCCCAGTTGATTGTCGCGAGCGCGCCGGCATTGCAGTGCGTGAGTATGTTTACGGTGTCGCCCTGCTTGCGCCGTGCAATCGACTCGAGGAGTGCGACACCGTGTTCGCCGATGCCGCGCGATATCGCGACATCTTCCTCGCAGATCGCGCTCGCTTCGTCGCGCAGTGTACCGACCAGGTCGCGGTCGTGTCCGGCGACCGCAGCGAGCACGCGCTCCACGGCCCAGCGCAGGTTGACCGCTGTCGGCCGCGACGCGAGCAGCGCGGCGGCAGCAGATCGCACTTCATCTTCCGAGCCGCCGGAGTGGTATGCGGCGAGGTACAGTCCCCACGCCGCCGTTGCGCCGATGAGGGGGGCGCCTCGCACGTACATGTCACTGATCGCGACTTCGGCGTCTTGCCACGAGCTGAGGTTGTGCACGCGGTATTCGTGCGGCAACAATCGCTGGTCGATAATTTGTACGGCGCCCCGGTCATCCGGATGCGGCCAGATAGTACGGAAGTTCTCTCGGGAGGCGGCCACGCTCAGACGGGCAGTCCCTTGCTCAGCCGCGCCGCGCGCAGGGTGTTCGACATGAGCATCGTGATCGTCATCGGCCCCACGCCGCCGGGTACCGGCGTTACGGCTTTCGCAACTTCAATGGCTTCGTCGTAGGCGACGTCGCCGGTCAGTTTGGATTTCTTTTCGCCGTCTGCCTCCACCTCGATCCGGTTGATGCCGACGTCAATAACGACTGCGCCGGGCTTGATCCAGTCACCCCTGACCATGTTCGGCCTGCCGACCGCCGCGACGACGATATCGGCGCCGCGGACGACACCCGGCAGGTCGGCGGTACGGCTGTGGCAAACGGTGACAGTCGCGTTAGCAGCCAGCAACAACGATGCCATCGGCTTGCCGACGATATTCGAACGGCCGATGACGACGGCGCTCTTGCCGGAGAGGTCCGCGCCCAGATGATCCTCGATCATCACCATGCAGCCGGCGGGTGTGCAGGGTACGAATGCGTCATCCGTATGACCAGCGGTGAGCTTGCCGATGTTCACAAAATGGAAACCATCGACATCCTTGGACGGTGAAATCGATTGAGTTATCGTCTCCTCGTCGAGGTGGTCGGGCAACGGCAGCTGCACCAGGATGCCGTGAATCGTGTTGTCGTTATTGAGCTCATCGATTAGAGCGAGGACGTCTGCCTGGCTCGTTTCTGCGGCTATGGACCGCTGCACCGAGTGAAAGCCGCAGGCCTCCGCTGTGCGCTTTTTGTTGCGCACATAGATCTGGCTTGCAGGATCCTCACCGAGAATAACGACGGCCAGGCCGGGCTTCAGGCCGTGTTCCGAGGCCAGTTCCGCGGTTTCGCGGGTGATCTGCTCGGAGATTTCGGCGGCCTTCGCTTTGCCGTCGATGCGAATTCCTGTGCTCATAAGGATTCCTCGCGCTGGACGCGCCGCATGGTAACGCCGCGTTGGTCGCGGGTAAACTACGGATTCTACGGGGAGGAAGCATGTCCGAAGAATGGCTTGAACGCTGGCTCGTCGGTCGCATCGGCTGGCACGAAGACGGTGGCAATGCGGCCCTGAAACGTCACTGGTCCGCCTCGGGCAGGCGGGTACTGGTGCCGATGTGCGGCAAGACTGTCGATATGCTCTGGCTCGAAGACCAGGGCAACGAAGTCGTGGGCGTCGAGTTGTCCGATATCGCTGTCCGGGGATTCTTTGAAGAAAACGAGCTGGCCTTCACGAAACATCCGGGCGAGTTGACCGAATACCGGGCCCGCGACCGACGGATCAGCCTGTATTGCGGCGACTATTTCGCGTTTGCCGGAGGCCAGTTTGATGCTCACTTCGACCGTGGTGCACTGATCGCCATGAACCCGCCAGTCCGTCCGCGATATGCGGAGCACACCTCCTCGCTCTTGAGCCCGGACGCATACCAGTTGGTGATTGCCCTCGAGTATGACGACACGGTCGCGAAGGGGCCGCCGTTCCCGGTGCCCGCAGACGAAATGCTCTCTTACTGGCCGCATCTCGCACGTGTCGAGGCGCGCGACGATATCGAGAATGGACCGCCCAAGTTTCGCGACGCCGGGCTGCGTGAAATGATCGAAGTGGTGTGGAGGAGTGCCTGACCGCCAGCTAAATTCCCATCTTCGTCAGCAGGTCGGCGATCTCCCTCGCTACGCGCGCGGCTACCGGATAGTCGGCGGCGAATCGTGACTCGAGGTTCCTGGCACGCTCGACGGCGGGCGATTGCCCTGCGAGCGCATCAATGTCGTCGTTCAGCTGTTGCAGCAGTGCCGTCGTTTCGGCGTCGAGGTCTTCTGTGCTCTGCAGTTCGCGGTTCAATTCTGCGAGCAATTCACGAATACGTTCGCCACTCACGGTCTTGATTTCCTGTCCGTTGGTCCTGCAATCGAGCATACACTAAAATGGCGTCCCCAGAATCTAACGGCACGGTCGTGAAATCATTTTTTAGGAACCTGCGCGGACTGCTGGTGTTTGCCGGCATCGCTATCAACACACTGTTCTGGGCCGTACCCCTGTTGCTGCTGGCGCTGGTCAAGCTGCTGCCGATCGCGCCCCTGCGTCGCGCGCTGACCCGCTGGCTCATGTGGATTGGTGAAAGCTGGATCGCGGTCAACTCATGGCTGTTAACCCACGCGGCTTCCATCGACTGGCAGGCAAGCGGCCTCGATGGATTGTCGACAAGTGGCTGGTATCTCGTTATTTCCAATCACCAGTCGTGGGTGGACATACTTGTCCTGCAGAAAGTCTTCAATCGCCGGATTCCCTTTCTGAAGTTTTTTATCAAGCAGGAGCTGATCTGGTTTCCGATTCTCGGCCTCGCCTGGTGGGCGCTGGATATGCCGTTCATGAAGCGTTACTCGCCGTCGTACCTGGCGAAGAATCCCGGCAAAAAGGGCAAGGACCTCGAAACCACGCGCAAGGCCTGCGAGAGATTCCGCGAATCGCCGACCTCTGTACTCAACTTCATCGAGGGCACGCGTTTCAGCGAGCAGAAACGCAATGCGCGAAACTCGCCGTACCGACATC
>Ga0316201_10002737_pt1 | contig 12689 bp, 11 predicted proteins | sample CS6wburrow_MG_FD_204516 | JGI IMG/M metagenome (GOLD analysis project Ga0316201, IMG submission 204516) | Coastal sediment microbial communities from Delaware Bay, Delaware, United States - CS-6 worm burrow | ecosystem: Environmental > Aquatic > Marine > Coastal > Sediment | place: USA... | reverse complement strand
ACACCTGCCCGGTTACGAGAAGCACTACCAGGAGTTCCGGGATGCCGGCATCGATGAAATCTACTGTCTGAGCGTTAACGACGCCTTCACGATGTTCCAGTGGGGCATTCACCAGGGCGTAAAGAACGTGAAGCTGCTTCCGGATGGCAGCGGGGATTTTTCTCGCATGATGGGCATGTTGGTATGCAAGGACAACCTCGGCTTTGGCAAGCGTTCCTGGCGATACTCCATGCTGGTCGAAGACGGTGAAATCAAGAAGATCTTCAGCGAGGCAGGCAAGCAGGACAACTGCCCGACCGATCCGTTCGAAGTCAGTGACGCCGACACCATGCTGGCCTATGTCAAGTCCGCTTCCTGATAACGGGTTTAATCAAAAACGCAGGGCTCGCGGGCTCTGCGTTTTTTTTGCGCCGGACAATACACCGGCCGGGTCACTCAAGGACATAAAGCTGCCACAGGTCTTTGCGGGTCATTTGTAAAAACGGGCTCATGGCCAACAGGCCTGTTTTTCCGATGCTCTTTTCCAGGTAACGCATTTCCTCAAACTTGGCCTTTGTGCGATCTCCCACGGGTGTGTCCAGACCGTTTTCCCGCATCATCAACACGCCCTTTGCCCGCAACGCCAGCTCGGTGTACAGGCGCAGGTAACACAGCATATCTACAACGACCGTCCCCGGGAATTTTTGCTTGAGATCATGCAGAAAACGGCCAATCCTGGAATCTGCAAATTCACCGGAGTTTATCTGTTCAAGCAACTGTGCGTCCTCGTCAAAATCAACTTCCAGCCATTCGTGCATCGAGCGTGCGCTTTTCTGAAAAACAACCATGAAAATAGGCGGCAATGCCAGCAAGGTGCCCAGTGTTGTCAGGATCGGCGTTCCAGGAAAATGGTTGAACACGGAGTGAATCGTGATGGCGGCAATAAACCCGGGCAACAACAGTAACGGGTTGATCTTCATCTGGCGTTCCGTAAAGGACTGGGCCATGACACCAAAAAGCGCCATCGTGCCGCCGTGCATGATGGCAGTCCCGAAGCCCCGCACCACCCACACTGTGACCTGTGCATCGGATGCCAGGTACAAATAATAGAAGTTCTCGACCACGCCGAAACCCGCCCCCACGGCAAAACCCAATATCGCCGCATCAACGAGGAAGCCGATGCGGTGGGTCTTGAAAAGATAAATCAACACGCAGGCCTTCATACCCTCTTCGATGACGGGAGCCGCATAACGCGAATAGGCCGTGAAATCCCAATCCAGCAGGCCAATTGCATAACCGTTGATCCAATAACCAAAAACTGGCAAAAGACTACCGGTCAGAATGACCCACAACACGGTGCGGAGTTTGACCAGCTTATAGCTGTCCATGTAAAGGAGGACCAAAAGAAAGATCAACACCGGCAACAGGCCCACTGGAGCCCGTGTGAGTAAGTCATTCAACATAAGTCAAAAAGCTTTTTTGGCGGGGTCTTCATACCGCCCTATTTTGCGGACTCACAGACTTTTTCACAATATCTTAAGTGATAACATGATCTCATCATCCAGCTTGGTCCCCTTACGGAACCCGGCCGCATAACCGGCCGAAAGCGTCATCGGAAGCCTGTGGATCAGTGTGAAATGAAGGTCCAGCTGAAATCCTACACTGGTAAAAGTGCGTTCAAAACTCTTTCCCGGATCTGAAACCAGAGCGGCTGCGAAAATCGCAGGACGTATCCAGCTGAGAAAGAAACCCGGTGTACCCACGGACTCGAAACGTATGGGCGGCAGGTTCCATTCGGCAACGGATTTCACGAAATCACGAGCACTGATGGCATCGATCTCAAAACCGGGCATGGAGTCATACTCCCGGTATCGCTTGACCTCGCCATCATCAACATAGTTATTCCCAAACCCGCCAAAATAGTAATTGGTCAGCGTATTCAGCCGATCACCATCGGCGACACCCGCTGAGTTGTAGAGCCATACTGAAGAATGCTTCCATGGCAATGCAAACCCAAAATCCAGACCCACCCTCAATTTTGGAATGGTGTCGCTGTTTGCATGATCAGCGGTGGCGACGACATCCCATCGCCAGCCTTTTTCGTGATCAACTGCTCCCAGCGATTTACGGGTGTTCGTGTAGTTGAATTCAACCTCGCCGTGGAGTATGTCCTCGTAAAAAAATGTTGGCACATTCTGATTGCCCGGCAAGGTATCCAGCCCTTTGTAATAAGCAAGGTCGACTGAAAAATCCAGCACCCTGGGCTTATCGAAAATAAGTGCTTTTTTATACCCGACGATGAAGGCATCGCCTTTCCTGCTGCGCTTTGTCGGACCGAAGAGATCGTAAAAATCGGCGTCATTATGCCAGTATCGGGCATGCCAGTTCAGTGCACGGTACTCGGCACTGAAATGAAACTTTTCACCGGACGCAAGACTGTTGTCAGGTGAGTAGGACGCGCTGATATCGAGGTTATGCAACTGTGCCGGATCCTGCAGTTTCATTGCGTACCCGAGCGCCGCTGAATCCCGGTAACCTTCAATAATGGGATAGCCGGACTCAAACCCGAGTTCACGGTAGGGTCGGTACTTGCCGCGATTGGTTATTGTGCTTTCATGGTCCACTTTTGAAAGTGTGCTGACTACGTTCCAGTCTCTCAGTACCGGGTGAGCCTTGACGATTTCATTTCCCAGGAAGACAATCGCGCTGAGATCCTCCAGCGGCACCGGGTCTATAACCGTGGGTATGAACCCCTGCCCGCTGAACTCGAACACCACCAGGGAACCATCCTCACGTGGTATGGGACGGAAAAAACCTGTTTCTGCATTGCTTACCGCCTCCATTTCACCCGTTGCTATCTCGTAACGGAAAATGTTGGAAACACCCGTCAAAAATGAACTTCCAAACAGGTAGCGACCATCCGCTGAAAACACGAATCCCTCCGGCGCTGAAGTCTGGAAGTTGTATTCCGCGACCGGTTGGAGATTCTGTTCCAACAGGTCTTCGGTAAGATAGACCCTCAGGTATTGCGTCGCGTCGATTTCACCCAGTGAAAGGGATAACATGGAACCGTCCGGCGAGATGTCCATCTCGTATGCGACCTGCCCATAGGGCCAGGAATAGACCTGGTTCCACTCTTCATAGGGTGGCGGAATCCGGACAAGGGAGACATACCCATTGAGATGACGCAAACCCCAGACTGAGCCATCCGCGGCATTGAAAGCCAGGTCCCCCACACGTGCGTCCTTTATCAGCATCCGCTTTTTACCTGTCTTCAGGTCAACGGACATCAGGTCACGATAGGCATTATTGTCATCGGTATAAAAAAGTGTCTTTGAAGCGGGATCATAGGCTGGCGAAGTCACAGGGTATACCTTGGGGCCCTTGATGTCGGTAACCCGCTCAATACTACCGTCCGCCAGCGACATCAGCCCGATGTGGGCGACCACGCCGGGGTACCTGAAAGCACCCACCATCACGCCGTCACCCTCATCAATGAACGAACGTGAGATTGATCCCAGTGCCTGTGACGCCAGCGGTGAGGTCTTCGTCAATGGATGTTCACGAACTGCTGCCAGGTTACTTTGCTGAAACTCCGTCTCGAATGTGATCCAGTCGTTCCAGGATTCTTCCAGCGACACGCCGAACACATTTGCAAATTGCGCGGAATAGTACCTCTCGCTATCCTCGCCCCGTTTGAGCCAGTCGACCAGGTGCTGAGGAGAATACTCAAGTGCCAGGTAGCTCATGAAACGTGTGCCGTACAGGTAAGCATTGACCATACCCTGAAAGTCGATACTGCTGCCCTCTGCGACGATGCCGAGATTGCTGTAGAAATGGGCGTTGTCGCGAACCATCGAGCGAAATACCATTTCGTCATAGGCACCCTGGGCGCGGCCGATGCCGCCCGACATCCATGTCTCGACAAAGGTCGCTGAACCTTCCTGGTACCAGCGTGGCGCACTCAACCGTGGAGTCGCCAGGTAGTTGTAAAGAATGGACTCAGGGTGCTTGTCGGTCTGTCTTGGTTTACCGCCGAAAAACCGCCGCCAGCGTAAATCCTGCGAGTTGGCGACATCCATGGTCGCAATGTGTGTCATCTCGTGGTTCATGATCATGAAAGTTCTTTCATTTCCGGGCAGGGTTTCCAACGTGCGGTTGGACGGTGCTATATACACGGAAACCGCATTGCGTGGTGAGACACTTGCCCCGGCGTTACCATAATCACTGAAATCCGTCAGGATGACGGTAGTTTTTTCCATTGGTTTCCAGTTGAAAATGTAGCGTTGGAACTCGACAGAGTTGTGAAAACTTTTTGATATGTGAGGCACCAGGTAAGTCTGGAACGGATCCTGGTAAATCAGCAACAGGTCATTTGATTCGACGACATCGAGTTCGAATGGTGCGGCGGCAACGTCTGACTGCACGAGATTAATACACAACGCAATAAAAAGAATACCCGAACGCACCCCACACCTCCCAACCGATCGTATTGTTTTACTTAGCATACTAGTAATTCGTCTTTTCTGCTTCTCCCGGAGCAATTAAAACCTGTCCTTCCATTTGTCTGTCGTCCACTTTTCATCAGGCCAAAAAAAACCGCCTGCCGAATGGCAGGCGGTGGTCTTTGGCCTTGGGCTTATTGACTCTAAGCGATCAGCCGTTTCTCCCCCTCACCTTATTGGGACGCGTTGCGAAGTGCTTCGTTGGCCATGGCATTGCGGAAACTGTCACTGGCCATAGCCGAACGAAAACTGTCATTGTTCATGGCATTGCGAAAAGCTTCGCTGTTCATGGCACTGCGGAAGCTGTCGCTGTTCATGGCACTGCGGAAACTGTCGTTGCTCATCGCGCTGCGGAAGGCCTCGCTGTTCATCGCGCTGCGAAAGGCCTCGCTGTTCATCGCACTGCGGAAAGCTTCGCTGTTCATCGCACTGCGGAAAGCCTCGCTATTCATCGCACTGCGGAAAGCTTCGCTGTTCATCGCACTGCGGAAAGCCTCGCTGTTCATCGCGCTGCGGAAAGCCTCGCTGTTCATCGCGCTGCGGAAAGCCTCGCTGTTCATCGCGCTGCGGAAGGCCTCGCTGTTCATCGCGCTGCGGAAGGCCTCGCTGTTCATCGCGCTGCGGAAGGCCTCGCTGTTCATCGCGCTGCGGAAGCTGTCGTTTGACATCGCGGCTGAAAGTGCTGCATCGCTGGCCAGGGCAGCGTCAAAAGCCGCGTCATTAGCCATTGCCGTGCGGAAGCTGTCACTGTTTAATGCGGTGCGAAAGGCCTCGTTGTTCATAGCGGTACGGAAGGCTTCGCTGTTCATGGCGCTGCGGAAGGCCTCGCTGTTCATCGCGCTGCGGAAGCTGTCGCTGTTCATCGCGCTGCGGAAGGCCTCACTGTTCATCGCGCTGCGGAAAGCCTCGCTGTTCATCGCACTGCGGAAGCTGTCGCTGTTCATCGCGCTGCGGAAGGCCTCGCTGTTCATCGCACTGCGGAAGGCCTCGCTGTTCATCGCACTTCGAAAGGCCTCGCTGTTCATCGCACTTCGAAAGGCCTCGCTGTTCATCGCGCTGCGGAAAGCCTCGCTGTTCATGGCGCTGCGGAAGGCCTCGCTGTTCATCGCGCTGCGGAAGGCTTCGCTGTTCATTGCGCTGCGGAAGCTGTCACTGTTCAACGCCGAGGCAAATGCTGCATCACTGACAATTTGCTGGAACAGGTCGGTCTGCATCAACTGGGCGACACTTTCGTCCCCGAGTTCCACATCACTGCTGGTGATCTGCTCGCCACGATAACGTTCGGCCGGAACAATGGTTCCCGAAGCCTGCTCGCTGCCGGTCGGGAAATCATCACCCAGAAAGGCAACGCCGCCTACCACCACTGCCAAAACGCCAATTGCTATCCAGATTTTCTGATTACTCATGCTCATATTCCCTACCTCTCTGTAAATTTGAAACGCCCCTGCCGTGATGGGCCTTAAAACAAATTACCACCCAGGCTCAAAAAAGTTGGCGGTCACTCTAAAAAATAGTTTAAAACCCTGGAACATTCAATTTGGATTGCTGAACCAACTTGCTGTCCGCAAAAAACTCGAGCTCCAATGGTGCCGGCTCATGAAGCTGCGGCAAACGTCTTAACGTGACCACGTAGTGCTGTTCACCACTACTGGTGAAATGTATGGTTCCGTCCGCAATTGCAACCGCCTCCACCGGGTGTTGCATTCGGCTAACCCCGTCAATCTCCAGGCCGCTGCGGGCAAAATTAACGATCAGCTCTGAGGGTCCATCAGATATCAATCGAACATCCAGCGTGAACACGCCATCCCTGTTGTGTAGTTCGACAAGGCCATTCAGTTTTCCTGTACTCAGGCTGATACTGTCCACCAATAACTCCGGCTTAGCAGTATGACCGTTCCTGATCATCGTGCCTGACATGTTCGCGGCATCGCGGTCAGAGACGGGCTCCGAACCCATTTCATACACACCAATCGTCAGTACGACACCGGCCGCAAGGGCCACACCGGTCCGCAGCCAGTTTGCGTTCAACCATCCCGCCCAGGAACCTGGTTTTTGCACATTGGATTTACTTGTCACTGGCAACCTGACCTGTCTCTCAATGGCACTTTGCAGATAATGCGGAGGCTCAACCTCCGGCAATTCATCCAGCATCCGGGTAACTGACCTTAACTCCTCATTTAACTTGAGTGCGCTCTTGGAAGTGGCAAGCAAATGCTCTAATTCTTCTTGCTCAGTGGAGCTGATCTGGCCATCGATACTGAGATTAATCAGGTCAAATACGTGCTGATCAAACGGGGCTTGGTCTGTGCGGCCTTGTTTACTCATGTCTTTTATTTACCCCTGTCATCATTTGCAGCTTCCAGCAAGGTTTTTTTCAGTATCTGCCGGGCTGAATAAAGCCTCGACTTCACCGTTTTTTCAGGCAGTTGCAATATCTCACTTATCTGCTGATAGCTGAAACCTGAAATATGCTTCAAAACCACGACATTTCTGTAATCGTCATTTAAAAGCATCAATGCTTCCTGTACCTGTTCACAAACCCGTTTCGAATCCAGCTCCTCCGCAGGACCCTGCCAGGGTGAAGCCTGACCGTCATCCAAAGGCTCTTGGGCACGTCGCTTTTTGACCTGGTTGAGAGCTTCATTGACGGCTATCCTGTATACCCAGCTGAAGAACTTGAATCTCTGATCATAATCAGAGATATGTTCAAAAACCTTGAGAAAAACCGTTTGTGTGGCATCCGCTGCATCATCCGTATTACCCAGTATTCGGTAGGCTGCATTGTAAACCGGCCGCTCGTACTGGCTGATAAGCTGAGTCATTGCCCGCCGGTCGCCGCGTTTACAGTCCCTTACAAGGGCAGCATCCTTGTCCTTATGCATAATTACTTCCGGGGACGGAAAAAGTTGGTGGGAATTTACAATTTTTTATCATGATGCCGTTAAATTGCTCCCTCAGTCACCCGCGGGAACGATTTCGAACAACTTGTCAAAACCTGAATACCGGAATATGTCGTTGATATGGTTTCCGACATTGACCAGCTTGATACCGTTACCAGATCCCATCAGGCGTTTGTGTGTCTTTAACAGGACCCCGAGGCCAGCACTGGATATATATTCCAGGTTGCCCAGGTCCAGTACACACTGGCCTTCTATCCTGTCCAGGAAGGATTGGGCCTTGACGGCCTGAGCCGCATCCAGCCTTCCGCGTACTGCAACAGTACGATCATCTGCAATTTCAATTTCAAACATCAGATTACTTCCTGTCCACAATAAATGTGATCTTGCTTTGCCGGTTCCTATACTCGTAATGAATGGAATCGACCATTTTCATCACGAGGTACAGACCCAGACCTCCGGGTGTGCGTTCATCCAATGGTGCGTCAACATCCACTGACGAAACGCCTGTAGGATCAAATCTTTCCACGTCGTAATCTGTCAACCGGACTTCCAGCCCTAACGCATGCGGCACCATTTCTATCAGGATATCTTCATTGGTTTCAGTGTTATAAGTCACCATATTGACAAACAGCTCTTCGGTTGCAAGATCAACGACATTTCGCAGTTCGGGATTCAGGCCCATTTCCTGAAAAACCGTTTCCGTCATTGTGACTATGTTTTTGAGTTCATCAAAGTCACGTTTGAATTTTCTTTGCATTTTTATCTATCCTTTAAGTCTTTGATTACGGCAACCGCCTGACCAGGACCAATGTGATATCGTCGGCCTGCGGCGCTTCACCACCAAAATCCATCACAGCTTTTATCAGTTTAGCGCTCAGTTGCTCCATCGAGAGATGCAGGCTGGACCTGAAAACACCTGCAACCCGTTCCTCGCCAAACTCTTCACCCTGCAAATTGGCATACTCATAAATACCGTCTGAGATCAGTGCAAGGATATCGCCGGGCTCCAATTGCAGGTTCGCAGACTCCTGCTGATCGTCGATCTCCATGATGCCGACTGGAAAATTGGTCGGTTTGTACCAATCGCAATGCCCGTCAGCGGCACAAAAGTGCAAAATGGGACCCTGACCACCCGAGTGGTAGTTGATCATGTGTGTAACAGGATTCAGAAAACCCATGAATGCCGTGATGAACCTGTCATCAGGAAGATCTTCGGCCAACTGATTGTTCACATGCATGTAGGCCTGATCAAGATTCGCGCCGTGCCTGAAAGATACCCGAAGCATGGCCTGCATCTGGGTGGCGGAAAGCGCCGGTCCGAAACCGTGTCCTGTCGCATCACCGAGCAACATGAACAACTGACCGTTCAACATGACGAGATCGTACAGGTCTCCACCGGTGTGGTCGGTCGGTTGAAAATGACCGTGCAAGTCATAACCCGGAACATCCGGCATCGTGTCAGGCAGGGTGCTCATCTGGATTTCACGGGCAACCGCAACTTCCTGGCTCAGGATGGCGTTGGCAAGCAGTTCATCGGTCATATAAGAGTGCTGTATGGCCACGGCTGCCTGGGCTGCCAATGCCGGCCCCACCCATTCGTCGTGTTCATCGAATTGTCCGGTCTCGGCACCAAGCCACTGCATTACGCCCAATAATGACTCATCCAATCCAACGATTGGCACGTTCAACAAGGATCGTGTCTCACCGCCGGAAATATGTGTGGGATAATCGCGAAAAAGTTTATCCTCCCTGCATTCGTGGATATTACTGATGACGAGTGATTTTGCACACTCGCCGGCCCAACCTTCGCCAAGGTTCAACCTGGCTGGGTCGTCAGTGGAAGGAACAACCATGACAAGCTGCCCGCTGCTTTTTTCCAGTAACCACAGGACACCGGTCTCCGCGACAATGGCGACCTTTCCGACCTCGATAATTTCACGCAAGAGTTCCGGCATTGCCTCGGGGGCCGCCAGGCGGTGCATGATGTCCAGGATACGAACCAGCGACTCGCGGGTGATCTCGTTTGGATGGTCAAGGTGATTCATTTTAATAATTTTTTCTTAGACTCTGATAAATATAACAAAAACATCCGACACTTATCCGGTTTTTGAAAAAATAAGGCCTGGAGACCACTAGGATATGACGGTGGAAAACATCACCGCCATCGGCAGTTGCGTCCCTTATACGTTTTTTCCGGACCTGATCGTCAGCTTGTTCAGAAGGTCAAGCAGATATTCAATTTGCGAAAGGTGAGTCCGAAAGTGCAACACTGCCAAGCGTAAGTAGAATTTTCCATCAATCAGTGTTGAACTGATAAAGACCTTGCCATCTGCCTGTACCGCCTCGACCAGTTGCCGGTTAAAGCTGTCTGCATCGCCCGTCAGCGGGACAAATCGATAGGTCACCACCGACAGTTCGGGAGCGGGACCGGTCTCCCACCCGGGAGTATTATCCAGTTGATCATGAAAATAACGGGCAAGCCAGATTTTTTCAGCCAGGGCTTTACGAAAAGGCTCCAATCCAAACAACTTCAGGGGCAGCCAGAACCGTAACCCTCTGAATGGCCGCGTCAGTTCAAGTGACAGGTCTGCCGGGGAATAATGTCCGGCTGCCTTCCTGGCATCCTGCATGTAGTCGGCCTGGTATGCCTGAGACCGCGCCAGCCACTCTTCATTGCGAACCAGCACCGCTCCTGAACCATAGGGCAAAAACATACCCTTGTGAGGGTCCAGAACGATTGAGTGTGCCCTGTCTAAGCCTTTCAACACTTCCCTGCCCTCGTCGCATAACAGGAAAAACCCGCCGTAGGCAGCGTCGACATGCAGCCATAGTTCGTGTTGCTCTGCCACATCCGCAATTGAATCAACGGGATCAACTGCGCCGGTATCGGTGGTGCCTGCCGATGCAATAATCAGCCACGGCCGCAATCCGGCTGCTTTGTCTTCGAGGATCATATTCCGCAATTCGGACACGTCCATGCGAAAGCACTCATCCATGGGTACCCGGCGATGCTTGCATTCCGCCAAACCAGCAGCACGTATGGCTTTGTCCACGCAATGGTGTGAATCAGACGTGGTATAGATACAACCACTCTCAACCAGCCTCGCACGGATACCCATCGTTTCCCTGGCGGCTATGATACCCGTCAGGTTAGCCATGCTTCCGCCTGAAGTCAGATCACCGCCGGCCGTCGAAGGATATCCGACCAGGCCAGCCATCCACTGAACCAACTGCCTCTCCATTTTTGCACCTCCCGGAGACGCAAATGACACACCGGAATAGCAGTTGGTGATATCGGCGATGAAATCCCCCCACGCGGAAGGATAGATTCCGCCTCCCGGTATGTATCCCATATGCCCACCCGAGGCCGGGTTTATACCTTCGTGATTAACCGCTGTTTTAAGCGTCTGCAGCAATTCGGTAAAGTCTGCGGCATTTTCGGTAAATGGCTGCTCGAGAAGCCTGCTGCGGCCCTTGTCAGGCTTAAATGTTTTGGTTTCCGGCAAACGACTCAAAAAATCCTCGGCATAAGCGACCGCCTGTCTTGTCAATTCTTCCCGGCGAATCGCTGGTGGCTCAAGTGCCGCCGATTCCTGTTCAAGTTGCTTGATTTTATGTTGCATTTATGGACCGGTGAATGGATTGATTTCTGTAAATAGCAATTACATGGCTTTATGATCTGGACATTATTCCAGATTTGATACAGCAGGGGTTGTAAAATAAGCCAGCCATTTAATGAAACACCAAAAATTGATAGGCGGCGGACCCGGCCCTGGCGTTTACGGGCAAGCACGGCACCACCCTTCGGGCGAAAAACTTTGCCAGACTGACTCGAAATGAAACTCGACACACGGCAGGCACTTCAATGACAGGAGAAATATGATATTCAGTTCCTTATTTTCGAACCAGCACACCTGTGAAAGGGGATTCAAGGCATTTGTGTCAATCGCCAAAACTCGCGACGATCAGTCATGAAGACAGAAGAACCGATTGGGTGCTCCCGGGGAAAGACCATCGCAATTGCCGGTAACATTGGTACGGGCAAGTCATCACTGGTGGACTTTCTGACACGCACTTACGGAATCAAGCCTTTTTATGAACCGAATGATGAAAACCCTTACCTCCCTGATTTTTACGAGGATATGAATCGCTGGGCATTTCATTCGCAACTTTACTTTCTGAGTAATAAATTTCGTATGCACCAGCAATTGGAGAGAACCTCCGGCGTCGTCGTCCTTGACCGGACCATATATGAGGATGCGGAAATTTTTGCCACGGCCTTGCACGACATGCGCAATTTCACCGGACGTGACTGGGATACCTATTGGAACTTTTATCAAATCATACTCGAAGCAATCCGACCGCCGGACCTGATGATTTACCTGAGTTGTTCAATGCGAACACTGCGCAGACGTATCCGTCTTCGCGGCAGAGTCATGGAACGGAATATTCCACTTGCGTATCTGAAAAGACTGGAAAAATTATATGACCAGTGGGTGAAATCCTATGGCCTGGGCGAAATACTCATCCTTGAAACCGACAAGCTCGACTATGTCAATGACATGGTGGACCGTCTCGATGTCATGGAACGCGTTGAGGCACTGTTGCCCGCCACCCTGAAACGACCCGAAAAGTAACCCTGCCCTGAACATTCATGCCTGGGACAAATCATATCCGCGGAAATTCACGTGCCTGCAAACTTTGTACAAAACACGTTCAATTTATTGCCATCGAGATCACGAAAATATGCCGCATAAAAGTTATCAGTCCGAAGACCGGGAGGGCCTTCATCGGCGCCCCCCAACTGAATGGCTTTAGCATATAACGCATCGACCTTTTCGGTTGAATCCACACTCAAAGCGATCATTGTGCCATTACCCGCGGTGGCTCTATTGCCATTATAAGGCACGCAAACTGAAAGCGCAGGCTTGTCCGGCGCAACGGCCCAGGCTATAAACCGGTCTTCCTCCATAACCCGGTTTGCGCCGATTTCCGACAGTAAATCGTCATAGAATGCAGCTGCTTTCATGAGATCGTTCGTACCTAATGTGACGTATCCAATCATATTTTTCTCCGATTCGGGAAACTAAAACCCTTTCAATCGTCAAAGAAAAGCGGTTAAATTACGCTCATAATAATGCAGAGTTCAATTCACATTTAATGTGTATCTATCTGTTTTATAAATCATTTTATTATGCAATTTTGGCTATAGACATTCTGCCATTTTGGCTATAGACATTCTGCCATTTTGGCTATAGACATTCTGCCATTTTGGCTATAGACATTCTGCCATTATGGCTATAGA
>Ga0316201_10002736_pt1 | contig 12690 bp, 6 predicted proteins | sample CS6wburrow_MG_FD_204516 | JGI IMG/M metagenome (GOLD analysis project Ga0316201, IMG submission 204516) | Coastal sediment microbial communities from Delaware Bay, Delaware, United States - CS-6 worm burrow | ecosystem: Environmental > Aquatic > Marine > Coastal > Sediment | place: USA: Delaware... | reverse complement strand
AACGGTAAAGGCGATAGCACCAACATTTGGAGGTATAAATCTTGAAGATATTAAAGCCCCAGAAGCCTTTGAAATTGAGAGGCGATTAAAAGAGGAATTGGATATTCCTGTGATGCATGATGATCAACATGGTACTGCGATAATTTCTGCAGCGGCCCTTTTGAACGCGTTGGTTATCACAAAGAAAAAAATTGAGGATGTTCAGATTGTCATCAGTGGGGCAGGAGCAGCTGCAGTTTCATGTACACGTTTGTACAAGGCTTTTGGGGCCAGTGCAGAGAATATTGTAATGTTGGATAGCAAAGGGGTAATACGAAAAGATCGCGACAATCTATCCAAAGAGAAATTGGAATTTGCTTCTGATAGAAAAATTGATTCCCTGGATGAAGCCATGCAAGAAGCTGACGTGTTTATAGGCTTATCAATAGCGGATATTGTTACCCCAGAAATGTTAAAGACCATGGCCAAGGATCCCATTGTTTTTGCCATGGCCAATCCTAATCCTGAAATAGGCTATGAATTGGCCTGTAAAACTCGAAATGATATTATCATGGCAACGGGTCGTTCCGATCATCCTAACCAGGTAAACAATGTGCTGGGTTTTCCTTTCATTTTCAGAGGGGCTTTGGATGTACGGGCAACTAAGATTAATGAAGAGATGAAAATGGCTGCTGTGATCGCTTTGGCAGAATTGACCAAAGAACCTGTTCCTGAACAGGTAAATATTGCATATTCAGAGACTCGATTGGCCTTTGGAAAGGATTATATAATTCCTAAACCATTTGATCCCAGGTTAATTGCCGAAATCCCACCTGCTGTGGCCAAAGCTGCTATTGCCAGTGGGGTTGCCAAAGAACCAATTACGGACTGGGAAAAATATAGGGAACGGTTATTACGTCGTTCTGGTAGTGATAATAAAGTGGTGCGGTTACTGCATAATAGGGCCAAAGTAAATCCTAAGAAAATTGTGTTCGCAGAAGCCAATCATTTAGATGTATTAAAAACCGCTCAAATAGTTTATGAAGAAGGAATTGCCATTCCAATATTATTAGGAAATAAAGACGTTATCAATGAACTGAAAAAAGAACTTGAATTTGATGCTGATGTAACCATAATAGACCCAAAAGAGGATGATTCTTTGAAAAAAAGAACCCAATATGCTACTAGGTATTGGCAGGGTACCAAAAGAAATGGGGTTACACTTTACGGAGCAAAGACCAAAATGAGGGAGCGTAATTATTATGCGGCCATGATGGTTTTTGCGAATGATGCAGACGGAATGATTTCGGGCTATTCCAGGGCTTATCCAACAGTTATAAAACCGGTTTTTGAAGTAATAGGCAGGGCCAAGGGTGTAAAACGTGCAGCAACAGTTAACATAATGAATACGGAACGTGGGCCATTATTATTGGCGGACACTTCGATTAATATAGACCCTTCAGCTGAAGAATTGGCAGAAATAGCAGTTATGACGGCAAACTTGGCTAAGGCCTTTGGCTTTGAACCTGTTATTGCAATGTTATCGTATGCTAACTTTGGTTCTTCAGCACATCCTAATGCAACGAAGGTGACCAAAGCAGTTGGGATTTTACATGAAAAACATCCGCATTTGGTAGTCGATGGCGAAATTCAAACAGATTTTGCGTTGAATATGGAGCTACATCAAAGCAATTTTCCATTTTCAAAATTAGCAGGTAAAAAAGTAAACACATTGATCTTTCCTAATTTGGAGTCAGCCAATATTACCTATAAATTATTGAAAGAACTCAATAAGGCAGATTCAATCGGGCCTATAATGTTGGGTCTAAGAAAACCCGTTCATGTACTTCAATTAGGTGCAGACGTTGATGAAATGGTAAATATGACTGCTGTGGCCGTTATAGATGCCCAAGAGAGGGAAAAGAGAAAAAATGCAAAAAAAACAGTGAGCAGTAAACAGTAACGGTTTTTCAGTTTAGAGACTATTTAAAAAAACCGTTTGGAATATAATGATATTAACTTAATCCTTAACCCTTAACCCTTAACCCTTAACCCTTAACCCTTAACCCTTAACCCTTAACCCATGATTACCCATCTTAAAGGAAAACTAGTCGAAAAGAATCCTACTCATGTCATTATTGAATGTTCTGGCGTTGGCTATTTTGTAAACATTTCCTTGAATACTTTTTCCAACATTAAAGATGAAGAGAGTATAAGCTTGTTTACCCATCTACTGGTAAAGGAAGATTCACATACGCTGTTTGGTTTTGCAGAGAAATCTGAAAGAGAGATTTTCAGATTATTACTTTCGGTTTCGGGTATTGGGTCAAGTACTGCCAGAATCATGCTTTCCTCCTTGTCTCCTGCACAAATACGGGATGCTATTGCCAATGGTGATGTTGCGACAATACAAGGGATTAAAGGAATAGGTGCTAAAACAGCCCAAAGGGTAATTCTTGACCTAAGGGACAAGATTTTGAAAGTGTACGATATTGACGAAGTTTCCATCAATTCAAACAATACAAGTAAGGAAGAAGCGTTATCTGCTTTAGAGGTTCTTGGATTTGTGCGTAGGCAGGCTGAAAAGGCTGTGGACAAAGTAATAAACCAAGACCCTTCGCTAAGCGCAGAGAACATTATTAAACTTGCGCTGAAAAATTTGTAATAAGTTTGAAAAGAGGGGCAAAACAATTTCTTAAATCATCATTTAAGCTTCTAATCCTATTCGCTTTTTTCTTCGGGACTGTAGAATTTTCTTACGCCCAGGATACCGAAAGTGAAGACGATAAGGAGCAAGTGGTAGACTCTGTGAAGACCGGATTTTCCTTAGGGAAATTAAAGTTCGATAATCCAGAGAGCATAACTTCCAAATACATTTATGATCCCAACCTCGATAGATATATCTATTCTGAGAAGGTCGGCGATTTTAATATAGGTTATCCAATAATCCTTAGCCCCGAACAATACTTGGAATTGGTTCGCAAAGAGGGGATGAAGGATTATTTTAAAGAGAAATCGGATGCCTATTCAGGTAAAAAAGAAGGAAGCGAAGAAGCCAGGAAAAACCTTTTGCCCAATTTTTACATAAATAACAATTTCTTTCAGTCCGTTTTTGGGGGCAATACCATTGAAGTGATCCCTCAGGGTTCTGTAGCAATGGACTTGGGTGTTATCTGGCAGAAAAATGATAATCCATCACTTTCGCCTAGAAACCGAACCAATTTATCTTTTGATTTTGATCAGCGTATCAGTTTGAGTATGCTTGGAAAAATTGGGGAAAGGCTTCAGGTAACGGCAAACTATGATACAGAGGCAACTTTCGATTTTCAGAATATCGTAAAACTCGATTATACGCCGACTGAAGATGATATACTCCAGAAGATAGAAGTAGGTAACGTTAATATGCCCCTGAATAGTTCCCTGATTACCGGGGCGCAGAGTTTGTTTGGGGTTAAGACCCAATTGCAATTCGGTAAAACAAAGGTTACAGCAGTGTTCTCTGAGCAACGTTCTCAAAACAGCACGGTTGTAGCGCAAGGTGGGGGAACTATAAATGAATTCTCGCTCACAGCATTGGATTATGATGAAGACAGGCACTTTTTCCTATCACAATATTTTAGGGATAATTATGATGATGCCCTTGCAAACTACCCATTTATACAATCTCAAGTCCAAATAACACGATTAGAAGTTTGGGTTACGAATAGAAGCCAACAAACCTTGAATGTTCGTAATGTGGTAGCTATTCAGGATTTGGGAGAATCTAAGGAAGACAAGACGAGAATAGGAATTAACAACGGTGCTCCAGTAGGTTTTTTTAATAACCCTAGCAATGCTTTACCAAGAAATAACGCCAATGATTATGACCCAGCGGCGATAGGTATAGGAGGGGTCTTAACAGAATCTATCCGGGATATCGCAACCGTAGAAGCGGGGTTTAATGTTCCTGGGTATCAAGTAAATCAAGGTTTTGATTATGCCATTCTTGAGAATGCACGAAAATTGGAACTTTCTAGGGATTATCAATTCAATACCCAACTTGGATATTTCTCATTGAACCAAAGGTTGAGTAATGATGAGGTATTGGCAGTTGCTTTCCAATACACCTATAAAGGAGAGGTGTATCAAGTAGGTGAATTTGCAAATGGTGGTTTGGATGCAACCACGGTGTCAGCAGGGGTAAATCCCGTGATAAATAACAATACACTAGTACTTAAGCTTTTGAAAAGCAATATTACCAACATCACAGATCCTATCTGGGATTTGATGATGAAAAATATTTATGCTACCGGCGCATTTAGATTAAGTCAAGAAGATTTTAAATTGAACATCCTTTATTCTGATCCTACTCCAAGGAATTATATAACTCCAGTGGAAGAAGGTCCCGGTTCAGGCTGGCCAACTTCTCCCAAACCATTACAGGAGCGCATATTATTGGATGTTTTTAATTTGGATAGATTGAATACCTACAACGACGTACAACCTGGGGGCGACGGATTCTTTGACTTTATACCCGGGATAACCGTTGACACCCAGGGTGGTAGGATAATATTCACGAAGGTTGAGCCTTTTGGCGAATATATGTTCGAATTATTAGGTAACGGTACCTATGATGTGATTAATGATCAAGGATATAATGAGAATCAAAAGAAATATGTCTTTCGGGATATGTATACCCAAACTAAGGCAGCGGCATTGCAAGACCCGGTAAAAAATAAATATTTATTAAAGGGTAGATACAAGTCTGAAGGAAGCAATGGTATTCCAATAGGTGCATTTAATGTGCCGCGTGGTTCGGTCAGGGTTACTGCTGGTGGCAGGACCTTGCAAGAAGGAATTGATTATACGGTAAATTATCAGGCCGGTACGGTTCAGATTTTAGACCCTAGTCTTGAGGCTTCTAACACGCCAATCAATATATCAGTAGAGAACAATGCGGTCTTCGGTCAACAGACCAGAAGATTCACAGGAATAAATGTTGAGCATGAAGTGAACAAGAACTTTATCTTGGGAGCAACGTTGTTAAATTTAAATGAACGGCCGCTAACGCAAAAATCAAACTTTGGTGTTGAACCCGTTAATAATACGATTTTTGGATTGAATGGTAATTTCTCAACGGAGATACCATTTCTAACCCGATTGGCAAACAAACTTCCGAATATTGATACCGATGTACCATCGAACTTATCAGTACGTGGTGAAGTTGCTTTTTTGGAAACAAATTCACCCAAAAATGCTGATTTTCAAGGTGAGACAACTACTTATTTGGATGATTTTGAAGGCGCTCAAGCCTTAATAGATATTCGCTCTTCTTTGGGCTGGTCTCTTGCTAGTACTCCACTGGAATTTGCCCCTGGTGGTGTGCTATCAGGAAGTACTCCTGAAGATCCTGCCAATTTGATCAACGGTTTTGGTAGGGCCAAAATTGCATGGTATACCATTGACCCTATTTTCTATACGAATCAAAGACCTACCGGAATAAGTGATAGTGATATTTCAACCAATGCTACTCGAAGGGTATTTATTGATGAGGTCTTTCCTCAGGTTGATATTGCCCAAGGGCAAACCACTGTGCAGGGAACTTTGGATTTAGCTTATTATCCAAATGCTAAAGGGCCCTATAATACGAATCCAGATTTTGCAACGGAGGTTTCCGAAAATAAATGGGGAGGTATTATGCGTTCATTAAGCAGTACTGACTTTGAACAATCCAATGTGGAATTCGTACAGTTTTGGGTGTTAGACCCTTATGTTGATGGTATAGCCACAAGCCCTGGGGAACTGGTCTTCAACTTAGGAAATATTTCGGAAGATGTTTTAAAAGACGGTAGAAAACAATATGAGAATGGGCTACCAGTAGATACCGATGCTTTGATTCATCAACCCTCTTGGGGTATAGTGCCGGCCACACAAGCCTTGGTATATGCTTTTGACGCAAATGAAAACAATAGGGTTTTACAAGATGTTGGTTTTGATGGTTTAAATGATGCCGATGAGGTGGCTATTTACGGTCCAGGAGAAGATCCCGCAATTGATAATTATCAGTACTATTTGAATCGTGAAGGAGGTATATTGGAAAGATATCTGGATTTTAATAACCCCGAAGGAAACTCACCGGTACAAGTAACGAATACGAATCGAGGTTCGACCACATTGCCCGATGTAGAGGATATTGACCGGGATTTGACCATGAATACGGTAAATAGCTATTACGAGTATAGAATTCCCATAAAACCCAACAGCAGTATCGATGACATATATGTGACCGATATTAAAGATGGTGTAACTCCTGACCTACCAAATGGATCGCAACTTAATCGTAGATGGATACAATATAAAATACCATTAAGTGATTTTACAGATGCGGTTGGTGGTATCACAGATTTCAGATCCATTAGTTTTATGCGGATGTACCTCACTGGTTTCAGTAGCGATGTAGTATTGCGTTTTGCAACTTTGGACTTGGTTCGTGGAGATTGGCGAACATATAAAAAATCATTGAAATCAGATAACTTGGGCGGACCATTACCTGATAATGATGTAACCATATTGGATGTAAGTACAGTGAATATTGAAGAGAATAACACTAGAATTCCAATACCTTATGTAATACCTCCAGGAGTACAACGTGAACAATTAAATAATAACAATACTATTATTCGCCAGAATGAACAATCATTATCTATTAAGGTAGAGGACTTGGAATCGCAAGATGCAAGAGGTGTTTTTAAGAGTTTTAATATTGATATCCGTCAATATAAAAAACTGAAGATGTTCATTCATGCAGAAAAAATAAATAGTACCGATTACTCGGATGATGCCAATCCTTTCGTTGGGTTTTTTAGATTTGGAACGGATTTGTCTCAAAATTTCTATCAGGTAGAATTGCCTTTGCAGTTTACCCCGCATGGATCAGTTTCCCCAGATATTATTTGGCCTGATGTGAATGAAATGGAGATTGTACTTAGCGATTTAAATAAGGTTAAATCTTATAGAATTGCAAACAGAACCAACACGCCTTTAAATGAGTTACAGTTTTTTGAAGTTGAAAATGGAGAAGTAATACCAGTTGCTGAATTTGCACCAACGACATTAGGTAGGTTACGTATTGGTATTCGTGGCAATCCTTCATTAGGTAGCCTACGAAACGCCATGATAGGCATTAAGAATATTGACAATCTTCCTGGAAGGGGCGAATTTTGGTTCAACGAACTTCGTTTGGCCGGCTTGGACAATAAAGGGGGTTGGGCGGCAGTTGCTTCGGTTGATGCCAATATTGCCGATTTTGCCAATATTACAGCAACGGGGAGCAAAAGTACATCAGGTTTTGGTGCTGTTGACCAAATGCCAAATGAGCGTGCACGTGAGGATGCAATTTCCTACGACTTGGTCACCAATGTGAATGTGGGTCAATTATTACCCAAAAAATGGGGTGTTCAAATTCCTTTTAACTATGGAATTTCCGAACAACTGATTACCCCTGAATTTGATCCTGTTTATGATGATTTAAAATTGGATGACTTAATCGCATCAGCACAAACACAAGAAGAAGCTGAAAAGACTTTGGAGCAGGCAGAGGACTACACAAAACGAACAAGTATAAACTTAATAGGGGTTCGTAAAGATAGAGGTGAAGAGGCTGAAGCCAATTTTTATGATGTGGAGAATTTCACCTTCAACTATTCATATAATGAAACGAATCATCGCGACTTTGAAATTGCGACGCTTCGTGATCAAAACGTGAATACGGGTTTTGTCTATAATCATAACTTCCAACCTGTGGAAGTTGCTCCGTTTGCAAAAAAGGATTCCTTGTTTACAGGTAAGTATTGGCAATGGTTGAAAGATCTAAACTTTAATTTACTTCCGGCAAGTATTTCTGTCAATTCAAATATAAATAGGCAGTTTAATCAACAAAGGTTCCGGGAAGTCTTTGAGCCAGGAGTAGAATCCTTGGATTTACCCTTTCTCCAACAAAGGAACTATTTGTTCAACTGGCAGTACGCCATTAATTATAGTTTAAGTAAATCATTAAGCTTGAACATAACGGCTAGCAATAATAATATTGTCCGTAACTATTTTACAGAAGAGGGTAATCCAGATTCTGAAATTAATCAGGCTTTAGGATTATGGGACGGCTTCTGGGATTTGGGCGAGCCAAATAGACATGCGCAACAATTGCAGTTAAATTATGAATTGCCTTTTAATAAGATTCCTGCATTAGACTTCATTAGTGCGCAATATTCTTTTACCAGTGATTTTGATTGGCAACGTGGAGGCGATGCGTTACGGGTTGTGGCTGGTGATGAAATCAATACCGTACAAAATGCAAATACGCATAATTTGACTGCGGCCTTAAGCATGCAAAAATTCTATGATTTGATTGGCCTTAAGAAAAGGGATGGCAAAGCGACTACACGTAAGGCCCAGGTACGCAGGGATAAGGCAGGAAATGTGGCAACTGATAAAGAAGCACCTAAGCAAAAAACAAGTGCTTTTTTCAATACCGCAATAGATATTATTACAATGGTCAAAAGATTGAATGTTAATTACAATGAAAGTAATGGAACAGTGCTTCCAGGATATACACAATCAATAGGTTTTATAGGTACGGCAAGACCAACCCTAGGTTTTGTTTTTGGAAGCCAGGCAGATGTACGTTTTGAAGCCGCCCGCAATGGCTGGTTAACAGGTTTTGCAGATTTTAACGAGCAGCATATTAAACGAACCAATACACAGTTGAGCATTACGGCAACTGCGCAACCCACGAGAGACTTGACCATAGATCTTTCTGGGGACAGACAATATTCTTACAGTTACCAAGAGAATTACGATTTACAATCCTGGTTACAAGAACAAAGTGGTCTGGTCAATGAATTTGGGAATTTCAGTATTTCGACCATGATGATTGGTACGGCCTTTAGTAAGAGTGACGAGTTTAGTTCAGAATTGTTCCAGACTTTTAGACAGAATAGGATTACAGTTGCAAACAGACTAGAAGCCGATAGGGGGAATCAGTCATCAGGTGTAGATGATGAGGGTTACCCTGAACTTTACGGTAAGACCCAACAAGATGTATTATTGCCATCCTTTTTTGCGGCTTATACCGGGCAGAATGCAGATCGAGTGAATTTAGATGCCTTTAGGCAAATACCAATTCCCAACTGGAACATAAAATATACAGGTTTAATGCGAAATAAATGGTTCAAGAAGAAATTCAAGCGTTTTTCTTTAAGTCATGGTTATAGAGCTTCATATAGTATTAATTCTTTCCAGACTAATTTAGAAAAGCAAAATACACAAGTTGACCCCGAAACAGGTAATTTGTTGCCAGACTTGATTTTAAACAATGTGGTATTGACCGATCAGTTTAATCCGTTGATGCGGATAGATTTCGAAATGAAGAACTCGGTGAGTGTTTTAGCTGAAATTAGACGAGATAGGGCATTATCAATGAGTTTTGATAACAACTTAATGACCGAAATTAGTGGTAAGGAATATACACTTGGATTAGGTTATCGAATTAAAGATGTAAAATTCGTGACCAATATTGGAGGTAATAAAACACGCTTAAAAGGCGATTTGAACCTTAAAGGCGATATAACACTAAGGGATAATATTACAATTATCAGAAACCTTGATATTGATAACAACCAAATAACCTCAGGTCAGAATTTGTTCTCATTGAAGTTCACGGCAGATTACGCCTTAAGTAAGAATTTGAACGCCTTGTTCTACTACGATCATTCTTTCTCAAAGTTTGCGGTTTCCACAGCATTTCCCCAAACCACTATTAATTCTGGTTTCACACTTAAATATAATTTCGGAAATTAAAGGGTGAAAAAAAAACTCCTCACCTTCATTAAGGGGAGGTGTCCCACCTTAGACGGGACGAAAGGGTTGAAGGGAAGAAGGGCCAAACTTTCAAATAGTATCCATTAATTCTCTTTTTCTTGAATACCTTCATCAAATAATTTACATTTGTTCCGCTAACAAAAAAAATTAAAATGAATATACCATCAGATTTACTATACACCAAAGACCATGAATGGGTAAAGGTTGAGGGAGATGTTGCAACAGTGGGAATTACTGATTTTGCCCAGGGTGAATTAGGGGATATAGTATATGTAGAAGTAGAAACCGTTGACGAAACATTGGATAAAGATGAGGTTTTTGGTTCTGTCGAAGCGGTAAAAACCGTTTCTGATCTATTCTTGCCATTAAGCGGGGGGATTATCGAATTCAATGAAGCTTTGGAAGACGAACCTGAAAAAGTGAACACCGATCCTTATGGTGATGGTTGGATGGTTAAAATAAAGATTAGCGATACCGCGGAAATTAGTGATTTACTTAGTGATACCGACTACAAAGATTTGATTGGTGCTTAAAAAGCATTTATATGCATTTGCATTTATAGGCTGGATGGTGTTTGTAACATTTTCCAGCTTATATTCTTTTGAGGATGCTGAATTAAGTTCAGTCAATATTCCTTATGGGGATAAAGTCGTCCATTTTACATTCTATTTTGTGGCCGCCGTATTAGGGTCATCGTTTATCGTTGAGACGAAAGAAGAAAAGTCAAAACGTATAAAATATTTAAAAATATTAGCTTTATCGCTTATATTTTTTGGTATAGTTATTGAGGTTGTTCAAGAGGAAATGACGGTTAATAGGTCTGGTGATGTGTTTGATGCATTGGCCAATAGTCTAGGTGTTATTTTAGGTATTATTATAATTTTCACCCAATTTCAAGGGCAAAGAGGGTTAAAATAAAGTATTACTTGTTTTTTTATTAATAATTTAGTTAAATTAGCGAACATTAAAAAATTTAAATATGGAACTAAAAAAGAACCCAAAAGCGGATTTAAGAAGAAATAGCGGTACTTACTTTGTCATAGGGCTCGCTGTTGTTATGTTTTTGGTTTGGCGTGGTTTGGAATGGAAAACGTATGATAAATCAAATGAATACGATATTTCCATGAATGTTGAGGATATGTTGGACGAAGAAGTTCCAATGACAGAGCAAATTAAAACTCCACCACCACCACCGCCTCCAGCTGCACCAGAGATTATCGAAATAGTTGAAGATGAAGAAGAAGTAGAAGAAACTGTAATCGAATCTACTGAAAGTAGTCAGGAAGAAGAAGTTATAGAAGTAGAGGATGTAATGGTAGATGAAGTAGAGGAAGATATAGATGTACCTTTCGCAGTAATTGAAGATGTACCAATTTTTCCTGGTTGTGAAGGCGAAAAAGGAAAAGGTGCAAAAGCAATGCGTGATTGTTTCCAGTCAAAAATGCAAAAGCATATTGCTAAGAACTTCCGTTATCCTGAAATCGCTCAAGAAATGGGTGTTCAAGGTCGGGTAAATGTAATGTTCGTTATTCAAAAAGATGGAACTATTGGTGGCGTAAGAATGCGTGGACCAGATAAGAACTTGGAAAAGGAAGCTGCAAGAATTATAGCTAAGCTTCCTAAAATGACTCCTGGTAAACAAAGGGGTAGAGCTGTGAGGGTTCCTTTCAGTATTCCTATTACCTTTAAATTACAGTAAAAAATATTCCATATTATAGAAAAATCCCGAACTTAGGTTCGGGATTTTTTCGTTTTAATCTTACTTTAAACTAGTATAGAAAATCTCTCTGACCCTTTCTGGATTTATAAAACCGTTACCATAGGTGCTATCATAAGCTGATAATAGATCGGTATTGCTTTTTACCTCATCCAACGATTTACCAGCGGAAATCTCGCTAAATACCTTCGCCTTAATATCTTCAAGTATTTTAACATAAGCCTCAAGCTCGGCCTTGTTCGAAGGTTCACCATGGCCTGGTATTATTTTGGTTTCATTATCAATGAGCAAGAGCGCTTTCTTTTGGGCTTTTATATATCCATTGACACTACCACCACTTTTTAAATCTATATACGGGTACCTGCCAGAGAAATAAGTGTCTCCCATATGCAATACATTGTTATTTAGAAAATAGACTATGGCATCTCCATTTGTATGGGCATTATGCACATGAAATGCCATTATGGTCTCATCGCCATCATAAAAGGTTATATCATCTGAGAAAGTTACTTCAGGTAGTATTTTTTTATCCAACTTTTGGTCGTTGGCCAATCTGTCTATTAAACTTTTTCTTACATTATCATGGGCCACGACAGTAGTTGCTTTCGAATTGAATTTTGCATTACCTCCAGTATGGTCTCCATGCATGTGCGTGTTAAAAAGAAATGAAATGGGTTGGTCAGTAAGTTTGCTAATGGCCATTTTTATTTTATCGCTTAAACGTTCAAACTGATTATCAATCATAAAGACATTACGCTCCCCAATATAGATCCCAATATTACCTCCTTGGCCGGTCAACATAAATACATCTTTTGATAGGGTGTCAATCTTTATAACGACTTCTTTTTCCTGGGCCAAGGTCAAGGTAAAAAAGAAAAGGCTCATTATTAAGGTCATCAAAAGCTTTATCATCTTCATAATTAAGTGTTTAAGAGGTTATTGGGGGTATTACTTCAAAGATATGATAAACCTTGTTAATTCGTTGCACAAATAGCATTCTGCGACTATATTTGCGTTTTTATAGAAAATGATAATGAAGACCGCAGTCGAGCCAGCAAAGTATACATCATGGTCCATGGTGTTTGCTGATTTTAAGGAGATTACAAAAGCCAGGCTCGCAGTCAGTGTGGTTTTTTCTT
>Ga0316201_10002735_pt1 | contig 12690 bp, 12 predicted proteins | sample CS6wburrow_MG_FD_204516 | JGI IMG/M metagenome (GOLD analysis project Ga0316201, IMG submission 204516) | Coastal sediment microbial communities from Delaware Bay, Delaware, United States - CS-6 worm burrow | ecosystem: Environmental > Aquatic > Marine > Coastal > Sediment | place: USA... | reverse complement strand
CTGGCAGTGGCCGCGATTATGCCACGTGACGTCAGACTTGTTCGACTTCCCGCAGGTTCTCGAACTTCGACTTGTTATTGGCCTGCTGGTAGGCCTCCTGGGCCGAAACCCATCCTTTCTCCACGAGTTCCATCAGCGCACCATCCATGGTCTTCATGCCAATGTTGCCGCCGCTCTGCATCGCGGTTTCAAGCTGGTCGAGTTTGCCCTGCCGAATGAGGTTCGAAACGGCGGGCGTATTGATCATGATCTCCAGCGCTGCGGCACGACCCGGCTTGTGGCAGGTGGGCAGCAGTTGCTGCGACACGACGCCCCGCAGGGATGTCGAGATCATTGTGCGTATGTGGCTTTGCTTGTCGGCCGGAAATGAGTTGATGATGCGGTCGACGGTTTGGGCGGCGCCGTTTGTATGCAAAGTGCCCATGACGAGAATGCCCATCTCGGCGGCCGTCACGGCGATACTGATCGTTTCGAGGTCGCGCATTTCGCCGACCAGGATAACGTCCGGGTCCTCGCGCATCGCAGAATGCAGGGCTTCCGCAAAGCTCGGGCTATGCACCCCCACTTCGCGCTGGCTCATGAGACAGCCCTGGGCCTTGTGAACGAACTCGATCGGGTCCTCGATAGTCAGGATATGGCCCTTCAGGCGCTTGTTCATCGCGTCGACCATGGCAGCAAGTGTTGTCGACTTGCCGGATCCGGTCTTGCCGGTCACGAGTATCATGCCCTGCGTGTACTGGCAGAGATTATGAATCACCTTGGGCATGCCAAGGTCTACCAGCGTCAGAGCGGTCGATGGAATCGCGCGAAAAATCGCACCGACACCGTTCAGGTGGCGAAATGCGTTGACACGAAATCGTGAGACATCCGGGATCTCGTAGGCAAAATCAGCGGCATCGTCCGCATCGAATGCTCTTTTCGTAATGCCGTCCATGATCTCGAAAATCATTTCCTCGGCCACATCCGTCTTCAATCGCTCTTCGACTAACACGGCGAGGTTGCCATGCACGCGCGCCCGAATCGGGTCGCCCGAGATGAAATGCAGGTCCGAGGCGTTTGCCTTGAGTGCCTGTTCGAGGTAGCTGTCGATCTTTGCCATGGACTACCTCAGCCTCCACTGATGTCGAGTATTTCAACCAGTTCTGTGTCAGTCACAAACCGCTGGAACTTCTTCTTATCCGAGGCGTAGCGAATCGCGTCATCCGCATCAATTTCCTTGGCGCGGATCGCATCGAGCAGTGCCTGATCCATGATTTGCATGCCGACGTTCTTGCCAGTCTGCAGCTGCGACGGTATCTGGTGTGTCTGGTCGGTCATAATCAATTTCGCAATTGCCCGGCTATTGACCAGGATCTCGAGAACGGCGCGTCGGCCGCGTCCGTCGGGTGTCTTGACCAATACCTGCGTCACGACGGCTTTCAGGCTCATCGACAGGAACCCCTTGGTCTGCTCTCGAAGCTCGCCGGGCAGGGCATCGATGATTCGGTCAATGGTCTTCACCGCGCCCGTGGTGTGCAGGGTGCCGAGAACAAGGTGGCCTGTCTCGGCGGCGGTCATCGCCATGGTGATGGTCTCGGCGTCACGCAATTCGCCGACCAGTATGACGTCGGGATCTTCACGCATCGCCGAGCGGACGCCGTCGGCAAAACTCTTGACGTGAGTGCCGAGTTCGCGCTGGATGACCTGGCAGTTCTTGCTCGGGTGCACGAATTCGATCGGGTCTTCCAGGCTGATGATGTTCAGATTACGCGTTTCGTTCAGGTGGTCGATCATTGCCGCGAGCGTTGTCGATTTGCCGGTACCCGTTGATCCGGTAACCAGCACCATGCCCTGGTGATAGTCACAGAACTTTTTCAGAATCGGTGGCACCTTGAGATCGTCGAGTGTCGGGACATCGCCAGGAATGTGCCGGAATACGGCGCCGATCCCCGTTTCTTTTCGAAAAACGTTGACACGAAAACGGCCGCTCTCTTCGCCGACGTAGGAGAAGTCCAGGTCGTGTCCCTCGGCCAGGCGTTCTTTTTGTTTAGCCGTCAGTACCTCGGTAATGTAAGTCTCGAGTTCGGTATCGGACAGTTGCCGGAATTTGATCGGCATCAGGTCGCCATTCATGCGCAGCATAGGTGGTACGCCGACCGCGAGGTGTACGTCGGAGCAACCTTGTGCCAGGCCCAGTTTCAAGAATGCGTCAATACGAGCCATAGCCGGCCTCAGGTAGTAATCGCGTCGAGCGCGTCAGTGAGTTCTGACATTGACTGGTAGCGCTTTGATTTGTCGACCGACATGGCTTTGACGATGAGTGCCGCGAATTCATCGCTGATTTCCGGATTAACTTCCTGGCAGTGTTTGGCTTTACCCTGCACGTGCTGGTACATCACCGACATATGGTCGCCGCGGCTGTAGGGGGGTATTCCGGTTGCCATTTCGTAGATGATTACGCCGACGCTGTAGACATCGGCGGTTACGTCTACTTTCTTGCCAAGGATCTGTTCAGGCGCCATGTACTTTGGTGAACCAATTACGTAGCCGGTTTTAGTGAGCTGAGTGTCGCCGCTGCTGGCTGCCGCTGCAACGCCGAAATCCACTATCTTGAGCAGTCCTTCTTCGTTGACGAGAATATTGGCCGGCTTGAGGTCGCGGTGAATGACGCCGGCCTGGTGAGCCACGTGCATGCCCGCCGCGATATCCCGCGAATATTTCAGTACCTTCTTGATATCCATCGGCTTGCCGTCTGGAATTTCGCCGGACAGGGTGTGCGACGGGAAGTACTCCATCGAGATGGCATAACAGCCCTGCAGATTCAGGAAGTCGTAAATGCGAATTACATTCCGGTGCGTGATCTTGCGAGAGTAGCGCAGCTCATGCACGAAACGCTTCATCATTTCCTCGTCCGAGGAAACGTTCGGATTCAAGAATTTGAGAATCAGCTGTTCATCAACAACTTCATCTTCCATGAGCAGCACCGTGCCGAAGGCGCCCTTACCGATCTTTTCAATATATTTGTAGCGGCCCTCGATAACGTCGCCAGGGTTGAGCTTGGAGATGTCGAGTATCGGTGCGCTGAGCGGAGCCTCCTCGTCCGCTTCTTTCGGTTTCGCGGCTTCGGCAATTTGTGCCGCCTGCGCGTGCAGCAATTCGTCCAGCTCGTCATTCTCGAGCAATAATGTCTTGGTGTGCGAGGCGATCTTTTCCGCGCGTACGTTTTCTTCGAGGACTGTCTCAGAGTAGCGGGCGTCCAGATCCTTGAGAGCTTTGTCGGCGACGTTGATGATAGTCGCGTCTTCGGATTCTTTAATCTTCTTCAACAGGTTGCGAATCGTATCGGCGTTAGCGTCGTCAGTGAGTCGCGCCACTGCCTTGATGGCTTCAATTTGAATTTCGCGTTCTGGCCTTTGCAACAGCGGCAAGATCTGCTTGATGTGTTTATGGCTACCCAGCTTCGCCAGTGCGCGAATGACAACGGTGTCCGTCTTGCTGTCCTGCCCGAGCATGGCTTCGAGTTTCGGCAGCGCTTTGATATCGCCGATCTTTGAAAGCGCATCGACGGCGCGCTCACGGACCCACCAGTCGCTGTCGTCTGTCGCCTTGATCAAATGGTCGACGGCGCGCTGGTCCTTGGTGGCGTTGAGAATCTCGATCGCCGTGCGGCGAATGTCTTCGTCTTTGTCGTTGATCAGGGTGACGACTGAATCGACAACCCTGGGCCCGCCGATTTCGGCCAGCGCATCGCCGGCCCGGGAACGTACCCACCAGTCATCGTCCTTGATGGCCGCCAGCAAATCCTTGACGGAATTGACGTCGCCAATTTCGTTGAGTACTTCAACAGCCGCGCGTCGCGCATACTCCGACTCATCTTTCAGGGCGTTGACGAGGTAGCGGATCGTGTCCGGGTGATTGGCTTTGATAAGCACATCGACGGCTTTGTTCTGTACGTCGAGGTCGGGGTCTGTCAAGACTTCGGCAACTTTATCGATATTGATTTTGCCGCCGCGCGAGGCGAGCGCGGAGAGCGCGGCGCTGCGGACCATCTTGTTCGGGTCCTTGAGCTGAATCTCCAGCGCGTGATTGATCTCCGGCCTGTCGAACCTGGCCAGCAGGTTCATCAGGTGCATCTTGATGACCGGGTCCTTACCACCCATGCGGGCGATCAGGTCCGGCACCATTTCGGGCTTGATGATCTCCTCGATGATCTTGAAGATCGCCGCTTTTTCCTTGGTCTCGCACTCATACGCGCGTCGCAGCAGCTCGTGCACGCTGAGATCCTGTTTGTGCACGCGCAGCACCTCGATCAGCGCTGCTTTGGACACTTCATCGTCGTCGAAAAAATCGAGCAGACTGTTGGGGTTGTAGGCGGTGCTGCTGGACAGGGCCCAGGCGGTGCCGGAGACCACACGCTCGTTGCCGTCGGCAAGCCCTTCACGGTACATGTCGAGGTTCTTGTCGTTAACGAGTTCGCCGAGAATATCGACCAACACCATGGTGTGCGTTTTGTCGGACAATGCGAGGGCGTCGATGATCTTTGGTACGGCCCTGTTACCGGCTTTCTTGAGCTTGTCAACCAGTTTTTGCGCGGCGGGCGAGGCCGCATCCGGCTGCGCTACGAGCTGCGCCAGCACCTGGTCGGAGCGAAATGAGGCGAGAAAGCTCATATCGGGCTCCCGCCTGCGACGGCCGGGCGCAGCGACGGGACAAAGGCCAGCCGCGCCAGGGGCCTTCCTGCGATCGCCATAATCTCCATTGCTATCTTACGTAACGCCAATTCGTAAATACGCTCTTGCCCAAGCAATACGGGGCTTGGTCGCCAAAAAGACACCCTCGTTTGCAGTGTTGCCTTGTCCCCGACGCGGCATTATGCCACAACGGACCCGGCACATTGCCCGCCATTGCTGGCTTCCAGCAAAAAATGACGATTCTGGGCGGATCTCGAGAAACGCCTTGGTTCCTGAGCCACCTCCGTTACAATGTGCCACCGAATTTCCGGCGCCAGCCGGTCTTTCGAACCCAAATTTTACCTAATGCAGACGAGCGAAGTGTGACGGTGTCAACAGATTCAGATGTGAGCAAGTTCCTCAATTCCATCGAATTATCGGCGGTGGATCGACCATTGGGCGAGGTCGGGCGGGTCCGCGAGGTGAGTCTCTCCGACAATCGCGTGACGGCGACGATCGAACTCGGTTTTCCGTGCAACAGCGCGCATGCGTCGATCAGGCAGCAGATAGCGGCGGCCGTGCGCGCGGAAACCGGTGCGGCAGAGGCCGCAATTGAAGTGCAGACGCGAATTATTCGGCACGCGGTGCAGAACAATCTGAAGCCCATTCCGGGCGTAAAGAACGTCATCGCTATCGCGTCGGGCAAAGGCGGAGTCGGCAAGTCGACGGTTGCGGCAAATGTCGCGCTGGCACTGTCAGCGGAAGGCGCTTCGGCCGGCATTCTGGATGCCGATATCTACGGCCCGAGCCAGCCTCACATGATGGGCATCGTCGGCCAGCAGCCGGTCAGCGAAGATGGCAAGACCTTGCGGCCGCTGCGGGCTCACGGCCTGCAGGTCATGTCTATCGGTGCGTTGGTCGATCCCGACCAGCCCATGATCTGGCGTGGCCCGATGGTGACCTCCGCGCTGAGCCAGTTGACGCACCAGACGCAGTGGGAGGACCTCGACTACCTGATCGTCGACATGCCGCCCGGCACCGGCGATATCCAGCTGACGCTGGCGCAGCAGGTGCCGGTTTCGGGCACCGTGATTATCACGACGCCACAGAATATTGCGACGATTGACGCACGCAAGGGCCTCGCGATGTTTCGCAAGGTCTCGATTCCTGTGCTGGGCGTGGTTGAAAACATGAGTACGCATGTCTGCTCAAACTGCGGGCACGAGGACGCTATTTTTGGGGAAGGGGGCGCCGAAAAAATGAGCCGCGACTTCGATGTTCGCCTGCTCGGGCGGCTGCCGCTCGATGCGCGAATTCGTGAACAAACCGACTCGGGTACGCCAACCGTCATTGCCGAGCCCGATTCGGCGATTGCCGCGGCCTATCGTGAGACGGCGTGGAGAATCGGTGCCGCGCAGGCGGCGGAGCGCACTGATCACAGCTCGAAATTCGGCACTATCGTTGTCGAGGGGCGAAAGTGAGCATCAAGGCCGATCACTGGATACGCCGTATGGCCGCCGAATTCGGCATGATCGAGCCGTTCGAGCCGGGCCAGGTGCGGGAGAATCGCGACGGGCGCATCGTCAGCTACGGGACCTCCAGCTACGGCTACGACGTCCGTTGCTCCGACGAGTTCAAGATCTTCACGAATATCAATTCAGCGATTGTTGACCCGAAAGCATTCGACGAGACCAGCTTCGTTGATATCAAGAGCGATGTTTGCGTGATTCCGCCCAATTCTTTCGCGCTGGCAAGGACGGTCGAGTTCTTTCGCATTCCGCGTACCGTATTGACGATCTGCCTCGGCAAGTCGACCTACGCGCGTTGCGGGATCATCGTCAACGTGACGCCGCTGGAGCCCGAGTGGGAAGGGCACGTGACGCTCGAGTTTTCCAATACGACGCCGCTGCCTGCCAAAATCTACGCCAACGAGGGCGTGGCGCAGATGCTTTTCCTGGAATCCGATGAGGCGTGTGAGACGTCCTACAAGGACCGCGGCGGAAAGTACCAGGGGCAGACCGGCGTGACACTGCCCAAAGCCTGACTCGTACGGGCGGCCTCCCCAGTCCGGGACAATGCCAGGCCGCGATCCCCTAAAGCCTCTTTCCCGCGCGATCGAACACCTGGATCACCGGTTGGTCCGCAACTGAACCGTCTATCCAGGTTTTGCCGTCACGAAATTCGACCCGACCCTCGCCGACCCAACCGGCGGCCTCAGGATAAATCTGGTGTTCGACGGTCTGCACGCGCGTGGCCAGCTGCTCGGCTGTCTCACCCGCGTCAACAGGCAGTCGTCCCTGCAGGATGCGCGGTCCGCCGTCGAGTTCCTCGGTCACGAAATGCACGGTGCTGCCGTGCCAGGTGTCTCCCGCATCGAGCACTCGCTGATGCGTGTTCAGCCCGGGGTATGCCGGCAGCAGTGCCGGATGTATGTTCAGAATCTTGCCGGCGTAGTGCGTCACGAACGCAGCACTCAGGATGCGCATGAAGCCGGCCAGCACCAGCAGGTCCGGCTGCCATTCATCGAGCTTCGCGGCGACCGCCCTATCGAAAGAGTCACGGTCGGCAAAGTTGCCGTGCTCGATGCACGCCGTCGGAATGCCGGCATTCCTCGCGCGCTCGAGGCCGAAGGCGTCGGGATTGTTCGAGAAGACGACCGACAGTTCGAGGTCCAGCGCACCGCGTCCGACTCGATCGATAAATGCCTGCAGATTCGTGCCGGACCCGGAGACAAGAACCGCCGTTTTGCAGCGCATCGCCATCAGCGGTATCGCGTTTTCCGATTACCGGCCACGATACGACCTATCCTCCAGGCGTCCTCGCCCTGATCGGTCAGGATGCGAATCGCATCGTCGACCTTGCTCTGGTCGACGACGACGACCATGCCCACGCCGCAGTTGAACGTGCGCCGCATTTCGTCGGTCTCGACATTGCCATGCTCGGCCAGCCAGTCGAAGACCGGACCCTGCTGCCAGCTTGATGTGTCGATCTCTGCGTCCAGCGCCGCGTGAAAAATGCGCGGCACGTTTTCCGTTAGGCCGCCGCCTGTGATATGCGCAAGGCCCTTGACGCGAATCGTTTCGATCAGCGCGAGAATTGCTTTGACGTATATGCGCGTGGGCGCAAGCAGCCTGACGTTTGCCGGTTCGCCATCGATTTCGGCATCGCCGGCGCGGTCCAGGATCTTGCGAATCAGCGAGTAGCCGTTGGAATGCGGTCCGCTGGACGCTATACCGATCAATGCATCTCCTGCTTCGATGGCGCTGCCATCGATGAGTTTGGCTCGCTCCACCGCGCCAACCGTAAAACCGGCCAGGTCGTAATCGCCGTCAGAGTACATATCCGGCATCTCGGCCGTTTCGCCGCCAACCAGCGCCGCGCCCGCCTGCAGGCAGCCATCCGCGATGCCTGCGATAACATCGGCTGCCACCGCCGTATCCAGCTTGCCGCAGGCAAAATAGTCGAGGAAAAACAGCGGTTCTGCGCCCTGGACCAGGATGTCGTTGACACACATGGCGACAAGATCGATACCGATCGTGTCGTGTCGATCGAGCTGCTGGGCGAGCATCAGCTTGGTGCCGACGCCGTCGGTGCCCGAAACCAGCACGGGCTCGCGATAGCGGCCCGGCGGGAGTGCGAACAGCCCGCCGAATCCGCCGATACCCGAGAGCACTTCGGGCCGCCGCGTGCGTTTGACGAAGGGCTTGATGCGTTCGACGAGTTCGTTGCCGGCGTCTATGTCTACACCGGCGTCTTTGTACGTAAGAGGTTTATCGGTCATATTGGAGTGGCATACTCTGCGAGGGCGATATAATAGTGCTTGGTTCTGAATGGGGATACCACCCTTGCTAAAAACCCGATTATCCCGTCGTTTCGCGATACTGCGGCAAACGATCGGCGGCGTGCTGGCAGCGGTATTGTTGAGCGGCGCTCTGCTGCCGCAGGCGGCGGCCGTCGAAGTCGCGACTCTGTATACGGTCGAGGTGCCATTCGATCGCGAGGCAGACGATCCGCGCAAAGACGCCTACAAACGGGCGCTCGCCGCGGTCTTGTTGCGCGTTTCCGGATCCGGGCTCAGCTCGGATTCCGCGGCTGTTCGCGAGCTGTTTCCCGATCCCGCGTCCTACGTCATGCAATTTCGACCCGGTGCCGACGAATCGCTGTGGGTTTCATTCGACGGCCAGGCCATCGAGCGGACTTTGCGCAACGCCGGGCAGACCGTTTGGGGTGCTGAGCGACCGCTGACGCTGGTGTGGCTGGCCGTCGACTGGGGGCGTGGCAGCCGGGAAATAATCGGCGCCGACGATCCAGACCGCACGGAGGGGCTGTCGCGCTCGATTGATCTCAACAGGCGCCTGAGGGATCGCATTCTGGAAGTCGCCGAGCAGCGCGGACTGCCGCTGGTGTTTCCGCTACTCGATACCATCGACCTGCAGAACGCAACGTTCAGCGACATCTGGGGCGGTTTCGATGAGCGAATAATCGCCGCATCCGATCGCTACGACGTCAATTCCATTCTGATAGGACGCATTCGCCCATCGTCGAGCCGTCGTGAAGAGTGGAGCTACTATTTCAGCGGTGAAGAGCGCAGCTGGAACGGACCGGCCGAGTCCATTGTTGGTCGCGTCGCGGATCTGCTGACAGCGGAATTCGCGGTCGGCGGCAACGCCCCGATCGAGTCCGTTGCGCTGCACGTGTCGGGAATCGTCTCGGTGGAGGCGTACGGCTCTTTGCAGAACCTGCTGAATGGCGTCAGTCTGATCGAGAGCTCCGTCATCACCGAGGTGGCCGGCGATCGTGTCAGTTATCGCGTTGAGGTGCGCGGCGGCGCGGATCGACTCAGTCGCGCCCTGAGGTTCAACGGCCTGATCGAACAGGAAAGCGCGGCGCTTCCTGGCGAGGCTCCGCCCGCTGCGGTGCTCGAGTTTTTCTACGGACCCTGAGGTCCGAACGCATGTCGCTTCGCTGGTTACCCAACGCCATTTCGTTGCTGCGAGTCGTACTCGTGGCACCTATTCTGCTGTTGATACTCAACGAACAGTTTCCGCTGGCGCTGGCGCTGTTCTTCGTGGCAGGTTTTTCGGACGGTATAGACGGCTATCTTGCAAAACGATTTGACTGGCACACTCGTCTCGGTGCCTTACTCGATCCGGTGGCGGACAAACTGCTGGTCGCGGGTACATTTATCACGTTGACGTATACGCAACATATACCTGTCTGGCTCACGTCGGTCGTGATCCTGCGCGACGTCGTCATCATTGGCGGGGCGGCCGCGTATAACTTCATCGTGGCACCGGTTCAGGGCGAGCCAACCAGGATTAGCAAACTCAATACAGCACTGCAGCTCCTGTTCCTGCTGTTCGTTCTGAGTCGCGCCGGCTTCGACTGGCCCGACGCGATCTCGATCACCGTGCTGGGTGCCGCAATCCTGATCACGGTCGTCATCAGTGGCGTAGACTACGTCTGGTCCTGGTCGAAACGCGCGAACGAGGGTGAATAGACATGCAAACTGATCTACGCCTCAACTGGCTGGTCGCAATCGTCCTGACCGGCTGGTTGTTTTATCTGCTGGCGCCGGTACTGACGCCGTTTGTTGCCGCTGCGCTGCTGGCGTACATCGGCGATCCGCTGGCGGATCGCCTGCAGAAGCTCAAGATGCCGCGCACGCTGGCCGTCGTCGCCGTATTTCTCATCACTTTTCTCCTGCTGGCGCTGTTGATTCTGCTTGTCGGTCCGTTGATTAAAACGCAGATCGCTGCGCTGTTCGATGCCTTGCCTGATATCGCGCGCCGCGCCGAACAGGAGTGGCTGCCGTCAGTGACAGGCTGGCTGAACTTGGAATCCGGCGACGATGTGGGCATCGGCGCTTTTCTCGCGCGCTACAGCGACATGGTCGGCAGCTGGAGCGGTAAACTGTTGCTGTCGGTCAGCAAGTCGGGCGGTGCCCTGGCGGCCGCCGTGCTCAGCCTGTTCCTTATTCCGATCCTGACGTTTTACCTGCTGCGCGACTGGGACTCGATTCTTGTTCACATTGGCGCACTGGTTCCGGAAAGCCAGCGTGACACAGTGTTCCAGCTTGCCCGGGAAACCGACGACGTACTCAGCGCGTTCCTGCGCGGCCAACTGCTCGTTATGGCGGCGCTCGCGATCATCTATTCGCTCGGCCTCAGCCTCGTCGGGCTGAAGTTCGCGATTGCCATCGGCGTCGTTGCGGGCCTGGTCAGTTTCGTGCCGTACCTGGGCTTCGTTTTTGGCATCGCGCTGGCGGGCCTCACCGTAGCGCTTGAACCAAACCCGCTCTGGCAGCTGGTCGGCGTCGTCATCACTTTTTCACTGGCCCAGCTGCTCGAGGGCTCGGTACTAACGCCCAAGCTGGTCGGCGATCGCATCGGTTTGCATCCCGTGATTATCATCTTCGCGGTCGCCGCCGGCGGGCAGCTGTTCGGCTTCTTCGGCGTGTTACTTGCGCTGCCCGCGGCCGCCGTGCTCTCGGTCCTGGTGCGCTTCGCTTTTCACCGCTACCTCAAGGAGCATCCGGACGCTCTTGTAGTACTCGAGGACGAATGAACCAGCTGGTTTTGCCATTACGTCTTGCCGACCACGCGGTATTTGCCAGTTTTTACGAGCAGGGCAACGAGTCGCTGGTCGCGACGCTGCGTGAACTCGCCGACGGTGCCGCAGGACGGGACGGGCACGGATGCTGGCTGTGGGGCGCTGCGGCCACGGGCAAGACGCACCTGCTTCAGGCAGTATGCGATCAGGCCGGCGACCGCTCCGTTTATATCCCGCTGTCGACCTTCGCAGCATCCGGGCCGGCGATTCTGGAAGGCCTCGCCAGCCGCGAGCTGGTTTGCCTCGATGACATCGAGACAGTTGCCGGTGACGCTGACTGGGAAACGGCGTTATTCAATCTCTGTAACCAGCTTTTCGACGCCGGCGGGCAGTTGATTGCAGCCGCGGGTATGGCGCCGCGAGAGTGTCCGGTTGAGCTGGCGGATCTTGCCAGCCGTTTGTCGCGACTGCCCGTGTTTCACGTCCATTCCCTGGACGACGAGCAGCGCGTGGCGGCCCTGCAGCTGCGGGCGAGGCATCGCGGGCTTGAGCTGCCGGGTGAAACCGCAGGTTACCTGTTGAAACGCAGTCGTCGTGACATGGCGAGCTTGTATGAACTGCTTGACAAGCTGGACCTCGAAGCGCTGCGGGCCCAGCGCCGACTTACGATTCCGTTCGTAAGGGATGTCCTCAAGTTGGCGGAAAGCGGCTAGCTTTCGTCTAGTCGGCCAGCCGTCTCGCAATCCCGGCAACGCGTTTACCGAGCGCTCGCGCCAGGTGCTTTTCGTCTTCCGACAACGTGTCGGGTTTTCGATTCCAGGTTACATGCGTCGCGCCATAGGGCGATCCGCCCGTGGTCGTCGTGGTCAGGGTGTCGTCGCTGTACGGCAATCCCACGATCAGCATACCGTGGTGCAGCAGCGGCAGCGCCATACTCAGGAGCGTCGATTCCTGCCCGCCATGCAATGACGACGTCGAGGCAAACACGCCGGCAGGCTTGCCCTCGGCAGCGCCCTCGAACCACTCGCGCACAGTACCGTCGAGAAAATGCTTGAGCGACGCAGACATGTTGCCAAAATTCGTCGGGCTGCCCATGACGAGGCCAGCACACTCGCCGAGATCTGCAGGCGTCGCGTACGGTGGGCCAGAGCCGGGCACGGCGCTTTCCACGGCCTCGCTGACGGCGGATACCCGGGGCACGGTGCGAAGACGTGCGGCCATCCCGGAGACGGCGTCGACGCCGCGACACACTTCGCGAGCAAGCGCTTCGGTTGCACCCTTGCGCGAGTAATAAAGCACGAGAATGTCAGCCATCAGGGAAGCAGAGCTTTAACGTTCTCGGGGGGTCTCCCGAGTACGGCCCGGTCACTGTCCGGGTCAATGACGATGGGCCGCTGCAGCGCAATCGGATGCGCGACGATCCAGGCTGCAAGCGCCGCATCGTCGTCCAGAGCAGGGAGGTCTGTGGCCTCTTTGACTACGCTCTCGC
>Ga0316201_10002734_pt1 | contig 12690 bp, 11 predicted proteins | sample CS6wburrow_MG_FD_204516 | JGI IMG/M metagenome (GOLD analysis project Ga0316201, IMG submission 204516) | Coastal sediment microbial communities from Delaware Bay, Delaware, United States - CS-6 worm burrow | ecosystem: Environmental > Aquatic > Marine > Coastal > Sediment | place: USA... | reverse complement strand
CCGGATCGTGCCTGTGCGTCCGGATCGCAGGAGTCACCGACACAGGACCGCGGCGCGGGCATGTTCAGGGCTCAAACCGTTAAATCCTTACTGAGCTGGCTGTGAGTTTTCCCTGCCCGTCGGGTAGCCCACAGTGAGATTAAAGACGGTATAAGCATGTAGACCTCGTAGCGTAGGACTTGCGGACGTGGGTTCGATTCCCACCACCTCCACCAAACGACAACACCGCCCCTTGTGGGCGGTGTTTTTGTTGGGGGGCAGTGGCTGGGAAGAGAAGCCACGTAGTGGCTTCACAAAACGCGGCGCAGCCCGTTCTGGACGCGCAAAGCGCGCCCGTAGGGCGAGGCGTACAGCGACGAGTCCATTCTCGCCACCTCCAATTTCGCGCCGGATACTATCGGTCGACTATTTCGACCCAAGCGCTTCGCGGACCTTATCTTCCAGTCCCTTCAGGCCGCCCTCTTTACCAGCCGCGATTGCCGCCTCATCATCTGCACCGCCAAGGCTTGCGCGCAATGCCAGCAATGCGCCGACCCTGTTCGAACTCCCGCAATGCACAAGCACAGGCGCATCGTAACTTCTGATGAGCTTGTCCAATGACTCGGCATTCTCAAAACTGATGCCATCCGGGCCGATGGGCAATGACACGTAATCCATCCCCAGATCTTTCACTACGGCAGGCTCATCAAGGCCACGGGCCTCGCCAGCGGTCCTCAGATCGATTACTGCAGCGTAACCATTTGCTGCGAAAACTCTAAACGACGCCTCGTCCGGCTGACCCGCAGCGGTCACGCCCTGGACCGGCGTCACGACCCCGCTAGCGACGACCTCAGCGAGATCCACCTTCAGCGGCGATTCCGACTTGACAACGGGGTCGCTGCCGCAGGCTGAAAGCAAGAATAAGAAACCCAGGAACGCCAATAACGATCTATTCACAATGACTCCAGCAATTTTCTGATTGATCGACCGTGGAACGCCAACTCGACTAGCGATAACTGCAAGCCTAGCATTTTGGAATATGCGCTGGCGAAGAGCTCAGGCAAAGGCATCACGTCTTTTCCGACGCCTACAGGTACACTGGCCTGCATACGAATATTAGATGTGAACCCACAGGATCTCGAGAATATCTGGATTCTCAGTATGGAGTATCACCGTCGACTTGGTTTCGTGCCGGTCGGTACGCAGCAGACCGAGGGTGGCAGGAAGGAAGCTGCGCAATTGGAGATGAAACTTTGACTAAATCAGAAGCGTCGAGAGAGTTCGACATTATCGTCTGGGGTGCGACCGGCTTCACCGGCGCCCTGGTCGCTCATTATCTGCTGCGCCAATACGGCAGTGATGGTGACTTGCGTTGGGCAATTGCGGGGCGAAGCCAGAAAAAGCTGGACGCGCTGCAGCAAGAACTCGGTGTGGAGAACGGAAAACTCGAAACGATCGTCGCCGACAGTTTCGATGCCGACACTCTGAGTGACATGGCCAGCCGCACTCGCGTGGTGCTGACAACCGTTGGGCCCTACGCGCTTTATGGTTCTGCACTCGTAGAGGCATGCGTCGAAAACGGCACGCACTACTGCGACCTGGCCGGTGAAGTGCAATGGATTCGCAAGATGATTGACCAGCACCAGCAACGGGCGGCGCAGACGGGTGCCCGCATCGTCCATTGTTGCGGTTTCGATTCTGTTCCGATGGACATCGGCGTATGGTTCTTACAGGAAGAGGCAAAGAAGCGCTTCGGCCATTATTGCGATTCAATAACGATGTTGGTGAAAGCCACCAAAGGCAGCGCGAGCGGTGGCACGGTGGCGAGCCTGATTAATCTGATTGAGGAAAGTCGCAAAGACCGAAATATTGCAGGAATTCTCGTCAGCCCTTACTCCCTTAACCCGGAAGGCGAACGGGACGGCCCGGATCAGCGGGACCAGCAAAACATGGTGTATAACGCTGATGCCAAATCGTGGACCGCACCTTTCGTGATGGCCGCCGTCAATACGAAAGTCGTGCGCCGCAGTCATGCGCTGCTTGGCTATCCATACGGTAAGGACTTTCGCTACCAGGAAGCGGTAATGACAGGCGATGGGGCCGCCGGCTGGGCCAAAGGCGCAGCAATGACCGCGGCTCTTGGCAGTCTTGTCGTCGGCGCATCGTACTCAGTGTCGAGGAAGCTTCTGCAAAAATTCGTGCTACCAGAGCCGGGCGAAGGCCCCGATCCGGAGATGCAGAAGAAAGGCTTTTTCAATCTCATGCAGATCGGCGTCATGGCCGATGGCACGATTCTGAAATCACGCATTACCGGCGACCAGGATCCGGGTTATGGCTCCACCAGCAAGATGCTCAGCGAATGCGCCGTCTGCCTCGCCAAAGACGACCTGACTATTGGCGGCGGAGTCTGGACGCCCGCCTCGGCAATGGCCGGGCCGCTCCTGAATCGTCTGACTGAGAACGCCGGACTGACTTTTGAAATCAGAGACTAGCCTCTGCCGAATAGTGCAAGGCCGGATCGAATTTCTCTCCCGCCTCGATTCTAATTGGCAGTCGGTTTCGCGGCGATGCTACCGGGCAGGTTGAAAAATCATTGAACGCGCATGGTGGGCTGTACGCCTGATTGAAATCCAGAGTTGTGACACCGTCTTCCCCGGGAAGATCGGCGTACAAGAAACGCCCGGCTCCGTAGGTATCGTCACGATTGCTGTGATCACCAAAGACGAAAAATAATTGATCGCCCGACGCATATGCCTCGAGCGCAAACTCATGGCCGTCAATCTCGAACTCGACGATGCCGGGTGATTCAGGGTGATACCCCAGCCCCTCTATGACCGTACCGACATCTACAATCTTCGGTTCGGCGTAGCGGTGCAGCGTCGCCGTGACCCTCCGAGATGCATCGATGGGGTAATAAGGTAGCGGTCCGAATGTCTCAACGAATGGGTGCTCATAGTCCCTGACGCGAACGGCGAAGCGACCATCACGCTTGATAACCGTCCAGGCGATGGAGCCGTGTGACAGCTGCACAGGCTCTGCTGTCGTGTCATCCGCGATCAGAATGCGCGTTACAGGCTGGTCGTTGTTCAGAACCTGAATGCCGTCATTGACCTGCATACGAACGCCGTCGCCAGCGACCTCCAATACGCCGATGTCTGTCGCCGCGTGCGCCGGAAAACGGACGTCGTTGTCAGGGCCGGAGCCGACGCTGTAGGTGCCGGCATCGAGCCAGAACAGTCCGATCTGATTCAGAAAGCCGGTCGGAGCCTTGAGCCGCGCCAGGCGCCCTTCCCGCCACTCCAGCACCGCCTGCTCATAGCTTGTGGAGGCGCCAGCGCCATCCGGCGTGGGCTCTGCCTGACCGCAGGCGGTCAGCGCCAGGGCAATTGCAGTCATCGAGACTAATCTGTTCATGCTTCTATTTACCTGTGCCATATCAATTCGGAGAACGGGTCACTATAATCCGCGCCTGCCTTCTGAGCCTAACCCTCATGCCTGACATATCCAGACTGCGCAATATTGCGATTATCGCCCATGTTGACCATGGCAAAACAACCCTCGTAGACCAGATGCTACAACAATCTGGCACCCTCGGTCCTCGCGCCGCGGTGCCCGATCGCGTCATGGACTCGAGTGATCTTGAACGTGAGCGGGGTATTACTATCCTGGCCAAGAACACGGCCGTGAAATGGAATGAATACCGCATCAATATCGTGGACACACCGGGCCACGCCGATTTTGGTGGCGAGGTCGAGCGTGTGCTCTCCATGGTCGACAGCGTGTTGCTTCTGGTAGACGCTGTGGAAGGCCCCATGCCGCAAACACGATTCGTGACACAAAAGGCTTTTGCGCAGGGCCTGGTTCCTATTGTTGTAGTCAACAAAATTGACCGTGACGGCGCCCGACCCGACTGGGTCCTCGATCAGACCTTTGACCTTTTCGATCGCCTTGGCGCTACCGATGAACAACTCGATTTTCCGATCATTTACGCATCGGCACTGAATGGCTATGCCGGCAAGAATGCGGACGTACGTGATGGCGATATGACGCCGTTGTTTGAGACCATTATCGAGCATGTATCGCCGCCCGATGTGGACGCCGAGGGCCCACTGCAATTACAGGTTTCGAGCCTGGATTACGATACCTACGTCGGTGTTCTGGGCATTGGTCGTATCAGCCGCGGCACAGTGATGGCTAACTCTTCAGTTAGCGTCGTACCCCCCACCGGTCCCACGCGCCGCGCAAAGATACTTGAACTGTTCGGTTTTCACGGCCTGAAGCGACAACGGACAGAGTCGGCATCTGCCGGAGAAATCGTTGTCTTCAGCGGTATCGACAAGCTCGGCATATCCGACACGCTGTGCACACCGGGCGAGGAAGAAGCGCTGCCACCCCTGTCGGTAGATGAGCCCACCGTCAGCATGACGTTTCAGGTCAACAAGTCTCCATTTGCGGGACAAGACGGAAAATTCCTTACCAGTCGGCAAATCCGGGAGCGACTCGAGCAAGAACTCAAACACAATGTTGCACTTCGCGTTGAAGCAACCGATGACCCGGACAAGTTCAGAGTGTCGGGTCGCGGCGAGCTGCACCTGTCAGTCCTGGTCGAAACCATGCGGCGCGAAGGCTTCGAGCTGGCCGTTTCTCGACCCGAAGTCATCATGCACGATGTCGATGGCGTCGAACACGAACCCTGGGAACAGCTAACCGTCGATTTTGAGGAGGCTTACCAGGGCGCCGTAATGACGCGACTCGCTGACCGCAAGGGGGAGCTCATCAACATGCTGCCGGACGGCAGGGGTCGGATGCGCCTCGATTATCGTATTCCAACTCGTGGCCTGATCGGATTTCGCACCGACTTCCTGACTGCCACCTCCGGCACCGGCCTCATTTACAGTGTCTTTGACGACTATGCGCCGCGTGTCCCAGGTCCGATCGCGCAACGGAGCAACGGCGCGCTCGTGTCGATGGCGCAAGGCAAGGCGCTAGCTTATGCCTTATTCAACCTGCAAGAGCGGGGCCGGCTTTTCATTGGCCATGGCGCACCTGTGTACGAGGGCATGATTATCGGCATACATCAGCGCGATAATGATCTTGTCGTAAATCCGACAAAGGCGAAGCAGCTAACCAACATTCGTGCAGCCGGTACCGATGAAAACCTCGTTCTCACTCCGCTGACGCGTTTCTCGCTGGAGCAGTCGCTCGAGTTCCTCGACGACGATGAACTGCTCGAGGTGACGCCCAAGAATCTGCGACTGCGCATGAAACTGCTGACGGAATCTGACCGGAAAAGGGACTCACGCAGGAAAGTGTCATGACCCAGGACGCGGCCGCACTCGCGTTCGCTGACCTCCAGCCCGACGACATCCTGACCGCCCTTGGCGACATGGGTTTCGAATGCGATGGTCGTTTCCTTGCGCTTAACAGCTACGAGAATCGCGTCTACCAGGTCGGGATAGAAAACGAACGGCCTGTTGTCGCGAAATTTTATCGCCCGCAGCGCTGGAGTGACGACGCTATACTCGAAGAGCACGATTTTGCGATCGACCTTGCGGCACAGGAGATTCCTGTAATCCCGCCGCTTCGCCGGGACGGCGAGACGCTTCATCATATCGGGCACCACAGGGTCGCTGTCTACGAGTGCCACGGTGGTCGCGCCCCGGACCTCGACAATTACGAGCTGCAAACCCAACTCGGACGGCTGGTTGCACGCATCCACCTCGAGGGGGAAACAAGCCGCTTTCAGCACCGCCCGAATATTGATATTGACACCTATGGTGTTGCGTCCCTCGATTACCTGCTCGACCACGACTTCATCCCGGATGACAACCTCGAGGCGTACGAAAGCGTTGCCGAACTGGTACTCGATGGTGTCGAAGCCTGCTTCGAACGGGCTGGTGGTATCCGGGAAATTCGTCTACATGGCGACTTTCATCCCGGCAACGTTCTCGTAAACCGTGACCAGCTGCATATTGTCGACCTCGACGACACGCGTCACGGTCCCGCCATTCAGGATCTCTGGATGTTTTTGTCAGGGGACCGCGAGGAACAGACGCCGCAACTGACGGCACTCCTCGAGGGCTACCAGTCATTTCGAACGTTTGATGCGCGTGAGCTGCATGTACTCGAGGCACTGCGAAGCCTGCGCATCATGCACTACGCGGCCTGGCTTGCTCGCCGTTGGGAAGATCCTGCCTTCAAAATCGCTTTTCCGTGGTTCGACGGCCGGCGCTACTGGGACGATCACGTGCTGTCACTGCGCGAGCAGGTGGCGCTCATGCAGGAGCCACCGCTTGAGTGGCGCGATTTCTGACTATCGTGAAGGCAGTCGACGCTGCCGCGGTCGAATTTCGAACTGATCTATCCAGCGCGAGAATGTGCGTCGGCTCAGTTCCTGCAGTGGTCCAATTGACTCACCAATTTGCTGCCGTATTGTCTCGGCACTGACTCGCTCCTGTTCCTCCTGTAGCACCTGCTGATGGTCGGGGACCGCGAGCCAGCGCTCAATAAGAGGCAAGCTGGCCTCCAGGTGAAATTGAAATCCATACGCATGCCTGCCATGCCGAAAAGCCTGAACCTCGCTTACCGGCGAGCTGGCCAGATGAACGGCATCGGGCGGCAGGGTTATGCCGTCCTCGTGCCACTGAAACACCTGTTGTTGCCTCGCAAAGGATGACAGGACCGGATCGTTGACACCGGATTCAGTCAGTTCGACGTCACACCAGCCGATCTCCCGCTCCGGGTTGCGCGAGACGGATCCGCCCAGTGCCTTTGCCAGCAGCTGCGCGCCGAGACAAATGCCAAGAATCGACATATCCCGTTGCACTGCTTCGCGAATGATCTCTACCTCAGTGATCAGATTCGGATAACTGTCAATCTGATCGGAGTTCATTGGCCCGCCCAGAACGATCAAGGCCTCGTAATTTTCCAGTGTGGGCTTCGCCTCCGGCTGGCGACCGAAATTTATATAGCGAATGCGAAACCCGGACTCCTTCAGCAACGGGTCCAGCGTTCCGAGCGGTTCGAAAGGAACGTGCTGAAATACAAGTATTTTCGGCCTGGGCATAATTGTCGGGTCCGGCTTTTCACCATTCTTCAGGATTGCGACTTTATACCGCTTGCGAAGTCGCAGAGTAAGTCAGTTTCTGATTGCACTGCCGATGCGCTGCAACTAAAGTGCTGGAACAACCGAATCAAGCCATTCTGTGGAACTCTGCGCCATTGAGTGGCTCTGATATATCGACCACCTAATAACAGCCGTGCGGACCCAAGCCACTTGATTGCCAAGAATCGCGCCCTACCCCTCGTTGCTCCGATAGTGCTCGCGCTGGCTGGCTGCGGCTCTACGATTACGATGGACGAGCCGACGATTCCGGCGCCATTGACGGAAAAGATCCCGGTGGACGTGGCTCTGCGAATACCCGACGAGTTCAATAACTTCGTTCATGAAGAAGCGATACTCGGCAAGGATTCCTGGACGATCGACCTCGGACGTTCGAATGCCGCTTTCTTCGAGCAGTTGTTTGGCTACCTTTTCAACAAGGTAACGGTGATCGGCGCCGACGATGATGCTCGAGATTTTCAGTTTGATGCGCTGATAGAACCGAGTATCGATGGTTTTGAATTTTCAGTACCCACACAAAGCAAGACAGAGGCGTTCGCCGTCTGGATCCGGTATCGCCTGCGAGTGTTTGATCGCGAAGGTAATAATGCTTCGAACTGGACAGTCAGCTCATATGGCAAGAGCCAGAAGCAAGGCATCGGCAGCTCCGATGCACTGCGGCGTGCCGCTATACTGGCGATGCGGGACGCCGCGGCTTTGATTATCATGCAAATGGACAAGGCAACCCAGATCAGCGCACTGGCCGGTGGTGCCCTTGCGCCCGGCGCGGCAGCGCCGGAGCAGCTTGCAGACACAGATTCCGATCAGGATCAGGACGTCGCTGACGACAACCTGGGCATTTTCGTCATCGGAGGAATAGATGAGGACACCGAATAAGCTATTGCCGCGGGCTGCAATGCCGGCATTCGTGCTTTTGTCGCTTGCCGTATCGGGCTGTGTCACCTCACGCGTTGAGGATGCACGAGAGAACGTAACGGGGCTCAAGGAAGGCGAGTCGGTTGTGATCATGGCGAAGAGCTATCACCAGGGCAATGAGACAGAATCGGGCTACATCAGCTGCATCGAGCAGGCGCTGGGCCGAGGCTCAAAGGGCCTGAGAGTTGTGCCGAGGCAAGACTTCATCGACTCGTTGTTTCCGTGGTTCGAGCCTCGCACCGCCCCGGCAAAAACGGAAGGACTTACAAAACTAATGGAGCGACCGGGAATTGCAGATATCGTGAAAGACCTCGGAGTTCGCTACATCGTTTGGCTCGACGGCGACACCGAAACGGTGGCCCAGGGCGGCAGCCTGTCCTGCGCAGCGGGACCGGGCGGTGGCGGTTGTTTTGGATTTGCCTGGTGGCAGAAAGATGCTGATTACGAAGCAGCAGTCTGGGACCTGGAGGGCTTTGAAAACGCCGGCACGGTTACAGCTGATGTTAGCGGAACGTCGTTCCTGCCAGCACTGGTCGTTCCGATTCCGCTTATAGCGAGGACCCAGGCCGCCGCCTGCAAGGGTCTCTCACAACAGCTAAAAGCATTTATCGTTCAGTAACTGCGCTGAGTCCCTGCTAGCGCAGGCGCCCACCCCGAAGAAAAGCCTTTTGGTAATACGGTGAATCAAGAGACGCGACAGCAACCGTCCGGCCGGATGACGGCGCATGCACGAATCGCCTTTTTCCAAGATAAAGGCCTACGTGCGACATCTTGCCTTCGATGCGAAAGAACAGCAGGTCACCAACGCGCAGCTCGTGGCGCCCAAGCGCCTGTGTAGAATTCCAGAGCTGTTTCGTCGTTCGCGGTACAGGCTTGCCGGCGCGCAAGTAGGAGTATTGTACGAGCCCACTGCAATCGAAGCCGCTCGGGCTGCTGCCACCGTAGCGGTATGGGACACCGACCTGGTCCAATGCGATAGCTGCCGCGGTTTCTCTCAAGGCAGTGGCCGCGGAATACGAGCTGCTCACGGTTTTTTTCGCGGGAACTGACTGCGGCGTTGACGAACACGCTGATACCAGCCCCAACATTGTGATTGTTAAGGAAAAAATACCAATTAAGCGAGCTGGCTGCGCTATCATCGATGTCACTCTGACCCGCGGAATACCTACACCATACGGCACGGAGCCTTAATTCAACATGAACTGTTTCTCAGGATTGGGAGCCAAATTGCCGCCATCCGCCCGCATAAAAAAGCATCGCTGGGCCCTGCTACTGGGCCTTCTTACGGTTGCCGCATGCGGTGTGGAAACCTCGCAGTCTGCCGACAGCCCCGTCAAACGTGAGTATGACGCTCATTACGGACTGCGCGTAGATCCCGGCAATTCCTCGGTCTTGGTCTCGCTGGAGATTCGGCAACCCCGCCACCTGCTCCGCGAGGTGCGCTTCCCGGCACTCCCAGGGAGGCTCGATGAGATCAGCGGAGACGGCGCGTTCAGAGTCGCCACCGACACGCTGATCTGGCAGGTCCCGGCCAAGGGCGGGACGCTTACGTGGCGCATCCAGGTGAACCATCAACGCGGTGGCACTGGGTACGACGCCTGGCTTGGCCCGGACTGGGGTATCTTCCGTGCGGAAGACGTTATTCCGCGAGCAAAGACACGCGCGCTGAAAGGCTCGACATCGAACACCACATTTTCCTTTGATTTGCCCGCCGGATGGTCTGCGGTCAGCGAATACTCTGCGACTAACAAACCGATTCGGGTTGAAAGACCCGACCGGCGTTTCGATCAGCCAACGGGTTGGATGGTTGTTGGCGACATCGGCGTGCGGCGCGAAACGATTGCCGGCACTCGCGTCGCTGTTGCTGGTCCTCAAGGACATGCCATCAGACGGATGGATATGCTCGCCTTGCTGAACTGGGTTCTTCCGGAACTTTCAGAATTACTTCCCGAGCCACCGCATCGCCTGACGATTGTCAGCGCAGGTGACCCCATGTGGCGCGGCGGCCTTTCAGCGCCTGCCTCTTTATTCATTCACTCCGAGCGGCCGATGATCAGCGAAAATGGCACGAGCACCCTGATGCATGAAGTCCTGCATTCGGCGCTACCGATTCGCGCCGCCGAAGATTCCGACTGGATCGTCGAGGGCCTGGCCGAGTACTACGGACTCGAGCTGTTACGTCGGGGTAACGCGATCTCGGTACGACGGTATCGTATCGCACTTGCGGAGCAGGCCAACTGGGCGAAGAAAGCCGGACATCTCTGCGGCAAAACCTCGACCGGCGCAGTAACTGCGCTCGCCGTCACAACTCTGCTTGCTCTGAACCAGGAAATTACAGACAAAACATCCGGCAACGCCAACCTGGACGATCTGCTCCGCTATTTGATTGACAAGGGTCCCATGGTCGATTTCGAGAAACTGGCGGACGCAGTCGCCGAAATAATCGGCGAGCGCTCCGACGTACTTCACAGCGGCGAACTCCCCGGCTGCCCTAAAATGTCGCCAGACAAGCAAGGTAACTGATAAGCAAAATGGACCGACGTCAGGATCTGGAACTGGTACTTCGATCGCGAACCCCGATTGTCGTGATCGAATCTCAGGATGAAGCTCGAATGCTTGAGCTTATGCAGTCCATTGCCATAGCCCGCAGCGGTGATGAATACGTGCCGTTGTTTCGATGGACAATCACCGACGGCTTGCAGCGCGTGGATATCTCTCTGGAACCGCAAGCAATAAACTCGCAGCCGACAGATGTTCTCAAACACATCCGAGCTGTCTCCAAACCAGGCGTCTACGTGTTACTCGACTTTCACCCATTCCTCGATGACCCTGTACATGTGCGCCTGATCAAGGATATCTGCATACATTATCGACGCATTCCGCGTCAGCTCGTCTTCCTCAGCCACAAGGTCTCCCTGCCCAACGAACTGGAGGCATTCAGCGCGCGCTTCGAGATGGACCTGCCATCCGAAGATGAGCGCGCGCGCATCGTCAAACGCGCCGTCAATGACTACGGCAACGACCACCCCGGCCGGCGCGTCCAGGTCGATGAGAAGGCCCACAAGTTGCTGGTACAGAACCTGTCGGGACTGAGTTATAACGAGACGGAGCGATTGGCTCGAAACGCCATCTACGTCGACGGCGCCATTACAAAAAGCGATCTGCCCCAGGTCATGCAGGCCAAGTACGAGCTACTTAATCGCGGTGGTGCGCTGCAATTTGAATACGACACGGCAAGATTTAGTGATGTCGGCGGCCTTGTTCGACTTAAGAAGTGGCTGAAGCAACGCCAGCCGGCGTTTGAAGGCGATATCACTGCTTCACATCTCGACACACCCAAGGGAATTCTGCTGCTCGGCATCCAGGGTTGCGGCAAGAGCCTCGCAGCAAAAGCCACGGCAGGAATATTCGGCGTGCCGCTTTTACGCCTCGACTTCGGCGCGATCTACGACAAGTATCACGGCGAAAGCGAGCGCAAGCTGCGCGAATCGCTCAAGACCGCAAACGTCATGGCGCCTTGCGTATTGTGGATTGACGAAATTGAAAAAGGCCTCGCTGGTCGCGGCGGAGAAACCGGTACCGCGCAGCGCATACTTGGTACATTCCTGACCTGGATGGCAGAGCGCAAAAGCCCGGTGTTCATTGTCGCAACCGCGAACGACATCAATACGCTGCCGCCCGAGTTGATTCGCAAAGGCCGCTTCGATGAGATATTTTTCGTCGACCTGCCGAGCCCGACAGTCCGCGCATCGATCCTCGCAATTCACCTCACGAATCGAAATCTCTCCCTCGCCAATTTCGATATCGAGGGTCTCGCTCGGGCGATGAAAGGATTCTCAGGCGCTGAAATCGAACAAGCCGTGGTTTCGGCATTGTATGCCGCACACGCCAAGGGACAGCCATTGGCCAACGCGCATATCCTCGAAGAAATCACTGATACGCGACCATTGTCCGTGGTCATGAGCGAGAAAATTTCTACGCTGCGGCAATGGGCTGCAGGCCGCACGGTTCCATGCGACTAGGCGTGATTTAACTTAATCAGCCCCACCTGCAGAATCGCCCTGCGGTTGAGCCCATGGGCTCCCGTGGTAGACTTCGTGAATGGCTAATGAAAACAAAAACATCAATGAATTAGTCTCGGATGATGACGACCCTACTGCAGAGCTCGAGATTCTCAGCTTTCGGCAGTTTGATGTCGATGAAATCAGCCAGGCCGAAAGCGAATCTGATTCGCACACCTGTGGCCTTGGCGATACCGAGGATGCCGATTCGGGTCACGGGCAGTCGATTCCTGAATTGCAGTCGGATCTAAGATCGCGATCCAAGACTATCGGGCAGCTGCAGTTTGACATCGAGCAACTTCGCTCCAAGTGGCTGGGCCTGGAAACAGAGATCAGCGCGCGTGAGGAAATCGTCAGCAACTTGCTGGGCGATGTAGACAAGCTTAACGCCAAGATCGCCCGCAAAGACAAGTTGCTTAAGAAACGCAATACGACAGTCAAGTCACTCAAGGCAGAAATTCGACAACGCGACAAAGAGCAGCGATCGCTCGAACAAGAAATCGCTGACCAGCAGGCCGCTGTTGTTGTCGATGGCGAAGCTCTTGAGGCTGCCGAGCGCGAGCTGCACGACGTTCGCGCCGAGCTTGCAACGGCTCACAGCTCGATCGAAGA
>Ga0316201_10002733_pt1 | contig 12690 bp, 12 predicted proteins | sample CS6wburrow_MG_FD_204516 | JGI IMG/M metagenome (GOLD analysis project Ga0316201, IMG submission 204516) | Coastal sediment microbial communities from Delaware Bay, Delaware, United States - CS-6 worm burrow | ecosystem: Environmental > Aquatic > Marine > Coastal > Sediment | place: USA... | reverse complement strand
AACTTTGCGGACATGGCAATCAAGTACTCAAGTGGCCGTAACGCACTACAAGGTGGAGACCTTGGTCAACGCAAGGCCAATGAGCTTCCACAACTGTTCGTTGATGCTGTGAAAGACCTCAAGCCCGGAGAGACATCGAAACCGGTAAAGAGCGCTAGCGGATTTCATCTGCTGCAATTAACCAGCAGCTCAAAAGATCAGATCATGGTACAGCAGACCAATGCCCGTCATATACTGATCAGGACGAGCAGCGAGGTCAGCGACGACCAGGCTAGAAAGACACTATTAGAACTGAAACAAAAGATCGAAAGCGGTAAGAGTTTTGCTGAACTTGCCAGCGAATATTCAGAAGATCCTGGCTCGAAGATCAAGGGTGGCGACCTCGGCTGGTCTAGCCCGGGAGAGTTCACCCCCGCATTTGAGAGAGTTGCCAACAATCTCGACATAGGACTGATATCAGAACCATTCAAGACGGCATTTGGCTGGCATATCCTGGAAGTCCTCGAGAGACGACAACACGATCAGGGTAAAACCAATAAAGAAAACCAGGCCCGCAACGCGATCCAGAAACGTAAGATCGATGAGGAACTTCGCCTCTGGTTACGACGTATCCGCGATGAAGCCTATGTTGAGTTCATCGAAGAAGAAAGCTGATCCAACAACAGTTTTCAGCAAGCAGCAAATACACGAAAACATCTTCAATGGCTTCAGACAAGACTAAAATCGTTATCACTTCCGGTGAACCGGCCGGTATCGGCCCGGATATTTGCCTGCACCTGCTCGACTCTAAAACACAGACTTTCGATAATACAGAACTTTATATAATTGCCGATCCTGATTTGTTGTCCGAGCGGGCAAAGTTGCTTGGTAAAGAAGTTCATCTACAGATCCATAACACTCTCGATGGTCTGTCAGACTTTTACCAGGCAGATAAATTAAACATCATCCCGCTATCATTGAACGAACCTGTCCAGGCCGGAAAGCTGAAGGCTAATAACAGCGCTTACGTTTTGAGCATGCTGGACCTTGCACACGACATGTGCCTGAGAAAACAGGTCGATGCGATGGTCACAGGGCCCATTCAAAAAAGCATCATCAACAAGGCAGGGCATGCCTTTACCGGTCACACCGAGTATCTCGCCGACAAAACCGCGTCTGTTCCGGTCATGATGCTCGCCACCAGCAAGATGCGGGTGGCGCTGGCGACGACACACCTGCCATTAAAAGACGTCAGCAAGGCTATCACTCGAGAATCGCTGACCGAGACACTGAATATATTGAACCTGTTTTTAAAACGGAGAGTGAGAATAGATAAACCCAGGATACTGGTCTGCGGTTTAAACCCGCATGCAGGCGAAGATGGCAACCTGGGTGACGAAGAGATAAACACGATCACCCCGGTTATCGAACAACTTAAACAGCAAGGTTTGGATCTTATCGGCCCGCTACCTGCAGACACCCTGTTCACACCGAAGTATTTATCACATGCCGATGCAGTCCTCGCTATGTATCATGACCAGGGACTGCCGGTCTTAAAATACAGCGGCTTCGGTAAGGCGGTAAACATTACTCTTGGTCTGCCGTTTATACGCACATCGGTCGATCACGGTACTGCACTTGATCTGGCGGCCACAGGCAAAGCCAGTGGCAGCAGCATGATCGAAGCTATCCACATGGCTGTAAAACTGAGTCAGCACGGATAACGATATTACCAATGCAACATCATGCAAAAAAGCGTTTTGGTCAGAATTTCCTGGTAGATAAATCGGTTATCAACCATATCGTAGACAGCATTCAACCTCAGCCTGACGATGTGATGATCGAGATCGGGCCCGGGCTTGGAGCGATGACAAGGCCACTTTTATCGCGGTTGAATTCTCTCAACGTGATCGAGCTGGACCGTGACATCATTCCTAAACTTAGGATGAATTGCGAGATTGCCGATATCGAGAATAAACACAAGTTAATCGTAAATGAAATCGATGTATTGAAATTTGATTTTTCTGCATTCCAGTCACAGCAAGCCAGATTAAAACCTGGTTGCGAAGTGAAGCTTCGTATCGTAGGTAACCTGCCCTACAACATCTCAACACCGGTACTTTTTCATCTACTGGACTACCGGCACCTGATACATGACATGCATTTCATGCTGCAGAAAGAGGTAGTTGATCGCATAGTAGCTGTTCCCGGTGTAAAAAATTACGGCCGCCTCAGCGTGATGTTGCAGACCTTTTGTGAAACCCAGGCCCTTTTCGAAGTGCCTCCCCACGCTTTCCAACCGCCACCAAAAGTTCATTCAGCCATCTTGCGCCTATTACCACGAGTACAATTTGAAAATCATATCGACGATTTCTTGCTGTACGAAAAACTTGTACGTCAGGCTTTTTCCCAACGTCGCAAGACACTGAGGAACACCCTGAAACAGCTGTGCTCGAGCGAACAGATAGAACAGGCCGGCCTGTCTCCGGGACAACGTGCTGAGGAACTATCAATAATAGATTTCGTCAAATTATTTAACACCATAGCACAATAACATCTCACCTAAATACTTGAAATAAAACAAGATACCCTTTCATCAATTAGGTTAATGAAATTGGCTGACGGTGGTACAATAAATAATCATCGTGTTCTCATGATCCTATGGATACCGTTATGAATAAAATTGACGTACAAGTACAACCGGCCTATATAGCTGAACAATCAGATCCTGACAACAACCATTATGTATTCTCATATACGGTGACAATTCGTAACAATGGCTCCATACCAGCCAAGCTATTAACACGCCACTGGGTAATTACAGATGGTGACGGCATGGTGCAGGAAGTCAAAGGTGATGGTGTCATAGGCGAACAACCGCACCTTCAACCTGGCGAAGGTTTTCAGTATACCTCCGGCACTTTTATGAACACACCCTACGGAACCATGCATGGCAGTTATCTTATGCAAACCGATAGTGGTGAAAAATTTAATGCAGATATTCCCGAGTTTCAGCTCACAGTACCTAACACACTGCATTAACTTTTTACGCAGCTGTACATCTATCCAGTCATGGCTTTAAAACACAGCTATACATTGCTTGCACCTGTGTACGACACACTCGTATCGGGCCCGCTTGACGCATATCGGAAAAAAAGTCTTTCCCGCTTAAAACAGACCGAGCATAAGAGAATACTTATCAATGGTATCGGCAGCGGCCTGGATATACCTTATCTGCCGGATGATGCGAGTTATGTCGGTACAGACATCACACCAGCAATGCTTGAGCGTGCTAAAAAACGTGCTTCTATAGATAATAGGGAATCTTCACTCGACATCAGCTTCCAGGTAGCTGACAGCCAGGACCTGCCATTCGAGGATAAAAGTTTTGATATCGTTGTTATGCATCTGATCCTCGCAGTAGTACCTGATCCGGTACTTGCACTGCAGGAAGCCAACCGTGTATTAAGACCAGGTGGGAATATTTTTATCTTTGACAAATTCATCCGGCCCGGGCAACTCGCTATTGTCCGTCGACTACTGAGTATTTTTATCCGTCATATCGCTACGCGAACCGATGTGGTGTTCGAAGATGTCCTGAGTTCCTGTCCGAAACTGGAGATTACCAGCGATGAACCGGCACTTGCTAAAGGCTGGTTCAGACTGATAGAGTTAAAGAAGTATAATTAAAACTATAAAGATTCAAAGGGGTTATTGATGGCGATATATGCCATAGGTGATGTTCAGGGATGTTATGACGAGTTAAGAGAATTACTGACTCATATCAACTTCAGCAGCGACAGAGATCAGTTATGGTTCTGTGGTGATATCGTTAACCGTGGACCTAAATCACTCAAGACATTACGCTTTATCAAATCTTTACAAGATAATGCAACTACGGTCCTGGGCAATCATGACCTGCATCTACTGGCGACAGCCTATGACCACAGAAAACCAGGTCGAAAAGATACGATTGATAAGATCCTACATGCAAAAGATTCGCTAGAGTTACTCGACTGGTTACGGCATCGACCACTGCTAATACATGACAGGGACAAGGATGTAACACTTTTTCACGCAGGCATACACCCGGCCTGGAGCATCAAAAAAGCACTAAAACTGGCGAACGAAGTCGAGCAAATTCTGCAGAGCGATCAACATCTCAATTTTTACAAAAACATGTATGGTGACAAACCAACCACATGGAGCGACTCACTCTCTGGCTGGCCACGTTATCGCTTCATAACCAATATACTGACCCGATTACGCTACTGCGACAAATTGGGCCGACCGGCATTGAATGCTAAAGGCGCACCAGGTAGCCAGGCCAAACACCTGATGCCATGGTATGAAGTACCGAATCGTAAGACAATAGACGATACCCTCATCTTCGGCCACTGGTCTACTCTGCCTCACGCAGGGAGAAAGGCAATAAATAACACTTATGCAATCGATTCCGGCTGTCTGTGGGGCGGTTACCTCACCGCCATAAAAATCGGTAAGAATAAATTCAAATATACTCGTATGAGCTGCCCTGGCGCACAGAAACCTACAGGGAAATACATAGGCAAATAAAAAAAGAAGAGCACCATAACAGTACCCTTCTTCTAAGGAGTCTACAAATCTATTGCCTTAATTATGACCGGGCAACCGCTTATAAGTTCAACTATTTTATTTCTTCTCTAAGGTTACGAAACGACAGTCATAGGGGTTTTTCTCATCTGCTTTCCTGAGCACCGATTCAAGCTCTAACCATTGATTATTATCAATCTCGGGGAACCAGGCATCTCCATCAAATTCAGCTTCCACATAGGTGAGATAAAGGCGATTCGCCCGTGGCAACAACATCTCATATATCGTGCTACCACCGATGACCATAACCTCTTCGGCATCAGGCACAAGCGCCAGTGCCTGTTCAAAACTGCTGACGCAATCAACCCCTTCAAATCGAGTACCAGGGCTTCTGCTTAACACGATGTTAGTCCGGCCCGGCAGAGGTTTACCTATCGATTCGTAGGTTTTTCTGCCCATGATGACCGGCTTACCCATGGTGACTGATTTAAAGTGAGCAAAATCAGCAGGCAGGTGCCATGGCAGCTGGTTATTATTCCCAATGAGACGGTTTCGGTCCATGGCTGATATCAGCGAAATAATCATGTACTGAATCAATCCATGTCAAACCGAGAATGGGTAGGCAATCGGTTCGTGGCTCTGATAACCTGTTACCTCGAAATCATCGAGGGTAACCCAGGTTTCTATATCCTCGAGTGATTTGATGTCCGGATTTATATGTAGCTGTGGTGATGGATAGGGTTCCCTTTTCAGCTGAACATCGCGCATCAATTCGAGCTGGTCTTCGTAGATATGCGCATTGACGATCTTGTGGTAAGCAAGCCCCGGCTTGTTACCTGTTATCTGCGCCATTAGTTTCAGCAGTGTAAATACCTGGACCTGGTTAAAGTTCTGTCCCAGCGGGACATCGCATGAACGCTGATAAGATGTCAGGTAGAGAGTGTCCCCTAAAAGTGAAAAAGTATGTGTGTGCATACACGGGCGCAGACATCCCATGTGAAACTCGCCCGGATTATAAAAGCTGAGGATCTCTCCCCTGTCATCGGTGCCAGCCGAAAGGTTATCCACGATCTTCTTCAGCTGGTCTACGTAACCGCCGTCAGGTTTTTGCCAGCTACGCCCCTGAACACCATAGACCCGGCCCATGTCATCTTCACCCTTACGGTAAGGATTATTCAGCCAGGCTTCATTGTTATTCGAATTTGCATCCCAGGTCTTTGTGCCCAGCTTACGAAACTGGGCCGCACTACTGTAGCCACGCAGATAACCGATCAACTCGGCGATGGCAGACTTCCAGTAACTTTTTCGCGTTGTCACCAGCGGCAACTCATTATCAGCGACATTATAAGTCAGGTCGGCATTAATCACCGTCAGGCAACGCTTACCTGTTCGCTGATTTTCGATCCAGTGACCCTCTTCGATGATGCGTCTGCACAGGTCAAGATACTGTTTCATGTATGACTCTTACATTAGTGCCAGCGAGACTGACTTTTGTTATAGGCGATAATCAATACCACGACGCCAAATAATATCATAGGTATCGAGAGTATCTGCCCCATCGTTAACCAGTCAAATGCGACGAATCCCAGGTGCGCATCAGGTATCCTGAAAAATTCAGTAACAAAACGGAAACTTCCGTAAAAGAGCATAAACAGCGCAGAAACTGCCATATACGGTCTTGGTTTTGATGAGTACCACCATAAGATTAAAAATAGCAGTAATCCTTCTGTTAACGCCTGGTATAAGGAAGAGGGGTGACGCGCTATGTGATCACCATAATCCATTGCCCAGGGCATAACCGACTCCATCGGTCTGCCCCATAATTCCTTGTTGATAAAATTACCGATACGACCGGCGCCAAGTCCAATCGGTACCCATGGCGCAATAAAATCAGATACCTGGAAGAAGGTCATACCGTTTTTGCGTCCGAACAGATAAAGCCCGATAAAGACACCTAGCATGCCACCATGAAATGACATGCCGCCCTGCCAGATATAAAAGATCGATAGCGGATTTTCAATAAAACCGGCAAAACCGTAGAACAGGGTATAGCCCAGGCGACCGCCTAGTATGACACCCAGTGCACCATAGAAAATAACATCCTCTACCTGCTTGCGGGTCCAGTTGATATCCTCACGTTTGGTACGCTGCATACCGTAAACCCACGCACCGACGAAGCCGATGAGGTACATCAGGCCATACCAGTGTACTTTTAACTGGCCATAGGAAAGTGCGACAGGGTCTATATCTGGATAGGTAATCATGGCGCGAAATTGTAACATGACCGAGGTCAGAGACAAGCTTGACTCTGACCGCTAAGAGAAAAATGGCAAAAAAAACCGACCATTTCTGAACGTGTTTTGGTCTTTGAAACAGGCAACGTCCCGCTCTCACATGGCGAAGCCTCTCATCGCCATCTGCGCAGAACGCTTTCACATCTCTGCCCAGAATAGGACAGCTTGCTCCAATAAATCATTCTCAGCCGAAAGTGGCGGGGCCCACATCTTCGTCCCAACTGCCAAAATGACATGAAAAAAACCTATCTTATTGTTTTTAATAAAAATAATATATTCAAGTGTTATGATTAGCCGACTAACGGTATATGCAAATACAGCATGGATAATTTATACTCTTAAACACGGGAAATTATAAGCATATCGACACCCCTTCAATTTCCTTCTAAATGCTCTCAAATTTACTTAATTGCCACTATCCAAGTTGCCTTAATTTAATGAGACGATTCACTTACAGATTTCTGACCTTAATATTCACCGCCTTGCTAGCTGCCTGTAACAGTAGTGATAGTGGTAGTGAGGGTAGTGTAAATGACGGTACTATGGATGCCGGCGGCGGTCGCGGCGGCACTCAGAATGGTTTCCTTACCCTGAGTATTACCGATGCGCCTATCGACAGTGCAAAAGAAGTATGGGTTCAATTCTACGGTGTTGAACTAAAACCAACAGCCACAGAGGATGTCGTCACGCTGCACTTTAACCCTGCATTGAACATAAATCTGCTAGCTTTACAGGGACAGGATAGTTTTCAGATGTTCAGCAATGCAATCCTCCCTGCTGGTCAATATGACTGGATAAGGCTAAACGTTAATGCAACGAATGATGGCATTCTGGATTCTTACATCAAGTTAGATGACAGTTCAGTACATGAACTTGATATACCCAGCGGCAGCGAATCTGGCCTGAAGATCATCGGTGGACTCGAAGTCATCGCAAATACTCCAACGCACATGACAATTGATTTCGACCTTAGAAAGTCGATCATAATGGCAGGCGCAGAACTCTACAAATTAAAACCGGTACTAAAATTGGTCGATGACTCTGCTGTCAGTTCAATATCGGGTACAGTGCAAATGTCTGCACTCATCGATTCATCGTGCCCTGACAACGATCCATCTACGGGTAATGCTGTCTATCTGTACAATGGTTTAAACACTACACCTGACGACGTAGACGACATCGACTCTGAACCTGTCGCCAGTGCGCTGCTTACTCTGAACAATCTGACCGGCATATACGAATACGATTTCGGCTTCGTACCTCTAGGAAAATATACAGCAGCTTTTACCTGCCAGGCTAATCTTGATGATCCGGAAGTTGATGATGTTATTATATTCAGCCGAAGTGCAAACATAAATCTTGTCGATACAAACAAGGTGATTGCAAAAACTTTCCGCTGACAGAGACGGCTTTTCACTTACCTAAATTGGGTTATTTCAAAATGCTCGATCCAGTTTTCAAGTTCTTCTAATGTTAACGGCTCAGCAAAAAATCTTCCCTGAACCAGGTAACACTTCATCTCTACAAGTAGATCGATCACTTCCATTTCTTCTACGCCTTCCGCGATAACAGACATACCCAAGTCATGAGCCATCGTGATAGTTGCATTCACGATAGGATAATTCTGAGAGTTTTTGTTCAAGCCGATGATAAATGACTTATCGATCTTTAGCTCGCTGATAGGAAATTTTTGCAGATAAGCCAGTGACGAATACCCTGTACCAAAGTCATCGACAGAAACACCTATACCTGCTTCTGAAAACTTCTGTAAAACGCGTGCCGAACGAAGCGGGTTGCTCATAATTGCATTTTCGGTAACCTCTATCATCAAATCAGTAGCCTTAAAACCATTTACCTGCATGCCAACTTCCAGATTATCCAGAAGTGAAGTATCCAGCAAATTAAGCGGCGACACATTAATAGATATCTTGAAGTCAGGATGAACATCCAGTAATCGCTTTAGCTGAGGCAGATATTTTTCAAAAACACTCTGCGTCATTTCTGCGATCATATTTTCTCTCTCCATGATCGGAATAAATTTATCAGGTGATATCAATCCCAGGCGCGGATGATCCCATCTCGCCAGCATCTCGCAACCATACGGCCTGCCTGTACTTATATCAATCTTTGGCTGAAACATCGCATAGAACTGGCCCGATCTTATACCTTCTCGCATATCGGTTGTTAACTGCAGGTCTTCGACTCTGTGCTTATCCATATCTTCATGATAGGAAACCACATTCATTCCCTGATATTTTGCTTCATACATGGCGACATCTGCATGCTGCATCAGCAACTCGGGCGTTTCGCCATTTTCCGGATATATGGCAATACCGATACTTGTCCCTACCTGTAAGGTATGGCCGTTTACCTGAAAAGGTGGCTCTAATAGATCCGCAAGCTTTATAGCGAGTTTCTCTGCAACTACACGCTCTACATCTTCGATAATCGCACAGAACTCATCACCGCCTATCCTTGCGATACTGTCCGAATCACGAATCCCTGAATTTAGTCGTTCGGCGACGACCATCAGCGTCTGGTCACCAACACCATGCCCTAGCGTGTCATTAATATCTTTAAACCTGTTGAGGTCAAGTAGCAATACAGCAAAACGGCCTCCCTTTCTGCTGGCACGTGAGATCGCATGGTTTATCCGGTCATTATTCAGTGAACGATTTGGCAAGCCCGTTAGTTCATCGTGCATTGCCCTGTATTGCATACGCTCGGTCTGCTCGACCAGGGTTAACCGCATACTCTCCAGATCATCAGACAGATCCCTGACCTCGCTAATACTGGTGGAAAGCTTAACACTTGTAGTACATTCGCCTGACGCGACTGATTTCGACCATACACCTAAAGCTTTCAGCGGTCGCATGATTACACTTGTTAAATAACTCAGCAACAGCAAGATACTAATAAAATAAACACCCAGAATGATCAGGCTGCGCTGTTTAACAATCGCCAGCCTGTCCATAACGACTGCCTCATCAAAACCAAGCTTAAACTTTGTATAATTGACATTTCCCAGCATGATATCCACAGGTAGAGAAATGAAATAAATGCCGTCATCGTTCTGACCGATATAACGGTCCTCGATGAACTCAACTGTACTCATAGTAATTTCTTCTTCAGGAAAAACGCGATTACCGTTTTGATCATCTAATTCAATATACATCATCTCGCCACCAAGCAATGCAGACTCCATAAGCGAAACAACTTCATCTTTATTGTCGATTGACTCATTGGCAGCTATAAAATCTGACATCAGGCCGGTTGACTCTCTAACATGACCAACAAATTGTTCCTCAACATTTTTTTTGTAGATATTGATAATCGTAAAGAACAGAACAGGCATCGACACGATATGTATTATCAAAATACCCATCATTACATGCCTCGTCATGCTAAATGTTTTAAGTTTGTTCAAGCCGCTTACCATAGTATTTGAACAACCTCTATGTTTTCCATGCTCTCTATTGAGGTGAGCTCTATAAAACTTACGTCCCCCTTGTTTTCCTGCAAATGCTTGTTTAACTCCTCAAGTGATGTCACCTCTAGAATCTCTTCTTTACCTTTGCGGAAGATAGCTTTGACTTGTTTTCGCTTATAACTGCTCGCAGTCATACGCATAATGTTTTTCAAAAATTCGTCATAGAGTTGTTCAGACTGAATATTTAGTACAGGACTTCTAACAGATTCATTATCCGTAGACTTAAGTCCCAGATACAACCTGCGGATATCCCTGTGTGACATAACTTCGATACCAGATCCACTTGCTGCAATAAGTGCCACTTTACTCTCATCTTCTTCGGAACTGGCTGTTAAAGTGAATACCAGTAATACGAACATGCATAAAAACCTGGTGATAAACACCGAAGTAGTCTTTTCATTCCGCTGCGCTTTATATAATATAGTCATGGCACTGTCTAGAAAACGAAGTCCAGCCCGAGGGATATAGACTTCGAATCGCCCACAATCGGTACCATGTCGCCATCATCGATCACCTGGTCATACTGCACTTTTAACGCCATGTTTGTATAGAAATCCCAGCGGACACCCAGCGTGGTGGTATGGTGTTTCTCGTCATTTCCTGCAGCATTGATTTCCTGCTCAAAAGCTGAGCGTGTGATATGCGGTGTAAAGTCGCCTATCTGATAACCAAAAGACAACATGTAGGTATCAAACCGGATATTGTTATCAGGTCGTCTGTAATTATTGAATTCTGACAATACCTGCAGATCAGCCAGGTTAAGATTTATAGATAACCCTATAAATTGCTGCTCAGTATCTTTTATAACACTCACCCCGTTGATATCACGGTTCACTAAACCCTGCATATATGATAAGCGGACGTCCAGCCAGTCATTCGCAACCGTGCCAACAATACCGAGCATGTCGTTCCAGCTCTCATCAACCGGCACGCCGAACAGGAGACCTAGCAGTTCATTATCTTCCGAGTCTTCGTTACCGTAATACAGGTTAATAGTGCTGTCCCAGTCACCGATAACTTTCTCATATAACAGGCTGATGCCGTTATAATTTGTGATCTGCCAGGTATAAAGATCGACCGGTGGCCTGATCCAGTAATATGCGTATCCAACGTCGAAATAGTCACTGTAGTAGTAAAGCGGTAGACGCTTACGTCCCAGTTGCGCTGATAATTCAGGGGTGATGTGATAATTCAGATATAACCAGTCAACATCGACCGTCGATTCAGAAGCACTGTTGGCAACGACCTGGGCGATAAATGAGATATCGTCAGTAAAATACGATGAAAACTGTATACCGAGAGTCGAGTCAGGCGTGAATGACCAGTCGTTGTCATATATTCCGGTTTTCGGGTAATCCGCCAGAAATTCATCACCCTCTGTCACTCTTCCTGTGACTAACGAGCCAAAGCCATTAAAATTGACATCAGCTGAAGCAGGCGTCACCAGGAATGATGCGATCAGGATGAACACAATCGCATAAATATTTTTCACTCTATAATTTCCATTCGTCAGGCGCACTGTATAAGTATAGGAAATTATTGTGATTTTTCACCTGACCATAAACAATTTAGTCTAACCGGTGTCAGAGACAAGCTTGTCTCTGACACCTGAGAGGAGAGCAAAAAAAAACCCGATCATTTCTGATCGGGTTTTTAGATTTAAAGCCTGGCGGTGTCCTACTCTCACATGGGGAGGCCCCACACTACCATCGGCGCTGAGTAGTTTCACTTCTGAGTTCGGGATGGGATCAGGTGGTTCCTACTTGCTATTGCCGCCAGACAAACTGGTTGGAAAAAATGGTGTCAGTCGCCGTTTTACAGGTCTCTGATACCAGTTTTTACCGAAACTGGAAAGCCAATATACATTAAGTATAACTTCGAATATCTTAAATATTCAGGTGTTAACAAATAAGCACCTTCGTGACTTGCTTATAAAAAGCGAAAACACTTGGGGTTATATGGTCAAGCCTTACGGTCAATTAGTACAGGTTAGCTTCACACATTACTGCGCTTCAACACCCTGCCTATCAACGTCGTAGTCTTCGACGGACCTACAAGGACCTCAAGGGTCCAGTGAGAACTCATCTTTGGGCCGGTTTCCCGCTTAGATGCTTTCAGCGGTTATCCGTTCCGTACGTAGCTACCCGGCAATGCCACTGGCGTGACAACCGGAACACCAGGGGTACGTCCACTCCGGTCCTCTCGTACTAGGAGCAGCTCCCATCAATTCTCAAACGCCCACGGCAGATAGGGACCGAACTGTCTCACGACGTTCTAAACCCAGCTCGCGTACCACTTTAAATGGCGAACAGCCATACCCTTGGGACCTGCTTCAGCCCCAGGATGTGATGAGCC
>Ga0316201_10002732_pt1 | contig 12692 bp, 8 predicted proteins | sample CS6wburrow_MG_FD_204516 | JGI IMG/M metagenome (GOLD analysis project Ga0316201, IMG submission 204516) | Coastal sediment microbial communities from Delaware Bay, Delaware, United States - CS-6 worm burrow | ecosystem: Environmental > Aquatic > Marine > Coastal > Sediment | place: USA: Delaware... | reverse complement strand
AATCATTTTAAAATCATGTGCTATAACACTTTCTTGATAATTCGCACCGAACATATCCCATGGACTATCTTTTGGATAGTAATTGACTCCTTTACTGTTTGATATTTCTGGATTTAATTCAGATGACGGAATCTTTTTTTCCAGGAGGTTACCAGTATTTATTGGGATCTCTCTCATGTGTCGAATTCTCCAAAAACCATCTTCTAGAAGCATCATTATTTTAAAAGAACTTGTATCCTTTTGTTTGCTAATTAATTTTTGGTCTTTGTAGAATTCTGTATAGGTGAGTACATTTCTATCTGTAAAAACTACTAATTTGCCATCAGCACTGTAAAAATTGAGTTCCGGATGGTGTTCAAGTGTAGTAGCATTCAAATGGGTCCCGTTAGCTTTATTAAGGGCGATGATTTTGTATATTTTCACGCGTGCACTATCTGTATGATAATCGGCAATCCCATAGGGGTCATTATTGGCATAGGCCAAGTTCCGAATATGCCAGGCACTTAAATAGTCTTCCTCAATTTTCTTCAAGGTTTGTTCTTCCATAGGCCTACCTTCATTTTCGACATTTACCCATGTTATTTTTGGAAGGTATATTTCTTCAAGGGCAGATTCAACATGAAGAATTGAAGATTTATCAGCACCCGTATTGAGATAGGAAAAGACCGAACTGATTCCAAAGAGCAATAGGGCATTAACGCCCAAAAAGCTAAGAATTAAACCTGCAAGATATATGTTCTTGTTCAATCCTTTTTTCATTTGAGCTCCACAGTTATGTATTTGGATATTCCGGCTGAATTGATCTTTAAATTATAATGGCCGTTTGCAAAAAAGTCTGGGGATAATTTAAATTTAGCCAATCCGTTTTTGGATGTGGTTATTTTGGTTTCCAATAATTGGTTTTGAGAATCATAAATAACCAGTTGAATTTCCAGACCATCGGGAATATCTTGATTCATAAAACTTTTTATGGGTCCCACGAATACTGTTCTGTTGTCTTCGGCGAAAGTGATGGTATAATCTTTGACCGCTGCTTCAAAATCAATAGTAATGGTATTGCTTTTTGCAACTCCTGTAACATAGGCGGTTACTTTCCAAGTCTCTTCTTTAGCAGGGTGTAAAAGTTTTGCACTTGCAATGCCATTAATTGTGATACCCGAAGTTTGAAGTAAATTGCCAGCTTTGTCTTCTATTATATAGGAAACCAAGGTTCCATCGCTTATCGTATTGTTGAATTGATCAATAATAACAGAAGAAGAAAAGGTTATGATTTGATTGCCATCGGCATATTGGTGATCCCTTTTGGAAGTAATTGTAAAATCAATTGCATTTGAAGGATAAACGAGTGTTGTAAGTTCTTTGGAATCAGTATTATTACAGGAAGCGGTAACAAGCATCCTACCCGCTTTTTCGGTTGCACCAATTGTGGTCCAAGCCATTAGATTTTTTATTTCAATTTTATTTTGGGAAATAGTATCATCAAACTGATGCTTTGCGGTCACTTCGGTTCCATTCGTCAAAGTATTGTCATAAATATCTGTTGGGACAATAACAAACATAGAGAAGTCTATATTCCCAGCAGTTATACTTCTGGGCCCTAAATAAGATTCAATCTGTGTTGCTTTTTTAGTATTCGGGACTATTTTTAGGGTGCCCGATATTGGTTTTTCTTGGGTTGTGACAAATTCCCAATGGCATAGACCTGCTTTTTGGGAATAACTGGCTGGAAATTGGAACTCCATTACACCATCTTTCAAAACAGGTTCCAGAATAGAAGAACCCAAAGCATTCTTTACAACAAGTGCGCAACCTGTTTTTTGATTGGCCTTAAATCTTAATGAAATATTGTCTCCTGCGCTAAAGTTGGTTTGTTTTGTTAATAATATTGATGGGTAGTTACCTGATGTATCAAGCTTAGGTGTTTCAGAAGAACACCCTTGGATCAAAATGACAAGCCATAATATGTAAATTATATATCTCAAATTATTTGGGATTTCCGATGTAACTATTGATTTCAAACTTCAAGAAACTAAAACCATCGCCTTCATATCCCTGCAACTGGTTTTTGCCATGATTTTTATCTCTCACTGGAATTATTTTTTTTGCTATCTCCGAATTAGGTAAGCCATTCACAAAACAAAATTCCAAACTAGTATTGATAAGATCTATTTTAGAGAGATTCATGGTTTTATAGTCAAAAAATTGTTTTCGTTGAATACGAACACCTTCCGTTAAAAATTTATGGTCTACCCACAGAAGCTCTTTTTCGTTGTCATAATAAGAAATCAACAATTGGGGAATAGTAACTTCTTGAACACCTGAATTAAACAATACCCCTTCTATATGTTCATCGGTAAAACGTATCTGCTGTAAAGCTACTTCCTTGTACAAATCGGTGTTGGCCACATTTCCTGCACATTGCAGATTAAATTTTGTTGGCTGTTCATCCAAATTAATTGGAGTGAATTCGTCAGGGTCAAAAGTTGCTGGCATGTTATCCTCTGTAGAGGACCAGGCAATACCTTCAAAATTTATCTTAAAGGTTGTTGTTTCCTTGGGCATTAGTTTGTGTTTGATGTGATATTTGGCATTATAGTTTGCAAGTTCAACATCATCATTGTTATAAAGTGTTCCCTTTAAGACTACATCGGCTGGGACATTATCAACATTTTGCAATTCACCAATAATTGAAAACCTACCATTTAATTTTACCAACTTAGCGGATAATATTTCGAGAACAGGCTGTTTTAGAACATCTTCATGATGTGTTTGCTGGGTGGTAATTCTCCGCCTACCATGATTGTAAAAAGTAGTGCCATTAGAAGTAAAAAGCTGATCAGGGGGTAGGTCATTGTTGAAATCTGACGGTCTTATATACCATTTCCCTTGTTTTTTTATCAATTCATGATAATGGTCTTTGTATACTTTTTCCAATGGGGTGATCCACCGAGTACCTACTTGAACCTTAGCACTATTTTTAGTTTCTTCCAATACTGTAATACCAATGGAATCTAGTTTGGCATAGGAGCTTAAAATGCCATCAGTTACCGAAACTTCCAGCATGTATTGTGATAGGGTTACATCGCTTTCAGGATTTAAATAAGAATATGCTTGCTTAAACTCCTTAAAGTCCAAGGCATCATAATAGGCCTGTACCACATTCCGAGGGGAAAGTTGGGCCTTGTTTTTAAGGTAGAATTCAGATACTCCATAAGATATGCACAATAGCATAAAGCCTGCCCAAATATGATTGGCGTTTACCAATTTTTTCGAAAACCCATTGTAGTGGGTTGTGTATTTTAAATATAAGGGTTCAGGTATTTTTTTTGATTTTAAAACCCGGTACCAAACCAATTGAATATTAATGATGAATGCCAAAATAATCGTCAGGATGGGAATAATGCCCCACATGATCTTTAAAAATGTGGGTACGTCTTCCTTAGGTAAAATAGATGGTATTGGAGGTACATTCAATTTTTCCCATACCATAATCCCATTTTCCAGTTGTTGCAATCTTTGCCAACCGCAGAAGTACAATACTGGATCGTAGAATTTGTCATTGGAGAATATATATTTAAGGTTGTATTTTTCGGGCACGGTTAAAAATTGTTGTAAAGAACCAATACCCTCAACACCTCTAAATTTTGAATTTTCCAATCGTTCGATAGCACGAGTTGTTAATTCTGGTAAACGTCGTGCAGAATGGTAATTGCCATCTACCGTCATTGCATTGGTCTGGGCAGAGAGCCATGCCATCTGGTCGCCAAACCCCAAAGGCAAATACCTCCATTGGTCATGTCGGTCTTGATTCAAGAAATTTACGATTGGCAGCATTTTTATTTTTGATGGTTGGGACGGCCTAAAATAACCCAGACTCATCGTAAAAATGACCATGAACAAAACGCCTCCGACTAATAAACCACCCAAAATTCTATGATACACCGCCCCAAAACGATTTTGCAAATTGGTTTTTAAATCACCTTCGACCATTCGATAGATAAATTCGCCCAAAATGGGTAATGCCATAATGGTCGCCCAAAGTGTAAAGCGGTCCAAGGTTAATATATTGAAAGCAGTTTCACCCAATATTTTTAAAGGAATAGGAGTGGTGCCACCTGTTCCCAAAATTGTCAACATGGTAATAGATAATCCAAAAAACAGGTAACGTTTACTAAAATACCTGTAAAAAATATAGGGCATAATAAAAAGGAGAATCCCCCAAGGAATCATAAAAAAAACCAATCCTGATGAGGTGACCTCCAGAAAATTGTCCCTAGACCCATGGGGTATAGGCACTTGGGTAATAGGATTCTTTTTAGAATTTATCCAATAGGGCAGAATACAGACCACAATTAATACCAAAGAAGAAGATCCGAACCCGACGATACGCCAAAAGAGATTTTTAAATGTTTGTAAAAAGACCTTAAACGTTATTGCTTTATTCGTTTTTACCTGATCTTTTGCGGCATCCATAATGACCATCCCAATTAAGGGAAAGACAAAGAATACCATACCGAAAATGGGTGTCACATGATGTGAGGTTACCGTTACTGCAATGAGTGAAAGACTGGTTGCTAAATACTTTAATTTACCAGTTTTGATCCACGAATAGATTTCAGGTAAAGCATGTAAAAGTACAGATAGCCCTATAATACTGGGCAATTGTCCGAAAATATGCAGCGTTTCAACAAACGTCGAAGAGAAAACAGCCATTAGAGCCGTATATCCGGCCACTTTTCGGTTTCCGGTCATCAATAACCCAAAGCGATAGGCTCCTGTAATAAACAGAATAATGCCAATCAAGGCTACTGTGAACATACCAAATTTGAGTCCTCCAATGTATGATAGTAACGCGATTGATTGATGTACTAAGGGTGGATATGCCTGTACTGTAAACCCTGTGTACCAACGATAATCCCATGGCTCAAACCAACTGTCGGCATAATGATCAGCAAAGAACAGATGAATCAAGGCATCATAGGTGTATTCAAGTGTAAAGAATATAGTGGAACCGTGAAAAGCCACCCCTATGAAAAGTGCTAAAATCAGTAAAATATTGGTTCGATTCATATGATGATATCGTAGGAAAATATAACAATATAAAGATAGATATATTGTGATATTACTTCGTTATCAATCATCGAAGCCTTAAATCCATTCGACTATAGAAAAGCCCCATTGACCTTTTATAGCCAAAAATGGAGGTTAGCTGTTTATACATTTGCTTCAGAAATCACAAAACCAAATTGATTTTGTTAACCTTTTATTATAAACCTTAAAACTTAACCTATGAAAATTTTAACCATTGACGACCAACAACTGATATTGTTGTCCGTAGAAAAAAGACTTACAGAACAAGGATACAAAGTAGAAACTGCCAATTGTGGCCAGTTGGGTATTGAATTATTCGACGCCTATCAACCAGACTTGGTTATTGTTGATATTAATATGCCAGATATGTCTGGTTTGGAAGTAGTGAAACATATCCGTTTCATCAGGAAATCCCAGACACCTATCATGGTAATGTCGGGAAATACCAATGAAAATATTATTGTTGACGGATTTGATTTGGGGATTGACGACTATATGAAAAAACCGGTTAGTTTGGATGAGGTAGTAGCCCGTGTAAAACGTATTTTAGGGAATACCACCAAACAGGCAGTTATTAAAAAAGAAAACAACACCCAAATGCTACAGAAATATTGTGTTGGTATTGTCATTCCTTGCTATAATGAAGAAGACCGCTTATCCAGTGATTTATTCCAGGAATTTGCGCACAAAAACCTTGGGTATCACCTATGTTTTGTAAATGATGGTAGTACAGACAATACGTTGGCAGTATTGGAAGATTTGCGAAAAGGTAACGAGGATACCATCAGTATTTTTAATTGTGAAAAAAATGGTGGAAAGGCAGAAGCAGTTCGCCAAGGAGTACTCCATTTATCCAAAGACCCACAATTAGATTATATAGGATATCTCGATGCTGATCTTTCAACAGATTTTAAAGATTTTGATGAGTTGGTTCAGACGCTGGAAAATTCTGAATTCAAGATTGTGAGTGGTTCTAGAATTAGTAGGATGGGTGCTGACATAACCAAGGAATCTGCCCGAAAAATTATTAGTATGACCATTAATTTCATAATCCAAAAAATTCTGGGAATGCCTTTTAAGGATACACAATGTGGTGCTAAAATTATGGATAGGGAGATTGCATCCTTAATGTTCAATAAAAAGTTCATTACCCGTTGGTTGTTCGATGTTGAGATTTTTATGCGCATGCGTAAACATTACGGTAAGGAAAAAGTCCAAGAATTGATTTGCGAACAACCTTTGAAGCGATGGATACATGCCGATGGTTCAAAGTTATCAATGAAAGATTCCATTACTATAGTGGGACAATTGGCAAAAATTGCTGTACAATATAACACCTAAATAGCCTATAGCCTTTGGATATGACAACTGCACTATCAAACGGTAGTGCAGTTTTGTTTTTGGTAATATCCGGTCTATCCATTGAATTGAACGATTCGTCCATAGAGAAATTCCAATAACCTATGCAGGGGATATTAAGCTATAATTATGGGGTATTTTTGATGTATAACTTTAAAAAAAAAGAGATGATCAAGCAAAGAAAGAATAGGAGGATTATAGGATTTTTAGAAATGGAAGCGGATAAGGAGATCTATCAAATCTGTGAGGTGAACGTAAATAAAAATGAAATTATTTTTAGTGTATTATCCCCAACATTGTTGCAATTGGTTTAATAAAATACTGTGTTAAAGTAAAAAACCAACCATAAATTCTGGTTGGTTTTTTGATTTTGGGAAATACTTTATTCATAAACTTTTTACTTGCAAATCGTGAAAAGCATCTGCCTGAAGTTTTAGGAGCTCTTCCGCTTTCTTCTTTTTATAAGCGTAAACGGCTTCTTCTTCTTCTATTTCATTGTAAATTTTAGTATTTAAGGCCGTATCGGTTGCCAAAATATTTTTCCGTTGCTGCACTTTTTGGGCAACCCAAGTTTTCAGAACGCTCTCCTCTTCTTCGAGTTTAATATCATACTCACCCTTTGGAGCTAATATCTTGGCAATGATGGGAGAAGTCTCTATGGCCAAAAACAAAAGAAAAATAAAGAATGATGGAAACCAGGGTAGTTTCCCCAAAGCGCTTATGCGTGCCATGAGACCGTCAAAACCATCAATAATGGGTTGAGAATCCTTTACAGCAATTACATAATCAGATTGGAGCCCTGCAATTTGTGTTTCAATCGCCACAATTTTATCGGCGTTAGACTTCTTTAATTCTTGTAATTCGGCCAAGGCCGCATCATGTTTTTCACGTTTCTCCGCATATACAGGACCTTTACCCAAAAGCATGGTCCCAGCAGTACCTTCGGCCTCGGTAATATAAGTGTCATAAAGGGCATTGGTTTCTGCTTCCTGAGTATCGATTTCAGTTTTCAAAGCAGCAATATCTTGATTTAATTCTTCTATTACTGGGTTATATTGTAGTGCTATTTGGTCTTTATTGGCTAAAGTGAGTTCGTTTTTCTGTTCCAATAATACTTGGTTGATTTCCTTTTCAAAAATCTTCATCTCCAAGGGTTTCGAAATTACCACGGCAATGATCACTGCCAGTACAATCCTGGGAGCAGCCTGCAATAGTTCATTACTAAAACTATCCCGTTTTTTTATTGTGGAAACAATAAAGCGGTCTAAATTGAAAATCAGAAGCCCCCAAATAAGTCCAAAGAATATGGCTGCATAAATAGTGTCAAATACGGTATAAAGGGCATATGCACTGGCCAAAAAGGCCATTACCGCGGTAAAGAAAACTGTTGCGCCAATACCGGCATATTTGTTTTGTTCGCCTTCTGAGCAAGTTTTAAGTAATGAGGCGTCTGCCCCTGAGCAGAGGATAAAAAAGTGCTGTAACATAGTGTTCTGATTTTGATACTGAAACGACCCTTCGACTGCGCTCAGGATGCCAATTCAGCTTTGATTGATGGTTCATATAGACTATTAGAACGCCAACTCTGGGGATTTGTTACAAAAAAACCCCAGAAATCGAGGCTTTTCTACTGAATTTATGATTTTGTTTAGTTTTCTATGACAATGGGTTGGGCAGAGATTCTAACAACAGGGCGCTTGCTTTTGAAGCCGCGACTGTCTATGTTCAGGTTCTTGTTCTTTTTTAGAAGATCAATGGCCTTGTCTGAGGAAATCTTTTTGCCCTCAAAGTAGAATGTTGCATCTTTTTTGGCCATTTCAACAACATGGTCCAGCGGTGATATGGGTGTTACTGGGGTAGGTGGAGTAATCCTGTTTTCTATTTTTGTTAAAGGAAGAACAGTGAGACCGTCTTTCTTATTAAGTTTTATTGCTGCATTTAATTCATCATATGGATCCTGATGCGCAATGATTTCATCGATAACTTTGTCTGCAACTGCATTTTGGTCTGGTGGACTTGGTGGCGGTGGAATATTGCTTTTTTCCCTTTTATTGACTTTCGGTGCTATTGTACTTCGTTCTCCTTGAATGCCTTTTGGAGCCGATGGTGGCCGCGGGGAAATAGCACTCATTGCACCCTTTACGGCTTTGGGAGCAGGTGGCGGGGGCGGACACTCAGGGAATGGTTGAGCCTTCTTTTTTTGTTGTGCTGTCATTAAATTATAAATATATTCAAGTCGTTCTATTTCCTTTTTTTTAATAATCCGCTCATGAATAGGTTGGGCATTATATTTTTTGGCCAACGTATTATACTCTTTGATTTGGGAGTTGGTGGCGCCTTCTTGTACTTGTATTTCTTGGTTTGGACTAGTGTACTTTTCTGGCCCCACAATATCCAATTGAGCCACTCCATAATCAGATAAGATAGCTTCCACTTTATTGATTACGTCTGTTGGGGCACCTACATCAGGCTTAATTAGAGCCCTTACAACATTTGAGCGTTGTTCCTTGGTCAATTTCGTATTGAATTTTTGCAAAAAAGATTTAAGATTTCCCAGGGCAATTAATGCGCTATCTTGAATAATAAGTTCTCCTTTTTTAGTTATTCGAATATCTATGTATTCAGAAATGAGAGCCTGTTCTATAGATGGAATACTTATTTCAACCGTAGATGGGCGTTCTATAAATTTCTTCTCACTAAAACCATAGAGCATAATGGCCAGCAAGGGCAGAAGAAATAAAGTTCTTAGTAAAATTGATTTTTTCGATGTTTTTGTTTTCATAACTGTAAATCGTTTTTTGATTGATGAATAATTGATTGAATTCGCTAACTGGGGCTGAAGGGAGTTTGATGAGAACTCTAATAAAATACTTTGATAAAGTGATGGTTTTATGCCATGATCTAAAACCTCACGGTCTGCCAAAAACTCATGGTTCAATTTAATGGCTTTTTTCATGAAATACATAAGCGGATTGAACCAAAACAGTACCTGCAAAAACTCTATGAACAAAACATCAAGACTATGTTTTTGTTTCGCATGGGTTTCTTCATGCAATAATACTTCGCTAGGTATTTCCTTGGCTTCAAATTTTTTCTTGTTCAGAAAAATATAATTGAAAAATGTATGGGGAATAATATGATCGAGCAATAATACATTGGTAATCCGATTGATTTTATATTTGGGGTTTTTTTGTATTCTTTGAATAATCTGAAATAGATTTTTTATGAAATTGAATCCCAGAACAACAATGCCTATAAAGTAAATGCTCCATAAAACCGTTGGCATATAATCTGTCGGGTATTGTTCTGGACCATCGCTGGAAACTACAGAAACATTTGAATTAGACTGTTCTATGATTTGTGTCATCACAGGTATCTCAACATATTCTACAAAGGTGATGAACGGGATTGCAAAAGCTGCCAAAAGTGATCCCAGTAAATAGAAACGTTTGAATGTGTGCATGTTTTCCCTTTCAAGGAAAATCTTGTAAAAGGCTAACAAAATGGCCAAACAGGTAGCGGATTTTAAAATATATAGCAACATGTTTTATTTCTTTTCAAGTTCTTTGTCAATCAGTTTTTTTAAATCTTCCAATTCGGTTTTACTTAGGTCTGTTTCCTGGGTAAAAAACGACGCGAACTGCGAGGCACTGTCATTGAAAAAATTCTTTATGAGTCCGTTTACATGTTTTGAAAAATAATCTTTCTTCTTTACAGTGGGGTAGTATTCCCTAGACCGCCCAGAACTATTATAGGCGATAAAACCTTTATCGGTCATGCGTTTAAGTAAAGTTGCAATGGTCGTAATCGCGGGCTTGGGTTCTGGATAGGCATCCAAAAGATCTTTTAGGAAAGCTTTTTGTTGCTTCCAAATTATATTCATCAACTCTTCTTCTGATTTGGATAATTGCACGTTCAACGTTTTTAGAATTACTTCTACAAACATAGAACAAATATTTTAATTCTACAAACGTAGAGTAAAATATTTCGTGGTGCCGTCTTTACGAGGAGTCTGGCAAAACAATAAGTTTGGTTTAGTGTTTTCACCGACGAAACAATCTTTGGGTTTGGTGTTCCAAGGAAACAGATTGCTTCGCTCTCGCTCGCAAAGACGTATGAATTTGTCTAAGTTTGCACCAACGAAAATACTGTTATGGGTTTATTGGAAGATTTACAATCAAGAAGCGGTACCAAGTGCGAATTATGCGCAACAACCAAAGATTTAAAAGTATATGAAGTGCCTCCTAAATCTACCGGAGGAGTTGATGGAAGTCTCTTGGGTTGTAAAACCTGTATTGGTCAAATCGAAAACCCTGATACAGTGGATGCCAATCATTGGCGTTGTTTAAATGATAGTATGTGGAGTGAACACCCTCCGGTTCAAGTGGTGGCATGGCGAATGCTTTCAAGGTTAAAAGCTGAAGGTTGGCCACAAGATTTACTGGATATGATGTACTTGGATGATAAGCATCTAAATTGGGCCCAAGCCACGGGAGAAGGTGTTGCCGAAGGTGATAGGATAATCCATCGCGATGTAAATGGTGTGGTATTGAATACCGGCGATAGTGTCGTACTAATAAAGGATTTAAAAGTCAAAGGCTCCAGTATGGTCGCCAAGCAAGGTACCGCAGTGCGAAGAATATCACTAGATCCTGAAAATGCGGAATTCATTGAGGGTAAAGTAGGCCCACAACAAATTGTGATTATTACCAAGTATGTTAAAAAGCTTTAGATGCAACTTTTATTAGACGTCTATTCGAGAAGGTGAACGAAAGTTATATAAGCATAGTTTGATGTCGACGAAGCAATCTATTGAATCATTTTTCCTAAGAGACAGATTGCCACGCTTCGCTCGCAATGACGTTGGTTTTAAACTTTGCTCATCTCTGTAAAATATTTATAGAAATAGGGGATGGTTTCTATCCCTTTATAATAATACCAAAGACCAAAATGCTCGTTGGGGGAATGTATGGCATTACTGTCCAAACCAAAGCCCATTAATATGGTTTTACTACCCAACTCTTTTTCGAATAGGGAAACAATGGGAATACTACCACCGCTTCGTTGCGGAATGGGGGTTTTGCCAAAAGTAGTTTCATATGCTTTAGCAGCTGCCTTGTATGCAATGGTATCTATCGGTGTTACATACCCTTGGCCACCATGGTGGGGGGTTACTTTAACCGTTACACCCTTGGGAGCTAGACTTTCAAAATAAGTAGTAAATAGCTCGGTGATTTCTTCCCATTCTTGATGGGGTACCAATCGCATCGATATTTTAGCATACGCTTTACTGGCAATCACTGTTTTGGCACCTTCACCTATATAACCGCCCCAAATGCCGTTAACATCCAAAGTGGGACGAATTGAATTCCGTTCATTGGTGGTGTACCCCTTTTCTCCATAGATACTATTAATATCCAACGCGTTTTGATATGCTTCCAAATCAAAAGGGGCCTTTGCCATTTCAGCTCTTTCCTCCATGGAAAGTTCTTCTACCTTATCATAAAAACCGGGTATGGTAATGTGATTATTGTCGTCATGGAGTGCTGCGATCATCTTCGTTAGAACATTGATGGGATTGGCCACAGCTCCACCATATAATCCAGAGTGCAGGTCACGATTTGGTCCGGTCACTTCCACTTCAACATAACTTAAACCACGGAGTCCTGTAGTTATTGAAGGGTATTCTTTACTAATCATTCCGGTATCGGAAATCAAGATAACATCGTTCTTTAATTTCTCTTTGTTATTGGCAACATATTGGGCAATATTTACGCTGCCAACTTCCTCTTCGCCTTCAATCATGAATTTTACATTGCACGGCAATTGGTTATTCCTAACCATAAATTCCAACGCTTTTACATGCATGTACATTTGTCCCTTATCATCACTCGCTCCTCTTGCGAAAATAGCCCCTTCCGGGTGTTCCTCAGTTTCCTTGATTACAGGTTCAAAAGGGGGTGAATCCCAAAGATCCAATGGATCTGGTGGCTGCACATCATAATGACCATACACAAGTACGGTTGGCAGCATAGGGTCAATAATTTTTTCACCATAAACAATGGGATACCCATCGGTTTCACATATTTCAACAAGGTCGCAACCTGCTTCAATTAATGCCTTTTCAACAACTTCAGCGGTATTGATAACATCTTGTGAAAATGCTGAATCTGCGCTAATTGAAGGAATCTTGAGAAGTTCAATGAGTTCGTTTAGTAATCTGTCTTTATGCTGTGCAATGT
>Ga0316201_10002731_pt1 | contig 12692 bp, 11 predicted proteins | sample CS6wburrow_MG_FD_204516 | JGI IMG/M metagenome (GOLD analysis project Ga0316201, IMG submission 204516) | Coastal sediment microbial communities from Delaware Bay, Delaware, United States - CS-6 worm burrow | ecosystem: Environmental > Aquatic > Marine > Coastal > Sediment | place: USA... | reverse complement strand
ATCTTTGAATGTCAGGTGCACCACATGTCCCGATTGTTCACGGCTATGGCCTTTTGCGTTTCGTTGTTTTTTTTGATCCCGCAGACTGCTGCCAAAGAAACCCCTGGATTCTTGAGCTTTTCTCTGGGGCTATACAATACACTAGACAATCCAAAATCAGTGGATCTACGGATTGAATACCGTCCAGCCAAAGCAATATTCATCAAAGAACTCAGGCCTTGGGCTGGGCTGGAACTCAACTCTGAATTGAGCCTTTGGGCCGGAGCAGGGTTGCTTTTAGACATGAAACTTGCGGATAACATTTACCTCACGCCATCCTTTGGCCTAGGGTACTACACGCACGGCTCGAGCAATCATGATCTGAACTACCCGCTAGAATTTCGTTCACAAATTGAACTGGCCTACCAGATGGAAAACGAAGGGCGATTGGCTCTGGCATTTTCACATCTCTCAAACGCCAGCCTTGGACGCAACAACCCCGGCACAGAAATCGTCAGCATATACTATCATCTTCCTGTGAATGGTTTATTCTAGCGATACGGCGCATCGGCAAGCAGGTTCGCTGCAATCTGCGCTTCCCATTTATCACCGTTGGCCAGCAATTTTTCTTTGTTATAATACAATTCTTCGCGGGTTTCCGTTGCATATTCAAAATTCGGCCCCTCGACAATCGCATCCACCGGACAGGCTTCCTCGCATAGACCGCAATAAATGCACTTGGTCATGTCGATATCATAACGCGTGGTGCGCCGGGAATTATCCTCGCGGGGTTCAGCTTCAATCGTAATTGCCATAGCCGGACAAATAGCCTCACACAATTTACAGGCAATGCAGCGTTCTTCACCGTTCGGATAACGCCGCAGCGCATGCTCCCCACGAAAACGAGGGCTTAAAGGTCCCTTTTCATGCGGATAATTGATGGTCACTCTCGGCACAAAAAACATATATTTGAGCGTCAGGGCAAAACCCTTCACAATCTCCGTCAACAAAAAAGAGCGCGCATAGTTATCCATTTATTCCTCCACCGGATTTCCATCCACAGGCACGGCAGGCGCCGATAATTCCGCCTTGCTTATCACCTGCCCCGGCAAGGCCTCAAACGACATCAATATCCCGGCCGTAAAGACAACCCAGACCAATGTCAGCGGTAAAAACACCTTCCACCCCAGCCGCATCAACTGGTCATAGCGAAAGCGCGGTAACGTCGCCCGTGCCCAGATAAAGACAAACAGGATCAATGCAGTTTTAAGCGCAAACCAGATAATCCCCGGCACAAAAGACAAAAAGTCCATCCCGAAGGGCGGCAGCCACCCACCAAGGAACAACACCACCGTAATCGCACTCATCAAAATCATATTCGCGTATTCACCAAGGAAAAACAGCGCAAAAGACATGGCGGAATATTCCACCATGAACCCGCCGGTAATTTCCGACTCACCTTCAGGCAAATCAAACGGCGCACGATTGGTCTCCGCTAAAATAGAAATCAGGAACACCACGAACATTGGAAACAACAGCGCTTGCACCCAAAGCGGACGCTGTACTTCAACAATTTCCTGTAAATTCAGCGAGCCCGTCACCAGCAACACACATACAATGATCAGGCCCATAGAAACTTCATAACTCACCATCTGCGAGGCACTGCGCAGCCCGCCCAGAAATGCATAGCGCGAGTTCGACGCCCAACCGGCCATCACCACACCATAAACCCCCATGGAAGAGACCGCAAACAGGTATAGTACGCCCACATTGATATTGGCCAGCACCCAACCCTTATCAAATGGAATCACCACCCACGCCACAAGCGAAAGCGCAAACAAAATCATCGGCGAGAGCAAAAACACCACACGATGCGATTGCGAAGGGATAATCGTTTCCTTGGAAAACAGCTTCACCCCGTCGGCGATCGGCTGGAGCAACCCAAACGGCCCGACCAGATTCGGCCCCTGACGGCGCTGCATCGCACTCATCACTTTCCGCTCCGCATAGGTCAGATACGCAACGGCAAGCAAAACTCCCACCGTCACGATCAGTGTGTAGACCACCGTCCGCACAATCCACCAGCTTTCCCAAAAATCAATGACCGCTTGCATCTATGCTGCCTTCATCTTCTTCGCCTCAACAAACTGCGCCAGATCGGGCTTGAAATAATCCGGGCCTTTTAAAACTTTACCATCACTTTCTCGTCGGATCGGTTTGCCATCCGCGCCAAGCTTGCTCATATTGGAGCGATGCACCTCATCAAAGGCATCCTGCTTGACCGCATGCATACCAAAAGACAAAAACGCACCGTCGAGCACATATTGCAGATCAATGAGAGCATCCAGAGTCTCCTGGATATCCCCATCCGCCAACGCTTCCTGTAATTCCTCCAGCTCTTCCGCCAGCAAATTGACCCGCAACATCCGCGTTTTTTCATCCGAAAGCGTTTGACCTTTCTCAACCGGAAGGCCATACGTCTCATGAAATTCTTGTACCATTTCTAAGGTTGTTCTACTCATTCCGCGGCCTCCTTGAACTCTTCATCTTTTTTGCCAAACGCCTGCACGCACTTGATCATGGTCTCGGACGCCCGGCAAATCGCATTGCTGAAATAATAATTTGGCACAGACAAAACAAAAGGCTCTTTTGAAAGGCGCCCCTTCAAACCAAACTTGCTCCACTTCTCAGACTTCATCCCATCTACAGCCTTGAGTGAAGGCCATGTCTCATAGACTCGCGCGCGTAATTCAACCAACGTCTTGTACGGTAAATCCTGATCCATCTTATCCGATAAGGCCTTAAGAATCTTCCAGTCTTCCTTGGCCTCACCTGGCGGAGAAACAGCCGCCTTGGCCATCTGTACGCGTCCTTCCGTATTGACGTACAGCGCATTCTTCTCGGTATAAGCTGATGCGGGCAAAACCACATCAGCCCGCTCCGCACCATGGTCCCCATGATGGCCCTGATAAACCACAAACGTTTTCCAGCCAATATTTACGCGGGTATTAAACTCATCCGCCCCCAAAAGGAACAACGCCTCAATAGAGCCATCCTTGGTCCCAGCTAGAATGTCAAAAAAATCTTTCCCGCCTTCGCCCGGCACAAACCCAACATCCAGCGCGCCAACACGTGAAGCCGCATTATGCAGGACGTTAAATCCGTTCCACGCCTTACGCACAACGCCCAGTTTCTCAGCCGCCGTATAAAGCAGATTATGAACCGCCATACCGTCTTCACGTTGGAACGCCCCGGCTCCCGCAATAATCATAGGTTTCTGCGCATCATCAAAAGCACTCTTCTCTTTAATAAACTTCTCAAGGTCCTTCGGTCCTGTGCCGACATGCTCGTAAGGATAGGTCAGATCAACCGGTTCACCAATGACATAAATCTTCACGCGCCGCTCCAACCAGGCCCGGCGGATGCGCGCATTGATCGTTGTCGCCTCATAACGTGGGTTGGTGCCAACCAACAAAATCGTATCGGCTTCGTCAATCCCGGCAATGCCTGAGTTAAACAAATAGCCCGCACGATTTTTTACATCGAAACGAGCGCCATCTGTGCGGCAATCCATATTCGCACTGCCCAGCGCCCCCATGAGATCCTTTAGCGCCACCATAGACTCGACATCCGCCAAATCTCCAGCCAGCGCTGCAATATTCTCACCCTTCACGCCTTTTAGCTTTTTAGCAATCAGATCAAACGCTGCATCCCAGCTCGCCTCACGTAACTTGCCCGAATCCTCATCCCGAATATAAGGACGATCCAACCGGCCTTTAGCTAGACCATCATAAGAAAAACGCGTACGGTCACCGATCCATTCCTCATTCACGCCCTCATGCAAGCGCGGCAAAACGCGCAAAACTTCACGCCCCCGCGAATCAATACGAATATTCGCCCCCACCGCATCATGCACATCAATGGTCTCGGTTTTGCGCAACTCCCACGAACGCGCTGTAAAAGCGTACGGCCTGGATGTCAACGCACCAACCGGGCAAATATCAATAAGATTCCCGGAAAGTTCCGTCTCGACAAGCTTGTCCACAAACGTACCGATTTCTGCGTCTTCACCACGATTCATTTGCCCCAGTACAGGCGTTCCTGCAATTTCCTCAGCAAAACGCACACAACGCGTACAGTTAATACAGCGCGTCATCACCGTCTTAATCAACGGCCCCAGTTCTTTATCCGTCACGGCGCGTTTGTTCTCATGAAAGCGCGAGCGATCAAAACCATAGCCCACAGCCTGATCCTGCAAATCGCACTCTCCTCCCTGATCACAAATCGGGCAATCCAGAGGATGGTTGATTAGAAGCATCTCCATCACACCTTTGCGAGCTTTTTGAACCATCTCCGAATCGGTATTGATTACCATGCCCTCACCGCAAGCCATTGCGCACGAAGCTACAGGCTTGGGAGGCCCGCCTTCAACCTCTACGAGACACATGCGACAATTCGCAGGAACAGAAAGCTTATCGTGATAGCAAAAGCGTGGAATTTCAACACCAAGCGCCTCAGCTGCCTGCAAAATGCTAGTTCCGGGCGCAACGTCTATCTGCATATCGTTAATCGTAACTTTGGGCATGGGCTAAAAAATTCCGACGAATCTGTTGAACAAGTGTATTGAAAAACCCTACGGACTACTATTTAATCTGCGCGTTAGTGAAGATCAACAGTTAGTTGTTATTTTATGCCCCATCGTATTGAAGTTTTAGCCCATAAAGAAGACGGCCGCGCCTTGAAAATTCAAAAAATGCTTAAGGCGCAAAATAAACCCTCCAGCGTATACGTTGTGGATGTGTACACTTCCGAAACACCACAAGCTGCAGACAAAAATTTTATCGCCAGCCTGGCAAACCCCGTCACGCAAGAGGTTAACCCGCCGCTAGATAACTTTGACTGGGCCTTGGAAATCGGCTACCTGCCGGGTGTAACGGACAATACTGGGCATACGGCATCTGAACTGTTGACGCTTGCAACAGGGCAAAATGATAACGCCGCTTGCTTTTCCTCGCGGCTGTACCTCATCAAAGGCGATCTCAACCGGGAAGATGTTAAAGCACTGGCCACAGAACTGTCCAACAAGCTTATCCAGCGCATCAGTATTAAAAGCCGGGAAGAATTCGAAAAAGATGGCGGCATGGATGTAATAATCCCCAAAGTCCATCTGAATAATACAGGAGAAGCCGCCGATGGTGTGAACTTAAATATCGCCGACACCGAACTGGAAACAATCGGCAAAAGCGGAATCGCCAACTCCGATGGCTCTCGCCGTGGGCCATTAGGTTTGTCGCTGCTCTACCTCAAAGCAATTCAGGACTACTTCCAAAAAGAAGGCCGCGCAGCCAAAGACATAGAGCTAGAAACCCTTGCCCAGACATGGTCAGAGCACTGCAAACACACGATTTTTGCCTCTCCGATTGATGAAGTCAAAGATGGCCTGTATAAGCACTACATCAAGCGCGCAACCAAGGAAATTCGTGAAAAACGCGGCGAAGACGATATATGCGTGTCCGTATTTTCCGACAATGCAGGCGGCATTATTTTCGATGATGAATACCTGATTACCGACAAGGTCGAAACCCACAATTCGCCATCAGCTCTCGACCCGTTCGGCGGCGCCATCACAGGCATTGTCGGCGTCAACCGTGACTGTATCGGATTTGGCATGGGCGCCAAACCCGTGATCAACCGCTATGGTTTTTGTTTTGCAGATCCACGCAAAAAACCCAATTATTTCCGCGATCAAAATTGCATCGATGCACTGCTCTCTCCGTCAAGCATTATGAATGGCGTGGTTGCAGGTGTAGAGTCGGGCGGCAATTGCTCCGGCATCCCTACCCCGCAAGGCTTTGTGGTTTTTGATGATCGCTTCGCCGGCAAGCCCTTAGTCTTCGTCGGCACAATCGGCCTAATCCCGCGCGCAATAAACGAACAGCCGGGCCATGAGAAAAAAGCAAATTCTGGCGATAAAATCGTCGTTCTGGGAGGGCGCGTCGGACGGGACGGCATCCATGGCGCAACCTTCTCATCTGTGGCGCTGGATGAAGGATCCCCGGCAACCGCTGTGCAAATTGGCGATCCCATCACCCAGAAAAAACTCTCCGATGCCCTCGTGAAGGAGATTCGCGATCTCGGCTGGTACAGCGCCATAACCGATAACGGCGCAGGTGGCCTATCCTCTTCCGTTGGTGAAATGGCAGAAAGCGCGGGCGGCTTTCATGTCGAACTCGACAAAGTGCCGCTGAAATATCCCGGTATGGCGCCATGGGAAATCTGGATCTCCGAGTCTCAAGAGCGCATGACACTTTCTGTCCCACCTGAAAACACAGATAAGCTGATCGCCTTCCTTCAAAAACGAGGCGTTGAAGCCACAGTGATCGGCACCTACACCGACTCGGGCCAAGCCGTCATAACATGGCAGGATGAAATCATCATGGATCTCGATATGGACTTCCTGCATGACGGCGTGCCGGAAACCCCATTGACCACAACCTTCACCCGTGGTGGTGAGGCTGAGCCCGATATCACCGAACCCGATGATTATGCGGCCACGCTCAAAGACATGCTGGCCCGTCCCAATATCTGCTCCAAGGAATTCATCGCCACACAATACGATCACGAAGTCCAGGGCGGCGCTGTGCTCAAACCATTACAAGGACCGGGCCGCGTCTATGCAGAAACCAGCATAACAAAACCCGTTCTATCCTCGCCAAAAGGCGTGGTACTTTCGCAAGGGCTGTTCCCGCGCTACAGCGACATCGACACAGCAGCCATGGCCGCCGCCGGACTGGATATGGCTGTGCGCAATGCCGTGGCAGCCGGGGTGGATTTCAAACAGCTCGCTTTGCTTGATAATTTCTGCTGGTGCTCATCCGATGAACCCGAACGCCTCGGCCAACTAAAACGAGCCGTAGAGACAATTTATGATCTGGCCGTAAAATATGAAACACCGTTCATCTCCGGCAAAGATTCCATGTTCAACGACTTCAAAGGCTATGACGAAAATGGCCAGCCCATTAAAATCTCTGTTCCACCAACCTTGCTGGTCTCCTCCATCGGCGTCATCCCCGATGTCCTGCGCTCCATATCACTCGCGCCCAAAGCCGCAGGCGATAGCGTTTACCTGCTCGGCGAAACCAAAGACGAGCTTGGCGCATCCGAATACTATGATATGCACGGATACACCGGAAACAACGTCCCGGAAACTGATGCACACCAGAATTTGCGCCTTTACAAACTCACCGCCCGCGCCAGCCGGGACCGGCTTATCGCCTCTGCACTGGCCTTGGGATATGGCGGACTCGGCGCAGCACTGGCCAAAAAAGCCATCGCGGGACAAACAGGCCTTGAAATCGATCTTTCCGGCTTTGATTTGCGCACCGATAAAATGCTCTTTTCCGAAAGCACAGGGCGCATTCTAGTCACCGTCGCCCCGCAAAACAAAAAAACATTTGAGAAGAATTTCTCCGGCTTTGAGCACTGTCATTACATTGGAAGTGTTTCCTACAGCGACAACCTGATAATACGAGACGTATTAAATACAAACATAAAAGACCTCGAAGAGGCTTATAAAAAACCGTTGAGGGATTATTAAAATGAGCGCAAACATCCTGATCTTATCCGGCTATGGCCTCAACTGCGAAGAAGAAACGCTCTTCGCCTTTAACCATGTTGGTGTAAGCGGAAAAATTATACATATTAATGACTTAATTGATAATCATAAAGTACTGGATAAATACAAAATACTGGCCGTGCCCGGCGGGTTTTCCTATGGTGATGACACAGGCTCAGGTAACGCCTTTGCCCAAAAAATGAAGCTGGCCCTGTGGGAACCGCTCAAAGCCTTCATTGAGCGCGATACACTGACCATTGGCATATGCAATGGCTGCCAGATTCTCTCTAATCTTGGCCTTGTCCCTGGTTTTGACAGCCAATACGGCGAGCGCCTGGTTGCCGTCACCTACAACGAAAGCGCGCGCTATCAGTGCCGCTGGGTGGATGTGAAGGCACAAAATCAAACCTCCCCATGGTTGGAAGATATTGAATCACTGCATATCCCCGTCGCCCACGGCGAAGGCCGCTTTATGATGGAGCAAGAGACACTGCAAAAACTGCAGACAAACAATCAGATTGCCCTGACCTATACAGCGCCAGACGGTAGCCCGGCAAACAACGCATTTCCAAATAATCCAAATGGCGCCATCGCTGATATTGCCGGCATCACAGACCAATCAGGCCGCGTGCTCGCTCTGATGCCACACCCGGAACGCGGCATGTTTAGCTGGCAACGCGATGATTATCATGAATTAAAAGACTCGGCACAGCGCTCTGGCTCGCCATTACCAGAAAACACAGATGGCCTCGCCATCTTCCAAAATGCCGCAAAGTATTTTGGCATTAACGCGAAGAAAGTGGCTTAAAAAATCTAATGTAATTCTATAGGTGATTCTGACGCAATAGACGTTGCAGGAAACGCCCCTTCGCTTCGAAGAGTTTGGACTGCTGAATGGATAGCATCCATACCAACAAGCTCACTTACTATTAATTCTGCGAGAAATTCTAGTTTTGTGTCTCTGTCTAATCCACGCATAACATTAGTAATAACTTCTGCAGTATTCCAATCTGCATGTCCAGCGCTCATTTCCCCTTGCTCTTGAGCCAATTTTCCTATGAAAGCAACATCCGTGACCCTCTGTACTTATATCTCAATACATATATCTTGTTCCAAGCTCTTACCACTCGATGCCCCAGAAAAAATTGAAGCGGGTTTGTTGGTATCACTCATGCCTATCATCCTTATAATTTATAAATCATTATACATAAGAAATAGCACGTGTTAAAGTTTATAGAAACATCTACTGTCCCTAAGCTGCTGCTTTCCTATACTCCATGATCCGGTGCTCCATTTCGGGGCGGAAATGCTTGATCAAACCTTGCACCGGCCACGCCGCCGCATCACCCAGCGCACAAATCGTATGCCCTTCAATTTCTTTGGTGACCTCAAAGAGCTGGTCGATTTCCTCCACGCTGGCATTGCCCTGCACCATGCGCTTCATAATCCGCCAGACCCAGCCTGTCCCCTCACGACAAGGCGTACACTGGCCGCAGCTCTCATGCATATAAAACTGCGAAAGGCGGCAAATCGCCTGAATGACATCGGTCGATTTATCCATCACAATCACCCCAGCCGTACCCAGTGCCGACCCCACTTCACGCAAAGAATCAAAATCCATATGCACACTCTCACAAAGATCCTTTGGAATCATCGGCGTGGACGACCCCCCCGGAATCACTGCCAGCAAATTATCCCAGCCACCACGCACACCTCCACAATGCCGATCAATCAATTCCTTAAGTGGAATCCCCATCTCTTCTTCAACATTGCAAGGATTCTCGACATGACCTGAAATACAAAAGAGCTTCGTGCCAGCATTTTTTTCATTCAAACCAAGACCGGCAAACCATGCCCCGCCACGCCGCAGGATCGTAGGTACAGAGGCAATCGTCTCCACGTTATTCACCGTTGTGGGGCAGGAATATAGTCCCGCCATTGCCGGGAAAGGTGGCTTGTTTCGCGGCTGGCCTTTCTTGCCTTCAATCGATTCTATCAAGGCGGTCTCTTCCCCGCAAATATACGCCCCACCGCCGCGATGCACGTACACATCAAAATCCCACCCTGACCCGGCAGCATTCTTGCCCAGTATCCCTCCATCATATGCCTCATGGATCGCCGTCCACAACTCGGAACTCTCATTGTAAAACTCACCGCGTATATAAATATAGGCCGCATGCGCCCCCATTGCAAAGCCAGCTAGCAAAGCACCTTCCAGCAACTTATGCGGCTCATTACGCAAAATATCACGGTCCTTGCACGTCCCCGGCTCCGACTCATCCGCATTGATCACAAGGTAATGCGGGCGCCCATCAGATTCTTTGGGCATAAACGACCATTTCAAACCCGTCGGAAACCCTGCGCCGCCACGCCCGCGCAAGCCCGAAGCCTTCATCTCCTCGATAATCCAGCCCCGGCCCTTTTTAACCAGATCCTTGGTCTTGTCCCAATCCCCACGCTTTTTAGCAGCCTTTAGAGAAAAAGACTCCCAACCATAAAGGTTCGTATATATTCTATCTTCATCAGCTAACATCTGTTTTCCTTAAATTATTCCTTGGTCCCAAAGCCAAAACACACCGAATGCGTAATACCATCAACTGCGGCCTGATCAACTGTATAAAACTTCATGCCATGACAATCACATCTTTTAGCTTCACCTCTCGCATCAGGGTTGGCTATAAAACCGCCATAATAGTCACAGGTTGGATAAACCCCCGTATATACCGCGGCGAAAAATCCGCCTAAAATCAAAAACACCAAAAGAAAAACTATTTTTTTCTTATTTTTTGAACGTCCCTTTTTTATCACTCATCCTCCCCCCAACAACTTAAAAAGAATCAGCGGAACAAAAAGAAAGAAAAGCACAAGCCCCTGAACAAACGGAGTAAAAAACGGCCTGTTCATATAGGGGATCTCAGACTCATCACGCCCCGGTGAGACATACAGGCTGTACGACTTGAGTAAAAGCGCCAAAGGCGAAAACCCGGCAAACGCTAACAGAATAAGGCCATTTCTCATAATTTTATCCAAAATCGGATGCTTGTGCGACAGGCGGTAACGCGAAAAACGCATAAACCCGTCAAACGTCAGACCAATACAAATATCGAGATGAAACAGGAAAAATCCAAAAAAAACAACGGCGGCATAAATATGAAACCCAAACACGTACAGCCCCCAGAACGCCACGAGCATAAACACCGGCAACGCCATATTCAGCTCCCACGCCTTGGTCTTTAAATCGTATTTGTTTCTCATAATAGAAGGCATCAATTTACATTTCTTCGTGCTTATAATCACTAAATATCATCCGGTGAAGGAGGAGAGACAGGAACAGTGTCCCTGGTATATTGACTTTGAGCTTCGAGTACAGGAAGCGCGCTAGCATAAGTCTGCATAAGATTATTTGTATTTTCTCCTGCATCAAAACGATAGGCTTGAGCAACTTTTTGAACCGTCAAAAAATCAGCACTTTGCTTTAAAAGCATGATTATGAAAGCCTGTGTCACAAGAGAATCGAAATCGACTTCAAAAACAACCTCATCAAACGTTCCACCTTGAATCTGCCGGTCTATTTCATCTAAGCCCAAATCTCTACGAGCAGCCAAGCCATCAGTTTCATGAAAACTTTCCCTCTCAAGTCGGACAGTTTTTATTTTTCTCGTCATCTAAACCACCTTGGCCTTCTTGGCCTGTGCACTTAAGGTCGTTGGGCCAGAGAGCGCCATAGAAGCCTTACGCCCTTTTTGCGAGCCAACCTCCGGCTTCATATCCTCAGCAAGCAGTTGCAAAACCTCTTTCATCGACTCGCCCGTTAGATCTTCATAATAATCATCGTTAATCTGCACCATCGGCGCATTCACACACGCGCCAAGACATTCGACTTCCATAAGGGTGAACTTGCCATCCTTGGTGGTTTCATTCATCCCGATATCCAGATGCGATTTACACGTCTTCACGATCTCATCGCTCCCGTTCAACCAGCAAGGCGAGGTCGTACAGCACTGCACCAGATATTTTCCGACAGGCGCCATATTATACATGGAGTAAAAACTCGCAACCTCATAGACTTTGATATTGGGCATATCCAGAATCCCGGAGATTGTGTCCATCGCGGCGCGTGGTACCCAGCCCCCATAAGGCGGATTGGCCTGCGCCCCCTCCTCCGCCGTCTGGCGCTGCACCAGGTCCAGCAAAGGCATCACCGCCGATTGCTGTCGCCCAGCCGGATAGCGTTTTATAATCTCCTCAACCGTCTTTTGCCGTTCCTTTGTAAAAGAGAACGTCTCAGGTTGATATTCAGCATTCAAATCAAACGGTTTTTTCATTCAAAAACTTCCTTCAATAGAGCGCCCAAATACTTTTCTTTTGTGTTAGGAACGAGGCGCGCAGTATAGAAAACCTACATAAGCAACGACATATAAAAGAAAAATATTTGGGCGCTCATCGATCAATCTCTCCAAAAACAATATCCAGCGAGCCTATAATCGCCACCGTATCGGCCAGCTGATGCCCCTTGCTCATAAAATCAAGTGCCTGCAAATGCGCAAAACCCGGCGCGCGAATGCGGCAACGATACGGCCTGTTCGTGCCATCCGAAACCAGATACACCGCAAACTCTCCTTTAGGAGCCTCAACGGCAGTATACGTTTCACCTTCCGGCACATGAAAGCCTTCAGAATAGAGCTTAAAGTGATGGATAAGAGCCTCCATAGAGCTTTTAACTTCTGCGCGCGGCGGCGGCGTAACCTTATAGTCGTTTGTCCGTACATAGCCTTCGGGCATGTTCTCAAGGCACTGCTTCATGATCTTGAGCGACTCATACATCTCTGCCACACGCACCAGATAGCGCGCATAGCAATCGCCCGTCTTACCCACAGGGACATCAAAATCGATCGCTTCATAGACCTCATAAGGCTGGCTTTTGCGCAGATCCCAGGCAACGCCGGAACCACGCAGCATTGGCCCCGAGAACCCCCAATCCATCGCTTCTTCTGCACTCACCACACCGATATCGACGGTACGCTGCTTAAATATACGATTCTCGGTCAGCAAGCTCTCAATATCTCCAACAAATTCCGGGAAGCTCTCACACCATTCC
>Ga0316201_10002730_pt1 | contig 12692 bp, 10 predicted proteins | sample CS6wburrow_MG_FD_204516 | JGI IMG/M metagenome (GOLD analysis project Ga0316201, IMG submission 204516) | Coastal sediment microbial communities from Delaware Bay, Delaware, United States - CS-6 worm burrow | ecosystem: Environmental > Aquatic > Marine > Coastal > Sediment | place: USA... | reverse complement strand
AGAAGAAAAGCCTCCGAATCCCTAAATTGTAGGGGCAATACCGAAGGTTGCCCTTTAAATAATAGGAATTGTAGAGACGCACGGCCGTAGAGACGCACGGCCGTGCGTCTCTACAGTGTTTGCGAGGTGGTTTTGTTTCAGAGAAATGCAGGCAATAATTTAGAGACGCATGCAATGCGTCTCTACAGATTTTCACTACCTTACCCTAAATCTCCCTAAATCCCACAAATCGATTTAAAAAATTGGGCTTAAACTTCATCATTTACCATTTCAGGCAAAAGTTTCGCGAAGCGAAACTTTTGCCTGAAATTCACTATTTGAAAAATAGTGGCGAAGTTGTTCGGCTGTGAGTAAAAAAACACCTTCGCCACCATGCTGAAATTCTAACCAAGTAAAGGGTACGTTTGGATAGCATTCGACAAGATTGTCTTGACTGAGCCCTACTTCAACAATGAGTACACCATCGTGTGTCAAATATTGGGCCGCTTGCTGGAGAATGTGTTTTATAAAAAATAAGCCGTCTTTTCCCGCTTCTAGCCCGATTCTTGGCTCAAAATGATATTCATCGGGCATCGATGCAATTTCTTTGGCATCGGCATAAGGCGGATTGCACACAATTAAGTCGTAATGTAGCCCCGATAAGCTTTCAAATAAGTCAGAATAGACGGTATGTACGCGCTGTTCTAGTCCATAATTCTTAATATTTTTTTGAGCCACTTCAAGGGCTTCATTAGAAACATCCACTGCGTCAATTTCTGCGTAGGGAAAGGCTAACATTGCACTGGCGATGGCAATGCAACCGCTGCCAGTACATAAATCCAGCATACGCTTAACGCGACGAGGCTCAATCCAAGGCTCAAACCGTCGTTCTATCCACTCAGCCATAGGGGAACGGGGGATTAAAACGCGCTGATCAACATAAAAACGTATATTAGCAAACCAAGCCTCATAAGTCAGGTAGGGGGCAGGAATGCGTTGTTGCACTCGTTGATTAAATAATTCAAACACTTTTTGCTTTTCAGCATAAGTTAATCGCGTCTGCCACAAAATATCGGGCACTTGTGGTGGTAAATGCAAGGCATGAGAAACCAATACAATGGCTTCGTCTAGCGCATTATCAGTGCCATGTCCAAAAAACAATTGTGCTTTATTAAATTGGCTCATGCCCCAACGTATAAAATCACCAAGAGTGTGTAATTCGTCAATAGGGTTTTCCATAGACTATCTAAAAGTGAAAGAGAAAAAGAGTTTATTATACTCACAATCTGTTCATTAATGGGGATACAATTATTACTAATTCATAGGTGTTCGGGGTTTTTATAGAAACCTTAAGCGGCATGAATAGCGATGAAGGGTTATTCCAAATACGGTTTGTTTTCTCTAAAAGTGGGGCGCATTTCTATTTTCCCGTCACCCTGAAGGGGTTGGAAGCGTCTAGCGAACCCTAATCACGTCCAAAAAAGTGTTAACCTAAATTGAAGCACGCCGAAATTCGTTATGATTGATAATGTTGTTCCAAAAAATACAGGGCTTCTATTTCTTCTAATTCCTTAATTCGATAAAGTTGATGAATGCCCACGCTTTCGCGTAATGCGTAATATTCAGGATAATAGTCGACTAATTGTTCACAATGTCCTAATAAATCGGTTTCTGTGAGGCGAAATACGGCCCCAAGTGCGGCCTGATAGCCATCGCTATGTAATAAGGTTTGTATCGGTAAACCTGATTGTCGAGGATTGTGTTTAAACAATTCAGTAATCGCAAAACCTAAAATACCACACGGTAAACCTAATCGTTCATCTGGTTTACAGTGGTAAATTTTTTGAAACACAGATTGAATTAAGCCTAGCATAGATAATGGGGAATCAAGCGCATCTTCTGAGGGCACGTCTTTGTTATGCGCTTTAGGGGTGTACATTCGTAAAATCATATTCACATCTATTTTTAATGTGTTATCCGCTTTGGATTGTTTCACTTGGGTTTTGACGAATGATTTTAAGGCCACTAACACTTCAGCCTCGGTAAATTCAGGTTTATGAAAACAATTAAAAAACCAAAATATCGCCGTTGCGATTTGGGGATTTGATGCTAACAACCAATGAATTAACCAAATCGTCGCTTCGTCTTCTAAATAAGGATCCCACCCGTTTTGAGAAAATAGGGCAGTACCTAATGCTGTCGGTTGCCAAGTTTTTTCTTTAAGCGTAATCAGACGAGCGGCTTGCAACCAATAATGAATAGCATTCACCATATTTTTGCCAACCCCTAATTCTACAGTGGCATTTTCGTCATTAAAGATATAAGCATTTTTTTCGACAGCTTGAAAACCTTTAGTTAGCCAACCGAAACGTAAGGGAAAAGTTTCATGCCGTCCAAAAGAAGTTTGTTCGGGATTAAATTGCATAGGATAATATTAATTGATAATTATTAGTTATTAATTATTGATTATTAATTATGATGCTTTAATTAAATTAATTTAGAAATGATGAGTTTGCTGAATAAAATACGATCTAACCTTATGAAAAAAAAGGAGAGAGTAAATTATCATTCAATTTGTAAAAAGTCCACTTGACTATTTTTATCATTATTCCGTAATATATATTGTGCTTTAAACACATCCTCAACAAGGATTTCAGAAAACGTGATTTTAATTTGATCGATAATGAAGTTTTTGCGCGAGGATGCTACAGATGTGGGAATAAATACTAATCCCCAACGCTTTTTACTGTAACAACAACACTAATTTGTGAGGAAATTAATGATGAAAAAGCTCTCAACTCTAGTTGCTGTAACTTTAATTGTTGGAAGTGCTATGCTGATACCGACACAAAATGTAGAAGCATGGTGGGGTAGAATGATGCCTTGGAATTGGATGGATAATGGTTGGGGTGGTTATCCCTACTACGGTGGTTATTATCCCTACTACGGCAATTACCCTTATTGGGGGGGGTATCCCTATGGTGGATATCCTTATTACGGTGGATATCCTTATTGGGGTGGTGGTAATCCTTGGAGTCGTTCTTGGTAGTAGGCTAGTGCTGTAAACGATTTTGAGGATTGGTTAGTTAGTTTGATAACGCTCAATTCCTGTGGAAACGATAAACCTCCGAGGTTTTTAAAACGTCGGAGGTTTTTCTTTTTTCAGGTTCTAACAAATTTTTGGTAAGTCAAGTGAATTGTGAATTGTGAATTGTGAATTCAATTAATAACCACAACAAACTGATTTAAAATCACAATAACAACATTCGACGCAAAAATTTTTGCGTGTCAAAACTTTAGCCTGAAATGTGGAATTCATTTTTCAACTGTTAATAAACTCTAACAAGCCTTTTGCAAAACGGTAATCCTGCAAAATAGGGGTGATTATTTGGATTGCTTTGATCGAACACTGATTTGATTGATTATAAACTATAGGTGTTCAGAAAAATAATTTCATAATAAGGCTGAACAACAAGGGCGAACACGTCGTTTCGCCTCTACATGAAATATTGTAGGGGCATACCTGCGTGTCTGGTCTTGTGAAATTATTTTTCTGAACCTCTATAGATTAATCAGTGTTAATCATGACAATCAGTTTAATCAGCGTTCTATCTTCATAATTTTCATCATCTTTATACAGTGTATCACCATTAAATGTCAGGGCATTTGCTGATGTGAATATAATAGAGTTTGTTCGATAGTCAAATTTATACCGATTTATTAATTAACTGGAAAGGCTTTTTTTTAAGTTAAGACAAATCAAACCTTTAAATTTAATCTGTATAATATCTAATCTGTTGATCTTGAATATCATAAATCTCAAGGTGTTGATAACGGATAATAACTGATTTCCACGCTAAAGTTTTTGCGCGCAAAAACTTTAGCGTGGAACTGATGGTAACTCAAAATGAAAGAGGATTTGTGGTTAGCTGTTGGGGAAGATACGGGCAATTGGGATGATTTGACTTTTGATGAGCAATTTCTAGGTGTAGGCTTGGTGATAGCCAAAATTTCAGATTGGAAATTGGCATTGGAAGAACACATTAGCGGACAAACCGTTCTTGATCGCATGAAACAGCCCTTGCAGAATCTACCCAAAGGTTTTGCCAGTAACAGTCATCATGTCAAAAATGCGCTGGACTATTTTAAAACACAATCTGTGCGAGGACTTTGGTCGCTTGATAATAAAATGGCTGCCGCAAAATCGCCGCTTGCCTGCCTAAAAAATGAATTGAGTGCTAATCTCGCTTGGTTAGCAAAACATACTAACCTAATCACTTTATGCACTTATGGCACAGCACATTGGGTTAGAAATCATCTACGTGGTACTGAAGATTATACCCAAGTTTTAGGACGAGCTTATGGACTGTTGGTGACGTTGATTATTCCTTTTTTTAAAAAGGAAGACAGTTTGTTAATCGCGCTACCCTCCCCGGCTCCCCAGCTTAAAACAGAGGGCGAATCTATATTGCCTAATGGACAAGATGATGACATAAAAGGGCTTTGTTCTAGTTTGTTAAATCACTCTCAGCAAAATTTACGTGTTTGGCAAAATAGCAAAATAGCCCACTATGATTGTGGTACTTTTACCTCTTTGCAGCAAAACGACTTTAACAATAACGATAATGTTTCTTTGGAAATGATGCAGGCATTTTTGCATATTGCCGATATGAGTGCAGCTTTAATGACTTTAAGTCAAAATACTCAAAGCGATATACGCTTACATGATCCTAATTCAAATTGGCACAATGTGAATTTTTTCAAATTTGAGGAGTTGTTGCCATGAAATGGAAAATCAACCGTTCTGTACGCGCCCCATTTGTTGGTTTACCTCATCCACAGCGTCATTATCCTAGTGTCTTGCAACTTAAAGCGTTTTTTACTTTAGATAACCCTGATCGTACTGATTCAATATTAGGGCCATTGCTGGGCGATAAGCGTTTTGAAGTGCGCTGTGAGGAATCATGGGAACAATTGCCGCGGCTTCCTTGGAAACCGCTTTTAGGTGATCCCAATTCGACTGAGATAAAACAGGCTTATTGTCTCGAAACGGCTATTGTGCTACGTGTGCTTGATATCCGTGAACTGAGAAAAAAGCAACCGTTATCAGTGGGCAAAATTTATCATCAACTCACACAAACTCATTTTCCTCAAACGCTTCAAGAGGCCTTTGCTTTTGCCTTATTTGATTTGAAAGTCTCTTTAGATAAACAGCCCGAACTTGATGCATGGCAAGAGGCAGTACGTCATGTCATTTATGAACGAGGTTATTTACCCCATCTGGCGCAACCTGAATCGGTTTTGCTCCGTCATGGTTATCAATTACTGGCTTTGATTAGTCAACAACGTCAAAGCCCTTTAACTGTTGATGATTTGATCACGGCTTGGGATGAGTTTAATCAACAAGTCACGCTTGAAAGACTGCCTTTGGTTTTCGCTCTGATTTATTGGAACGAGGCCGCGATCAGATTGCTGGAAACGGGTGAGCCAAACGAGGCGGAGAAGTTTTTAGCTAAGCAACATGAGGTTGCTTCAGAATTGCTAACCTTATTACCTCACTTAAGTGATGAGATCGCAGGTGGTTTATGGTTACATCATTTGGGACGATTAGCCTATTATCGTGGCGAGTATGCCCAAGCCTTGCAGCAGTATGCCCTAGAATGGGAGATACGCGAACAACAGCCGGCTTTAAAGGCCCGTATCCAACGCAGTTTGGCGACTGTGTTATCGGATATGGGCTATTGGCAGTTTGCTAGAACAATTACTCAGCAAGCTTTAGATAAGCAACAACGCGATCCTGCCCATGAAATTAGCTATAAAAATTTAGGGCGGCTAGGCGAAATTCAGGCGCGGCAAGGGGAATATAATCAGGCTATTGAAAGCTTTTCAGCGTCTTGGCAAATACAAGCACCTGATAAGCGAGATGGACAAACCGCTATTTATATGGGACATGCTTATTTATTACAGGGTAATGCTTCGCAAGCGAGAAACTGGTACACGCAAGCTGAAAAGGCTGATAGGAAACAAAATGTGGTTTTTAACCCCTATTTATTGATGGGAAAAATTGCCCTGGCTCTGCGTGAAGGGGAAACTGAGCAGGTGGTTTCACTGTGGCAAGCTCATAAAGATAAATTAGCCGGATTGAGAGTGGATCGTGTGTTACCTGCTACTGTCATCGCAACGGGGTTGTATTTAGCTGATGCTTCGCAAGTGGCTTGGTTAGATATCAGGCTGGAGAAGTTGATTCGAGCCCATTACTTAATTCAAGCACTCTATCCGCTGGCGCTGCGCTTTACGGCGCCTAATTTGGCTGCGGAACCCTTACAACGTATTATTGAAGGCTTAAAACAATGGCAAGAAGCTATTGAGGCATTAGAAACAGCCACTCCCCAAATAGCCGCTTTCAAAACGCCTGAAGTCACCCCGACACCAGCAGTGCTGGTTAAAGCTTTGACAACGGCTATGCAGGAAGAGAGTTGGCAACCTTTAGAATCGCTGTTGCCACAGATTTATCCCATGAATTTAAATTTAAGGGCAGACACGTAGGTTTGCCCCTACAAAACCCGCATCATGAAGGGGATTTTTTGGGCGAACCTGCGTTATAGATAAGGGCAAACACGTAGATATGTCTCTAAAAAAGATAAATAACGGGGCTATAGGGGCGAACCGAAGTTATCGCCCAGGCTTAACTTTTTAAAAAGGTAAAACAGGAGGTATGATGTTTTCTATAAAAGTAAAGGATTTTAGAAGATTAGTCGTTTTGCTAATGATCGTAGGTTTGAGTGAAACGATTCTAGCGAATAGCACTGAGGATCAGTTGCCCAATTCAGAGCCGTCTAATTCACTCCAAGCAACGACGACTGATTTGCTCAACAACGCTGAAGACTCCAATCCCGTCCAAGCAACGCTTAAAGTCGGATTATACCCTTTCGTACCAAGAATAAAACAGTTTGAAATTGTCATTCAGAAAGTTTGGGAGGAACGCGGGGTGCCTGGCGTGGAACTCGCTTTTGTGAGTCATGAAGTGTGGGATGGCGGATATGCTATTGATCCGCCAGATGATTTAGATGTCTTTGTGTTTGACGCACTTTTTCTTCAATACTTCCAAACGCAGGGTTATCTGGCCGCTATTGAAGATGAAGAAATTGAGGCTCTGTCTGATATATTGCCTTATGCGCTTGAAGGTAGCAGAATCAAGGGTAAGCTGTTTGGGATTCCACAATTGGGTTGCACGAATCTGTTGTTTTATAGGAAAAATGATAGAGACTTAGCTAAAGCTAGAACGCTAGATGAGATTAGCAGTATTTTAGGCAAATGTCCTTATACCGGTGTGACACCGCCCCCAAAAACGGGCTTAATGGTGGATCTATCGGGAAGCACGACAAATGCCAGTCTCTATCTTGAAACGGTTATGGATATCAAAGGCGAGTATACCCCAGTCCCTCAATTGCCCACTGTTGATCAGCTTAACCCACAAGCTATTTTCCATCTGCAAAAGGTTCTGGGTATGGCTAATAAAAGACAGGCGAGCTCAAATTATTTTGAGAATCCTTATCAACGCGCTTCGTGGTTTGGAAAGGGGTTTGGTCGAGCCGTGATAGGGTTTACTGAATCAATGTCGGCTATGGGCGTGAATCAATATCAAATTGATTTTAAACTGATGCCTTTGGCAAATAACCCAAAGGAAGAGGTTGCTCTTTTTTATGTTGATATGGTAGGCATTAATGCTTTAGTTGCAAAACGTGGCCTTCAGAAGGCTGCTATCCGGTTGGCTAATTTATTGGCTTCACAAGACGTTATCGTACAGAGCTTGGTGCCAAGTCATCCAACCGAGTCTCCCCAATATCTTATGCCGGTTCGCCGCAGTGTTTTTTCCAAGCTATGGCATTATCCGCTGTATAGAAAAATGTATCGGTTAGTCAAAAACAAAAATCCCCGAATGTTTAAGATTGGCGATCAATCAAGACAATGGTTAAATCATACCAAAAGGGCTATTCAGGATAAAATATTTGACATACAGGTTTGCAATTAATACAACATCAGGTTGCGGATAGTGAAAAGCGAGTCGGGCACCGAGACAGAATTAATAAGGCAAACCCCCGTCATTTATTGTCTCTCCGAAGAGAAATGACAAGGCTTCTCATTTTCGACTCGAATCATTAGACTTATCCCTTAATAAGCTCAGTCCTTGATTTTTAATATCCTTATCATATTTTCAATGACTTACGTTAATTTAGGGGCAAGTCTATTAAACTTTAATCCATTCACACTTCATCAATTCGCTATTCATTTCTCAAAAATAGCCAGTGAAGCATGAGAAGAATTTGTAATGAAACTTCATCTTGACTTAAGCGACGACAGCCATTATCAAATACAGCGCGTGGATTCACAGAGTGTTACCATCAACGACAAAGTGTATTCGCACAATATTATTGTCCAGCCAAATTCAATCAGTGATTGGGATGTGGAAAATTTTAACACCTTGGAAGTCGCCCATTTTCAGCAGTTGTGTGCATTACGCCCAGAATTGGTGTTATTGGGAACCGGACAAAAGATACATTTTCCAGCGACAGAGTTGTTAGTCCCCCTGATAAATGAAGGAATCGGAGTAGAAGTGATGGACACGCCCTCGGCTTGTCGCACCTATACTATTTTGATGGCAGAAGGGCGGAAGGTGTTAGCGGCTTTATTGATTTCATAAGAGTTTGTCTCTCCCTACAAAATTCGGATCGAAGCTACAAACTTTAGTTTGTCTATAGTTTTAATTCAAACTAAAGTTTGAACGCCTACTGAAAATCACACATTGATAATTGATAATTGTTCACTAATACAATAAAGATTCTAGGGAATGCCCTTCTCGTTCAATGATTTCGCGCAGATGCTTGATGGCAGTCATTTGAATTTGCCGTACTCGTTCTCGGGTTAACCCCATTTCCAAACCAATTTCTTCTAATGTAGCCTCTTCACCATTCCCGACACCAAAGCGCCGTTCGATCACAAGCCGTTGCTTTTCACTCAATTGAGATAACCATAAATTCAGATATTTAGTCAGATCAGAATCTTGTAAAATCAGCATGGGATCAGGATTGAGTTCATCAGGAATGCTGTCGATGATTGTTTTTTCAGAATCTTTTATGCGTGGACTGTCCATCGAAATAACACGTTCATTCAGTCCAAGCCTTTTTTTGACTTCTTCTTTAGGTTTATCAAGTAGAAGCGCTACATCTTCTGATGTCGGCTCATGATCTAGCGTTTGTGAGAGTGTGTAAAAGGCCCGTAAACACTGATTGATTTCCTTAAGTACATGGATAGGTAAACGAATGGTGCGATTTTGATTCATAATAGCGCGTTCAATCGTTTGTCTTATCCACCAGGTTGCATAAGTGGAAAAACGAAAACCCTTTTCGGGATCAAATTTTGTCACAGCCCGCATCAAGCCCAAATTGCCTTCTTCAATCAAATCCAGTAAAGCTAAACCTCGGTTCATATAATTGCGGGCAATTTTAACAACGAGGCGCAAATTGGCTTCAATCATGCGATTACGTGCCGCGTCATCACCAGATAGGGCACGTCGGGCATATTTAATTTCTTCTTCCGCCGTTAGAAGTTTAGAACGACCAATTTCATTCAAGTAAAGACGAGTGGCATCAAGTTCCTCATCAGTCGTATTGGTTGGTTGTACTAATTCTAAAAAATCATCGTTTTTCAACTCCCCAAGTACGTCTGCTTCGTCAAATTCATCGTCCATACTGGCCTCTTATTTTAAAATGCCTCAACTCATAATAAAGCTAGATTAAGGTTTTGTAGAGACGCGATGCCTCGCGTCTCTGTTTTAGACGCGATAGATACCTCGCATCTCTGTTTTAGACGCGATACCTCGCATCTCTGTTTTGTAGAAACGCGATACCTCGCATCTCTGTTTTGTAGAAACGCGATACCTCGCATCTCTGTTTTGTAGAGACGCGATGCCTCGCGTCTCTGTTTTAGACGCGATAGATACCTCGCATCTCTGTTTTAAACGCGATACCTCGCGTCTCTGTTTTAGACGCGATACCTCGCGTCTCTACGGGGCGACAGCGATTTTTAGACGCGATTCGAGAGACGCGATGCCTCGCGTCTCTACGGGGCGACAAGCGATATTTTTTGCCCAGGATAGATAGTGTAAGGACTACCAATTCCATTCCATTTAGACAGTTTGTATACGCTTAGCCCATAGTTATCTGCAACACTTATCAAAGTTTCTCCCGGTTTGACGATGTGATAATGACTAGAGGGGAAGCTTCGAGAAGCTGAACTTCGAGTATTCTTGGCAGACTGTTGTGTGCTTGTTTTCGTAGAAACCTGTAAACGTTGCCCCACTGATAAATTGTAAGGGGAAATTAAACGATTCCAGCGGGCAATTTGTTCTACACTATAACCATAACGTTTTGAAAGACTATACACCGTGTCTCCTCGTTGCACAGTGTGATAATGGGTGGATAACTTCGATAAAGCCGGTGTCAATAGTGGTTTATAACGTACCGTACTTAAAATACCGGATGGGGGATAGACACGTAATGTTTGCCCATTTGATAGCTTATAAGGAGGCGATAAGTTATTCCATGCCGCGATTTTAGAAACAGGGTACCCATAGCGTCTGGAAATACTATACAGTGTATCGCCACGGACAACGGTATGATAACCGGTATTATGATGGAAAGCGGCTTGAGTCGAATCATTCTGGGAACAAGGATTCAGGGAACAAGGTGTGTTTGCTATCCCTTTCTGACTGCCTATTTGTAAACCTTGGCCGACTGATAAGCTATAAGGTGATTGCAAATGGTTCCATTTAACGATGTCAGCGATAGGATGCCCATAGCGTTTAGAAAGACTATACAGTGTATCGCCTCGAACAACAGTGTGATAAATCACTTGATTGCTGGTAGTTGATTGAGTCACCTGCTTTTTCTTAAGGCCTTGAATAGGCTGTGTCTTTAAAGGCCAGGGGCTTACCCGCAGACGTTGTCCCCGTGATAAAGGATAAGGTGGTTTTAAACCGTTCCATCTTGCTAGTTCAGAAACCGAGTAACCGTAGTTTTTCGCAATACTTGACAAGTTCTCACCCTGTAGCACGATATGAGAAACGCTATCTTGATTTATTGAAGTGGAAACCGTTGTCTGTCCAATCACTGGAGTGATACGCAAACATTGCCCCGTTTTCAATTGATAAGGTGATGAGAGATGATTCCAAACAGCCACTTTTTTATAATCTTGCCCATAGCGTTTAGCAATGAAAGACAAGTTTTCACCACGTTGCACCTGATGCTCATTTTCAGAACAAGAACTGCGAACACCTAGAGTCGGAAAAGAGGTCTTTTTATAAGGTTTATAGGGCGGATTTGAAGGCTCTACTATCTCAGTTGTAGAAAAACTGATGTCGGAATCATCCCCAATCAATAGGGATTGATTGGGATAGACAATATAAGGTGGCGAAAGGCCATTTAAAGCCGCAATATCTTTGGGTTTACGGCCGTAGTCTTTTGCAATGCTGGCAAGCGTTTCGCCAGATTCAACGATATGATAATCAGAAGTGATTATCTCAGATTCGTTGGTTTCACGATAATCAGAAGTGATTATCTCAGATTCGTTGTAGTCATACTCAGGGTAGTGAGACTCTGAGACACAAGAACGTTCAGTTGCACAGCCCTGGAATAGTAAAATTAGGGCGATAGTTGGGATTGAGCATAGTTTTATCAATGTGAAATACCTATCAGTTATCAGTTCCACGCAAAAGTTTTGCGCGCAAAACTTTTGCGTGGAAATCAGTTATCCGTTATCCGTTATCAGTTATTATACTGTACACGGTTAAACTTTATAATTTTATGTAGGGTGGGTAACGTGTTTTTGTTGCCCACCTTCCTTTAATGTAGCCCACCTTCCTCATTAAAAAAGTTAAGTTTGTCGCCGCGTTGAGTATATGATTGATTACTGAAAAAATCAGTGTTGATCAGATTAATCAGTTAAATCAGCGTTCTATTCTAAGTCTTAAGTTTCTCAACTCTAATTCAATTAATAACTGATTTAGCACAGGTTCCACGCAAATTTTGCACGCAAAAACATTCTCCACGAACTGATGTGATAATAACTGAACACTGATAACTGATAACTGATCACTGAATTAACGTGGAGCGATTGTCAATCTCATACCTGGGTAAACGGTATAAGGGCTACCAATGCCATTCAATTCTGCCAGTTCATTGACAGACAGGCTATATTTTCTAGCAATACTACTCAAGCTTTCTCCTTTTGTCACAATATGGTGATCTGGAAGGGGAGAAAGTCCAACAGGACGTAGGTAGCTGCTGTCTGGTGTTGTGAGTCCTGGTATCATTGTTGATGGTGGCGTAACCCGTAATTTTTGTCCCAATGACAAGCCAGAAGAGCTTAAGTTATTCCACTGCGTTATATCCTGAACACTGTGCCCATAACGTCGGGCTATACTGTACAACGTGTCTCCCATCGCAACAAAGTGATAAGCCGAACTGTCCTCATCGTCATCAAAAGTATCAGAGGGAGAGAGATTTGAAGACGGCGTTATGGTATCCGTATCTGGCGGACTGACGCGCAAACTTTGTCCCAAAGACAAATTATAAGGCGGTTCTATGCCATTCCATCCAGCGATTTCAGTTAGAGCAAAACCATAATGTTTAGCAATTTTATACAAGGTATCACCA
>Ga0316201_10002729_pt1 | contig 12693 bp, 10 predicted proteins | sample CS6wburrow_MG_FD_204516 | JGI IMG/M metagenome (GOLD analysis project Ga0316201, IMG submission 204516) | Coastal sediment microbial communities from Delaware Bay, Delaware, United States - CS-6 worm burrow | ecosystem: Environmental > Aquatic > Marine > Coastal > Sediment | place: USA... | reverse complement strand
CCGGGTTGGCGTCTGGCGTTTGAAGAAGCTATTTGATCGCTACGGGATGCCGGTCACGGTGTTTGCCGTTGGCATGGCCGTGGAGCGGTATCCGGAGCCCGTGAAGGCCCTGTTCGAGGCGGGACACGAAATTTGCAGTCATGGCTACCGATGGATAGATTATCAGCATATTGATAAGGAAACCGAGCGTGAACACATGCGAAAAGCGATCGGCAGTATTAAAAATGCCATCGGTGAACGCCCGCTTGGATGGTATACCGGAAGGACCAGTCCCAACACACGTGCGCTGGTCGTGGAGGAGGGCGGTTTTCTCTATGATTCGGACGACTACAGCGATGAGCTGCCGTTTTGGGACCGGCGCCACGGCAAGGCGCAGCTTGTTATACCCTATACGCTCGATGCCAATGACATGCGCTTTGCCACCCCGCAGGGTTTCAACAGCGGCAGCCAGTTTTTTCGCTACCTGAAGGACAGTTTTGACGTTCTCTATGCCGAAGGCGCAGTCTCCCCGCGTATGTTATCCGTAGGTCTGCATTGCCGAATATCAGGTCGTCCGGGACGTTTTGCGGCATTGGAAGAATTTCTTCGCTATGCCCGTTCGCACGATGATGTCTGGTTCTGCCGCCGTATCGATATCGCTCGGCACTGGCATTGCCGGCATCCACCAGAATAGTAGGTTAAGTCATGGACTTGGCGACTTTTAAGAAGAAATTCGGTGCTGTATTTGAACATTCGCCATGGGTGGCTGAAGCCGTGTTTGAATCGGGTGGAAGCCTGTTGCACGATGCCGAAAGCCTCAGTGAACGGTTCGAGTCGGTTTTTCTGGCCTCAGACCCGGCTTTGCAACTCCAGACCCTGAGGGCGCACCCGAGGCTCGCCTGTGCCATTGCCGAAAATGATGAACTGACGGCCGACTCGATCAGCGAACAGACCGGCGCCGGGCTTGACCGGTGCCCTGAATCCGAGTTCAAAGCGTTCAGCCAACTGAATGACGACTATAGCCGAAAATTCGGTTTCCCATTCATCATTGCGGTGAGGGGTCTGACACGTGGCGAGATTCTTGAAGTTTTTCGCAAACGCCTGAAGAATGATCCGCAGACTGAATACCAGGCAGCCTTGCAACAGACCTGCCGCATCGCCCGGATGAGAATTGAGGATATTGTTGGTGAATGAAAATAGAGTCACATCCCCGGAGGAGGTCAGGTTGCTGACCAACCTTGCGTTGCCCGACCTGGGTGGTGCTATTTATTGTGTCAGTGACGAGTTTTTCGCACCTGCAAAGCGTATGTTGGCGGCCGGGGATCCGGTATTCATACCAGACCGGTATGACCAACACGGTAAGTGGATGGACGGCTGGGAAAGCAGGCGCAAACGCACAGCCGGTCACGATTGCTGCGTCATCCGTATCTGTCCGGGTGTGATACGGGGTATCGATATAGATACCCGGTTCTTCACCGGGAATTATCCGCCTGCGGTCATGCTCGAGGCCTGTAGCGTGGACATCGAACCGGACGAACGAACCACGTGGACCGTGCTGGTCCCGAGATCTGAAATCAAAGGCGACAGTGTCCGTTTTTTTCCCGTCAGCAATGAGAGTTCCTGGACTCATGTCCGTCTCAATATCTATCCTGATGGTGGAATTGCCAGGTTGAGGGTTTACGGAGAACCGCTGGCATTTGACAATACCGGCGACAGGGAACAATGGGTAGACCTGGTGTCAGAGGACGCGGGTGGCGTTGCACTAGAATGTAACGACATGCATTTTGGTGATATGCGCAACCTCTTGTCCAACCGGCCGGTTGCCAACATGGGCGATGGCTGGGAAACGCGACGAAGACGACAACCGGGAAATGACTGGGTGATTCTCAGGTTGGGCCGGCAAGGCACCATTCGCAGGATCGAGGTGGATACTGCCTTTTTCCGGGGCAACTACCCCGCCCGCTGTTCCCTGAAGGGTGCCAATCCTGATGAAAATGCCGACCTGGCCGGCGAGTCGGTCGACTGGCGTGAGATTTTGCCACCACTCGCGCTGGGTCCCGACCAGTTGCATGTCTTTGAAACCCAGGTTAAGGATATTGGTGATATCACCCATGTTCGCCTGGATATCTATCCGGATGGCGGTGTTGCAAGGGTCCGGCTGAAAGGGTTGCCAAAACACGCAGGCCCGCACGCGCTCTCGGGCAGCTGAGAGTTGTTCAGGCATGATTATCCGCCCGCAAAAACTGACAAAGGAGGCCTTTCGAGCGTTCGGTGACGTATTGGAGACCGATGGTGTTGATCCGCAGTTGATTAATTCTGGCAATACGCAGAAGTTCGGCGAACTGGCAGAGGTTACCACGCTTGATGAGGGTGTCGCACAGCTCAGCATCTATCGTAGCAGCGCAATTGACATGCCATTCAGGATCAGGTCGGTGGAATGCCATCCATTGGGCAGCCAGGCATTTTATCCATTGCACCACCGTCCTTTCCCGGTGGTCGTGGCCAAAGCCGGCGATGCACCGGCCCCCGGCGATCTGCGCGTATTTCTGACCAATGGCCGCCAGGGTGTCAACCTGCACCCGGCTGTCTGGCACCACTACCAGTTGACGCTCGGACAGGATTCAGACTACCTCGTGATTGATCGCGGCGGCCAGGGCAATAATTGCAGGGAGCATCAATTCAGCGAAGAGGTCTGGCTGCAAATATGAAGCCGCTGGTATCGGTGGTCCTGCCGGTCCGTAATGGTGGTCGATATCTCGATCAGGCGGTCGAGAGCATTCTGAACCAGACTTTCCATCACATGGAACTGCTTTTGGTTGATGACCACAGCACCGATTCGTCTATTTCTACACTCGATCAGTCCGACCCGCGACTGAAGGTTGTCAGGAGCATGGGTTGCGGTGTGGCTGATGCTTTTAACACCGGGTTTGAAATCAGCGAGGGTCATTACATCGCGCGTATGGATGCCGATGATGTCTCGCTGCCATCGCGGTTTCAAAGTCAACTGGACTACCTGGATCAAAATCCGCCGGTAGATATCAGTGGTTGCTGTGTAGATATATTTTCAGGAACCGGTATCAAGGGTGGTCTGCAGCGTTACCGGGACTGGCTGAATTCAGTGCGTGATCCTGATCAGGTGCACCAGCAGATATTTATCGAAAGCCCATTGCCGAACCCCGGCCTGATGTTCAGGAAAGCCGCGCTGCAGCGCCTTGGTGGTTATCGTAACAATGGCTGGCCCGAGGATTATGACCTGCTGCTGCGGGCCGATGCTGCAGGGATGCGGATGGGCAAACCGGATCCGGTCTTACTGCGCTGGCGTGAGCATGAGAACCGCCTGACCCACACGGACACACGCTATGACCGGAAAAACTTCATGCGGGCCAAGGCTCATTTCCTGGTCAGACATCGTCTGCGAGGCCGGCCAGTGGTTATCTGGGGGGCGGGTCCGACCGGGCGTCTGATGTTTGACCTGCTCACCGCAGAAGGTGGAGAAATCAAGGGTTTCATCGAAGTGCACCCCAGGCGTATCGGCGGCCGAAAACGCGGGCTGCCCGTATGGCCGGTCGACAAGGTCGTCAGCCTGGGTGAATCGATGCTGCTCGTTGCTGTCGGCGCCGCAGGGGCACGTGAGGAAATTACGGACTATCTCGATGAACATGACAAACACCCCGGCAGGGACTACCTGTTTGTCGCCTGATAAGATGGTAAATATGAAGAAACTGGAAACAATGAGATGCCTGCTGGTACAGACTCAACTGTTCTGGGCAAATGCGGAAGCCAACCGGCATCAACTCGAAGCAATTGTGCGCAACGAAGGTGCCGGCCATGACCTGGTCATATTTCCGGAAACATTTACCAGCGGATTTCTTGGCGATGCGGAGGCAGACCCGGAAACCATGGAAGGCGTAACGCTGGATTGGATGCGACAACTTGCCGCGGAGTTTGATTGTGTGCTGTGCGGGAGTGTCGCAATTGAAACATCACGGGGCAGGGCCAACCGCTTCTTATGGGTACAAGCTGACGGAAGTGTCCAGTTTTACGACAAACGGCACCTTTTTTCTTTCGGCGGGGAAGACAGGAAATATGTTGCCGGTCAAGACAGGAAGATATTTCACTACCGCGGTTGGCGTATCTGTCCGCAGGTCTGTTACGACCTGAGGTTTCCGGCCTGGTGCCGGAACCGGGACGATTATGACCTCCTGCTGTTTGTGGCTAACTGGCCGGAGCCGCGCACACCCCACTGGACCGCGCTTCTGAAGGCGAGGGCGATTGAAAATCAGTGTTACGTGATCGGTGTTAACCGTAGCGGCAAGGATCCTCGTGGTCTCGATTACGCCGGAGCCAGTGCAGTTTATGATCCGCTTGGGCAGACTGTTTTGGACCTGGGTCCAGGAGAGGCCAATGCCACGGCTGCAATTTCGCTTGAGGAAGTGGTCGCAACCCGCAGCCGTTTACCCTTTCAGCAGGATGCCGATGATTTCAGACTTAACTGAAAAATCTCCTAATGAAATCTCGTTTCCGGGAACTGTTATCCCCTGGACAACCAGCGCCAGACGGCGCCGCGTGGTAAGTGCTTGCCACTGGTGTTGACCAGCAGGGAATGACTGTCCTCCAGCGTCCAGAGCATTTGCCGCCGCGCGATGTCACGCCCTGCAAATAGCAGGCGGTCATGAATCTGCAACTCAGTATTGTCTTGCGGTAAAAATATTCTCTGTGCACCGCGTTCCATTGACAGGCAGACACACGGCATGCGTTCATTTTCTTCGCTGCGGCTGTTACGGATAATATGTTCCAGCGTTATCTTGCTTGTCAGTGACCTGACAAAACGAAGGTTCTTTGCCAGTTCGCCCTTTAGTTCGATAACCCATATATCGGGTGCGTGCTTATGCAGCACGTCTTTGAGCTTCGCCGCGGCCTGCTTGGCAAAAGCATCATCGCTCCTTACAAGGTGTTGCATGAAGGACTGCAGCAAAGGTGTGGTCACAAAAGAAATTGCCTGCCGCGCAACGATGCGGCTGCGCAGGGCAACCAGGTCGGCGCCCGAGCTGTCAAAAAGGGCATTGTTCTGACGCCGGTCCTGCCGGGCAATAAAAAACAGCCTCGAGTTCAGGTTGCGTGCCGTCATGATGATTGAAAGGTTGTCGATATCATCACCGGTTGCCGCAACGATCCCCTCGGCATCTTCGATACCCGCCTCTTCCAGTGTATGTTCTTCCGTCCCCCTGCCAAGAACTGAGTTTTCGTAGGCTGGCAAGCGGTCCGGGTGGACATCTACCACGGTGACAGGCAGGCCGTTTCTCTCAAGTTCCTTGATGACCAGTGAACCGAAGCGCCCGGCGCCGCACACGATCCATTTGCCCTTTGGTGGTTCGATGGCTTCCCGGAGTGCCGTGCCAGGAACGCTGATCAACCAGTCCTGCACAAGGAATTTGATCGGTGAACTTAATGCCAGTGACACGCGTTCAGCGAAGATACGGTAGGGGTTGATGATAAAGTCGGTCTTGAATGAAGCCATGTTGTCGCATATACGCTGATTTTCACTGCGTGCGATCATGGCCATTTCAGGGCGCAGTAATTTAACCGTGATCGCTACGGTCAGGTTGACCTGGTCGTCATTGGTGGTGGCGATGACGCCGGTGCAGTTTTCAAGCTTCAGTCCCGCCAGCAACAGGTTGTTGCGGTCACCGGCGCGTCCGGCCAGTGCAGGTACATGGGCAAACCTGTCATCGAGTATCATGCGCCGCACCGTATCTTCATTGTATTCGATAACAACCGCGTGGATGCCGCGTGACATGAGCCCGGCAACCACCATAGACCCCGTGTTGCCAAACCCGCAAACAATACAAAAGGGGTCCTTTAACGCTTTGACTTGACGGCTGAACTGGCTGCGCTTGAATGCGGCCTGGAACTGTTTATCCAGAATCAGCCCGAGCAATGTACCGACCGAGTAAAGCCAGGCCACGACATTGGGCAGCAGCAGCCAGAAGACCAGCATTCGCTGAGCGCCGGTAAATGAGTGGGGGATTTCACCAAAGCCGATAGTGGTTTGCAGTATCGCCATGAAATAGGCCGCATCCAGGAAGCTCATATGGTACCGGTGGCCATCGGGGTCAACACCGGGTACGGCCATCAACAACATGATCGAGAAGTAATAAACCAGGATCAGCACGATCAGCGGCGTACGCATACGCCGCATCGTCATCCAGACGATATCATTGGTTGGTGAGTAAAGTGGCAAGTTGGTTGTCCTGCGGGTCTTCTTTCAGCGGCGGATACTGATTGTTTCCGCTATCAGCAAAGTCACCGAGACCAGGTTGGCGAGTAAAGCCCCACCCGACAGTGAAACAATGCGGGAGATGACCGCGGTCGTTGTGCCGGCATCGGAGACATTGACTGCCCAGATCCAGATGCCGGCGGCGATCAGCAGTTGCAGGTCGGCAACCAGGCTGGTGGCCAGTAAAACCGCGCCCATCTGTGAACGGTCGCCAAACTTCATGATCGTCGCGATCAGGCTGACAATCAGTGCACCGGCCAGCTCAAGGACGTCGTGGTGGTTGGGGTCGTCGATCTCACCAATGAAAAAGCCAAAGTTCAGGGTGAGCGCAAGGACGATAAAAAAGGCAAACATTACTTTTTCGAAGTTCACGTGGAATATTCTCCCTTTGTGTCTGTATTTTGGCGCCCCGGTTTCATGGGTTGCTGGTTACATATACCAGCGTACCGAATCCGGGGGTGTCGAAGTACTGCATTTCACCGGTGCTGATCTGGCGGTTTTGCTTGAGGGCGTATACTTCATTACCGGTCTTGTTGATCCCTGCGCCACCGGTTTCCTCAGTGGCAGGTGAACCGGATTCGCCCAGTGAGCCCTCGTCGTAGTTGAGCATCGCCCGTTGCTGCCTGATCTCCAGGTCGAGATAGAGGTGAAGAAAACGGCTGCGTCTGAGTTGAAGGCTGCCATCCAATTGATAAAATTTACTGCGGTAGGCGCCCAAAGGATCCTCCGCTACCAGGTCTGCCACCATGATCATGGTCGGTGCGCGCAGTTCGGTCGCAATGACCTGCTGGTTATGGATTCGCATGGGCGGGTAATAATCAACCTGGTTCTGCTCCCAGGCGGCGTAAACCAGCGGCTGGTACTCCCGGCCGGAACGCAGGCGCCGCCATACATCCTCCATCGCATTGCTTTTCTGGTTGACGATGCGAACATCATCGGGCAGGTCGGCGCGCAATGCTTCGAAAACTGTCGCGCCCGCAAGACCGTCCTGTCCGGCGACAGGTTCTGCAGCCTCATTCGCGGTTTGACCCGTGTCCATGACATCCGGAAATTGTGAAAAACTGCGGAGTCTGTCCACGGCGCTGAATTCGGGTGTGTTGGAGAGGTTGCGGAATACGATGACCTCAACCCGGTAAGTCCCTGATTCCGCCACCACGGCAGAACTGGCAAGCAATAGCAGAAGGGGCAACAATCGTTTCATCGCTGCTAGTTTAGATGATTTGACTGTGATAACAAGCAGGGCATTTTGACGATGGGGTACTTCGTCAGGAACAACGTAAGGACCCGCTGACTGTCACGGGGTAAGTTTGTCGAGAATCTCGCTGGTGATCCGCATCCGCTCTTCCACCGATTCCTCATCGAACGTCAGGCGCAGCTTGTGCGGGCCCTGCAGTTTGTAATCGAAGGGTTGACGCTGAATCATTTCCAGCAATGCTGCGGGATTTGCGGTGGTGTCCTGGCTGAATTCGATGCGCCCTCCGGTTTCGCCAAAATCAACCAGGCTGATACCGATGGCACGTGCTTTCTGGCGAATTTCGGCCACCTGGAAGAGACGCTTGGTCTGTTCTGGCAACAATCCAAAACGGTCGATCATCTCGACCTGAAGTTCTCTCAATGCGCTTGCATCGGGTGCGCTGGCGATTCGTTTGTAAAGTGTCAGGCGCGTATGGATGTCACCAATCCAGTCGTCGGGTATCAGTGCCGAGGTATGCATTTCAATATCGGTTTTATCACGCAGGCTGCCTTCCAGGTCGACCTCCTTACCGGCGCGCATGGCAGAAACGGCGCGGGCCAGTAATTCGCTATAGAGACTGAACCCCACCGACTGGATCTCACCGCTTTGCTCGTCCCCGAGAAGTTCGCCTGCGCCACGGATTTCGAGATCATGGGTGGCGAGGGTAAAGCCGGCGCCCAGTTCTTCCAGCGACGCGATGGCCTCGAGGCGTTTGCGGGCATCGCCGGTCATGCTGCGTTCGTCAGGTGTGATCAGGTAGGCGTAGGCGCGGTGATGCGAACGACCCACACGACCCCTCAGCTGGTGCAGCTGGGCAAGCCCGAACTTATCGGCACGGTTGATGATAATGGTATTGGCAGTGGGCACGTCGATGCCGTTCTCGATGATGGTCGTACAGACCAGCACGTTGATCCTTTGGCGGTAAAAGTCCAGCATGACCTTTTCCAGCTCACCCCGTGGCATTTGACCATGCGCCACGCGGATGCGTGCTGCCGGAACCAGTTCGCCGACTTCGCGTGCGATCTGCTCGATATTGCGAACTTCATTGTGCAGGAAAAATACCTGGCCGCCACGCTGGATTTCGCGCTGCAGGGCTTCTCGCAACAGGGCGCTATCCCAACGGGAAACGAGGGTCTTGACGGCCATGCGACGCGCCGGCGGCGTGGCTATTATCGATAAATCGCGGATTCCCGCCATGGCCATGTTGAGGGTTCGCGGAATCGGTGTCGCCGTGAGCGTCAGCAGGTCGACTTCAGCGCGAAGTTGTTTCAATCGCTCTTTCTGACGCACGCCAAACCGCTGTTCCTCATCCACGATGACCAGGCCGAGACGTTTGAAGCGAATGTTACGTTGCAGCAATTTATGCGTGCCGATAACGATATCGACTTTTCCCGATTCGAGGTCCTTCAGTACCGCCTGGGTTTGTTTGCCGGTGCGAAAACGCGACAGCAGTTCAATGCGTATTGGCCAGTCGGCGAACCGGTCGCTGAAATTTGAAAAGTGTTGCTGGGCGAGCAGGGTGGTCGGGACCAGGATAGCCACCTGTCTCTGACCCTGGACAGCGACAAACGCCGCACGCAGTGCAACCTCGGTCTTGCCAAATCCGACATCGCCGCACACGACCCGGTCCATCGGTTCACTGGACACCATGTCTTCGATCACGGCTTCAATGGCAGTTTGCTGATCGGTTGTTTCCTCGTACGGAAAACCGGAACTGAAGTCAGCGTACATGGGCTTGTCGAGCTTGAAACCGAATCCCTGCCTGGCCTGTCTGCGGGCATACAAGTCCAGCAGTTCAGCCGCCACATCACGGACTTTCTCAGCTGCGCGCTTGCGGGCCTTGGCCCATTGCTCGCTTCCGAGACGGTGAAGCGGCGCTGATTCCGCGGCGCCACCGGTGTAACGACTGATCAGCTGCATCGATGAAACTGGCACATACAGCTTGTCTTCACCGAAGTACTCGAGCATCAGGAACTCTGCTTCACGGTCGTCAATTTCCAGAATTTGTAAACCGCGGTAGCGTCCCACGCCATGGTCCTCGTGCACCACCGGGTCGCCGGGTTCGAGGTCGGAAAGGCTGCGGATGATCGATTCGGGATCGCGTTCGGAAAGTTTACGCGTACTCTTGAGCCGCACCCGGCCACCGAACAACTGGCTCTCCGTGAGTATGGCGAAATCCGTACCGGCGACAAAACCCTGCTCCAACGGTATGACCACCAGGCCCAGGTGTGCGCCGGAGGACAGAAAGTCATGCCAGGAATCAAAGCGGTCCGGGCGAACCCCGAATGCACCAAAAGTCTCTGACAACACTTCGCGTCGACCCGTGGTGTCGGCGGCGAATAAAATCCGCCCGGGGAAGTCCCGTATAAACTCGAGCAAGGCCGCGGCGGGTTCGTGACCACGGTCATGGATGTGTAGGTCCGGAGCAGCTTGTGTGTCGAAACATATCGCGCCGGATGGCGGTTCGGGTGCATCCAGCAGCCTGACCCTGTCGAATTTTTCAAGCTGGCCACCGACATGCTGGGTATCGAAATACAGCTCCTGAGGATTAAGCACGGGTCGTTCGATATCATGCCGGCGTTGTTCCCAGCGTTCGGTAGTCGATGACCAGAAATCGATGGCGGCATCTTCGACGCCTTGCTGGACAACCACCAGCGGGTTTGCCGGCAGGTAATCCAGCAGGCTCTCGGTTTGATCAAAAAACAAGGGTAAATATTGTTCAAGCCCCTGGGGGTGCAGGCCCTGGCGCAAGTCCTGGTAAAGCGAAACCCTGCGGGTATCGACAACAAACCGGTAGCGAAACGCCTTGCGGAAGGCCTCGAACGAGGTCTCGTCACAAGGGTACTCGCGCGCTGGCAGCATAATGAACTCATCGAGGCCAACGGTTGAACGCTGACTCTCCGGGTCGAATTCCCTCAACGATTCGATTTCTTCGTCAAACAGGTCGATACGCAATGGCATTTTCCTGCCGCTGGGAAACAGGTCGATCACCGAACCGCGCACTGCAAACTGTCCTGCCTGGTAGACCGGATCGTTATAGTTGTAACCGGCCTGTTGCAGACGTTCGCGAAATTCGCTGATTACCAGTGACTGGCCTGTTTTCAGGTCTATATTGCGCCCGAGTGCATGGCTTCGCGGCGGCAGGCGTTGCATGAGCGTGGCCATCGGTACCAGCAGCAACCCATGCCTGACACCGGCCAGCAATGAAAGTGTGGAGAGGCGCTCGGAGATGATTTCCGGATGCGGTGAAAAAGGATCATAGGGTAGTGTTTCGTGATCCGGAAAATGTAATACCGGCAGTGAACCGTCACTGAACAGGTGAATATCCTGTTCGAGTACATGTGACTGGTGGCTTGAACGGGTGACAACCAGCACGATGCCGTCATGCGCCTTCGCCGCCGACAAGAGCGCAAGAGCTGTACTGCTGCCATGCAGCCCGGTCCACGTCGACGAGCCCCCGGCAAAACGCGCCCCCTGCGGGCTGCTGAAATCTCTCTTTGCCATTAAGCGCTTTGTGGTTCGGTTGAATGCTTGCCGAAAAACCGCAGTATAAGCCAGAGTGCGACCAGTCCAAGAGACATACCGAGCCACCAGGGCGAGCCCAGTGCGGTCATGAGGGTACCAAACAGTATGGCCGTTGCGCCCACCGTTATCGCATAAGGCATCTGCGTGCGCACGTGTTCGATGTGGTTACAACCGGAGGCCAGGGAAGACAAAATCGTGGTGTCGGAAATTGGCGAGCAGTGGTCACCCCAGACCGCACCTGCAAGAATGGCGGAGATGGAGGAATAGAGGATATGCATGTGTTCCGGGCCCACCTGGCCCTGTCCGATCATGACGGCCCAGGTCAGCGGCATGACCAGGGGAAACAGGATACCCATGGCGCCCCAACTGGAACCCGTTGCAAAGGCCGTGAGGGCTGCCAGCAAGAAGACAAGTGTAGGCATCAGGAAAACCGGTACCGAATCACCCAGTGCATGGGTCAGGAATTCTGCTGTCTTCAAAATGTCGGTGACTTCTCCCAGTGACCATGCGAGGACGAGGATGATCATGGCCATCAGCATGGCGCTTACACCGCGGAACCAGGCATTGACCACCCTGTCCAGGGTCAGTATTTTCTGGCCGATCGACAGCAGTGCGGCGGCCATCACTGAGCAAAGGGAAGCCCACATCAGTGCCGTGTATGAATTGGCGTTTCCAATGATGTCCTTCAGCGTTGGTTCTGAAATCTCAGCAGATGCTCGCAGGCCAGTGACATAAAGCCCGACAACCACGCCGACGACCAAGACCATGACTGGAATATACGCGTTGAAGGCCCGTTGAGGTTTGCCCTTGACCGGCCTCAGGACTTCACCCTCCTGGTTATTGTGGGGAATTACATCGGAATTCTCAGAGCCTTCCTCGTTGGCCCGCCGTTCAGACTCAAGCATGGGCCCGAAATCGCGACCACTGGCTGAGACCATGAAAACAAAGGCAATTGCCAGGAACGGGTAAAAGCTATAGGGCAGGGTATTGAGAAATACCAGGTACGCCTCACCATCGAGTCCTTTCATCTTGTTCAGGGAATCGCCGATCAGGCCAATCTCATAACCGATCCAGGTAGTTACCACTGCAATGCATGCTACCGGGGCGGCGGTCGAATCGACAATGTATGCCAGTTTTGCACGCGACACACGCATGGAGTCCGTGACAGGCCGCATGGTATTGCCGACCACCAGCGTATTGGCGTAATCATCAAAAAATATCGCTATACCCAGTGACGCCGTTGCCAGGCACGCATGGCGGGCGGAATCTGCCCAGGCGACGATGTGATTGACAATTCCCTGCATGCCGCCATTACGTGTAATGATTCCGACCATCCCGCCGACCATGAACGAGAACAGAACGATTGAGGTATGTTCGGGATTTGCGAGTGCATTCAGAACATAAACCTGGAATGTTTGCAGAAATCCGGTCCAGGCACCGGCCAGCCCAAAATCATTGATGACCCAGGCGCCTGACCAGATACCCAGGAAAAGTGCGGGGATTACGCGTTTGATAATCAGCGCGACTGATATGGTCAGCAACGGCGGCAGTATAGCCACCCAGGTGCCCGCTGCTTGCGGCGCGGTCTCAGCGGCGTTGGCGATGGGGCTGAAAATTAAAATAGATATTACATAAGCTAAATTTATTATCTTATTGTTATATATCATTAAACATTATC
>Ga0316201_10002728_pt1 | contig 12694 bp, 12 predicted proteins | sample CS6wburrow_MG_FD_204516 | JGI IMG/M metagenome (GOLD analysis project Ga0316201, IMG submission 204516) | Coastal sediment microbial communities from Delaware Bay, Delaware, United States - CS-6 worm burrow | ecosystem: Environmental > Aquatic > Marine > Coastal > Sediment | place: USA... | reverse complement strand
ATACAATTACAGAAGAAGCGCTACCAACCTATGAATCTTGGTTAATGGATGTAGAAGGAATTAATCAGCACACTGAAGAGCCCAGTGGATGGTCTAAATGGGTAAGAGCGTGGACAGCAGAAGAAAATAGGCACGGCGATGTGCTTAATAAATATTTGTACCTATCCGGAAGGGTAAACATGAGAGAAGTTGAGATCTCAACACAGTATTTGCTTAATGATGGCTTTGACATTGGAACGGACAGAGACCCGTATAAGAATTTTGTATATACGTCATTTCAGGAATTGGCTACCAATATTTCGCATAAAAGGGTAGGTCAGATGGCTAAGAAAAAAGAGAATACACTTCTAAGTAAAATGTGTAGCATAATTGCGGGTGACGAAATGCGTCATCATTTGGCTTACAGAGAATTCGTAAAGACCATTTTTGGACAAGATCCCAACGGTATGATGCTTGCTTACGCAGATATGATGAAGAGAAAAATTGTAATGCCGGCTCATTTCTTGAGGGAATCTGGAGAAAGCATGGGACTTGCATTTGAAAATTTTTCAAACTGCGCTCAAAGGTTGGGCGTATATACTTCTCAGGATTATATAGACATCTTTAATAAATTGAATCAGTATTGGGATCTCGAAGCAATAAGGAGCCTTTCAGACGAGGCACAAAAAGCCAGGGATTATCTTTTGGCTATGCCGGATCGTTTGCAACGTATTGCCGAAAGAATGAAACTGAGTGAGGATCAATTCCGATTTAAGTGGGTAGAAGCCAATGGAATAGTTTAAATAAAAAGACCGGATAATATCCGGTCTTTTTATTATAATTTACCATGTTTATGTTCTACCTGCCATTTGTGTAATTCTTTCCACTTGCCTTCATAACACATTTTCGCCTGCATTGGCCAGGATGCGGGATCATGGACTTTATAACGATCACCCCCTGAGTCTAATACTTGCTGGCATTTTGAAACAGTGGTTTTGGATAAGGCTTTCCAGGTTTTTATATCATAATTGTGAAAAAGGCCTTCAATCTTAGGACCTATGCCTTCAACAATTTTCAGATCATCCTGTTTAATGTTTTTACCCATTGCTGCTTTGGCAGCACTTTTGTTAAAAGGAATTTCCGAAGAAACCATTGCTAAACTCTCAGCGGCCACTTTTTTATTACATGCCGCTAGATCAGCTTCCAATTTTGCATTTTGATTCTTTAGTTCTAATAGCTCAGAATTGTCAAGCGGTGTATTGCTCCCTTTCCCTAATAAATATCCAAAAATTGCGCAAAGAACACCCACAAGAATTGGGATGAGCCAACACCAGATGTTTATACTTTCCAAATTCATAAGTTGATATTATTTAGTTTTTATACACTAATTCTTGCTTGCTTTTTTGATTTTTATTTACAGGATTCATTGAATTATTTGCGACGGAAGAATCTTCATTGTGAAGAGTGGCAAAGTCGTCATCTAATCCACATTGACTGCAATACATTACAAAAAAATAAATACCTGCCAAAATCGTAATTATAATCCCAAGCAAGTTGGTTGTCTTTTTTGTCATGGTAATTGGTAATTTGTCGTTCTGTATACAATGTATTAAAAAAAACTTAAATTTTGATAAAACAGATGGGCTAAATACCTTGCACTATCTGGTTAATCTTCTAATAATGACTATGATGTTTCCTCTTAAAACAAATACAGGACATAGCAAAATAGCTACCAATTACACACTTTTTACAACCAATTATAATTTCCTCGCTTAGAAATAAACAACCATTTAGGATATTTGTTGAAATTAAGCTGCAACGCAATTTCTAACGGCCAGGCACCGGTATTGAAATATTGCTTTATTGCTACTTACTACTAGTTTGAATTAGTTTAGTTAATTAAGAATCCCGTTGTTATTTATTCTATTAATAGCAGCGGTTTTTTTAGTGTTCAGATTATTCAATTCAATCTTCCAAATTTTTATTTCTTACAACTGACAATATTGTAAAGATTTTCTCCAGGAGAGAAGATGTATTTTTAGAATGAATTTGCCTAAGGAGGTCGAATGAAATAATTAAATTTTGGTTTTTTTATTAAAAACTTACAGGAACTCCAATCCGATTCATTTTTCATTTAATGAAGCAGCTAAAGTTCATGTAAGGATTATTGTCTCTAAAGATCGAATTTTATACCCTGTGCTAAAGGTAATTCAGTAGTAAAGTTAATAGTGTTGGTTTGTCTCCGCATATATATTTTCCAGGCGTCGGAACCACTTTCACGGCCACCTCCGGTCTCCTTTTCTCCTCCAAAAGCACCCCCAATCTCAGCGCCCGATGTGCCAATATTTACATTGGCTATACCGCAATCGCTACCAGTTGCTGAAAGAAAAATTTCAGCTTCTCTTAAATTATTGGTCATAATGGCAGAGGAAAGCCCCTGTACAACATCATTCTGAATTTTTATCGCATTTTCTACGTCACCTGAATATTTTAACAAATAAAGAATGGGCGCAAAAGTTTCATGCTGTACTATTTCATAGTCATTGTTGGCTTCAGCTATGGCCGGATAAACATAACAACCACTTTCATAACCCTCGCCCTCCAAAACACCACCTTCCATGATCAGATTTCCCCCTTCTTCAACTACTTTTTCAAGAGCTTCTTTATACATGGCTACGGCATCTTTGTCTATTAATGGACCCACATGATTATTCTCATCCAATGGGTTTCCAATTCGCAGTTGTTTGTAAGCAGTAACAATAGAATCTTTTACAGTATCGTAAATAGATTCATGTATGATCAGTCTTCTTGTAGAGGTGCATCGCTGACCAGCGGTACCAACCGCACCGAATACAGCTCCAATAACCGTCATTTTTAAATCAGCGTCCGGGGTAACGATGATGGCATTATTGCCACCCAATTCAAGGAGCGATTTTCCTAGTCTCGCGGCAACTGCTTGTGCAACAATTTTACCCATGCGAATAGAACCTGTGGCAGAAATCAAAGGAACTCTTTTGTCATTTGTCATCATTTCTCCAACTTTATAATCGCCGTTTATTAAACAGGAGACACCTTCTGGGAGTCCATTAGCTTTAAACACTTCAGCGGCTATATTTTGACAAGCAATGCCACAAAGTGGGGTTTTTTCCGATGGTTTCCAGACACAAACATCCCCACAAATCCATGCAAGTGCTGTATTCCATGCCCATACGGCAACAGGGAAATTGAAAGCAGAAATTATGCCTACTATTCCTAATGGATGGTATTGCTCATACATGCGATGCCCGGGTCTTTCCGAATGCATGGTAAGTCCGTGTAATTGTCGCGAAAGTCCAACTGCGAAATCGCATATATCTATCATTTCCTGAACTTCGCCAAGACCTTCCTGATAAGACTTTCCCATTTCATAAGAGACTAACTTACCTAAGGGTTCTTTTAATTGGCGTAATTTATCTCCAAACTGACGAATAATTTCGCCCCTTTGAGGAGCAGGTTTTTTTCGCCAGATTTGAAATGCCCCAGTGGCCGTTTCCAAAACTTTTTCATAATCATTTAAGGAGGTGGTTTTAACTTTAGCAATTAAAGCGCCATCCACCGGGGAATAGGAGTCAATAATTTCCCCTGATGAAAAATACTCAGATCCTGTTGAGGTACCATTATTGATTTTCTTGATCCCTAATTTTTCTAATGCTTGGTCTATTCCAAAATCCGTGGCAACTAATGTCATTTTATAACTTTTAAAACATAATTTGTTAGATTATGACAAAGCTACAAATAATAGTAATGATGTTACCCGAAAGTTATGGAATCTTAGACCCGGGTAATAAAGATTAGGAGCAGCGCTATTAAAGCAGGTAGAGCCTGTACAAAGAAGATTTTTTTATCGGCAGTAAAAGCTCCATAAATACCTGCAATTGCAACACAGCTCAGGAAAAAAATTGAAATATTTGTACTCCAAAAGGTGTCCTGAATAATAAATGTCCAAATTAGACCGGCAGCCAAAAATCCATTGTAGAGCCCCTGGTTTGCAGCAAGAGATTTTGTCGGTTCAAACATGTCTTTAGGAAATTTTTTAAAGATTTTTTTACCTCTGGTAGTCCAGGCAAACATTTCGAACCAAAGAAAATACAGATGCAGTCCTGCCACAAGCCCAATTAAAATAGTAATTGTAAGTTTCATTAATTATCTTTCTTCCTTTGCTGTAAACCTATCATCAACCGGCATAACGGTTCCACAATTATCACAGGTCCTTAACTCTTTGGAACCATAGAAATGTGTAAAATGTGATAAAAAGTCTTTTTCAATGTCATGTAATGTAAAGTATGTTTCGTAAAGTTTGTGATTACAATTATCGCAAAACCAAAGAAGGCCGTCCTTTATTTCCAAATGATCGCGCTTACGCTCTATTACCAAACCAATGGAGCCCTCATACCTAACAGGGGAGTGCGGGACTTTGGCGGGATGTAGGTAGATATCACCAGGACCCAGTTTCATTGTTCTTTTTTGTCTGTCTTCCTGTATATGGACCTCGATATTGCCTTCTAACTGAAAGAAAAGTTCCTCAGTTTCGTTGTAGTGATAGTCCTTTCGCGCATTGGGCCCGGCAACGATCATTACTATAAAGTCTCCTGCATCTTTGTATAAGTTCTTATTTCCAACAGGGGGTTTCAGTAAGTCTCTGTTTTCTTCAATCCATTTGTTAAGATTAAAAGGAGGTTTGATAGACATTGTTTTCTAATTATTAATGAGATTTTTAGATCGTACTAAAAGTAATACTACCTATCAAATGTAATAAAAGAAATTTTTCTGGATTAGATTAGCGGTAGAACAACTGCGTAAAATAGAGTTTTCCACTGGCGTCTTTTTTTACACTTACAGCCGTATGTGTAAATTCACCTTCAATAGTTTTGCGATGATTAGGGCTCTGGAGCCAATTTTCTAAAGCTGTCGCAGCATCCGGGTAATCTTTGGCAACATTTTCAGCCACATATTCTGCATCGACCTCGCTAGAAATTTTGGAGGCTCTTGAGCTGAAGTTGTCATGACTTAAACTGCCTTTGGCAATCATGTAATCAGTATGTGTATTGGCATACTCGTAAGCAACTTCACTAAAGAGTAATGATGAATAGCCCAGGCTAATTCTATGGTCATTAACAATATCCAAAAGGGCCTGTTCTACCAAAACGGCATTTTCAGAACTCGGAATAGTTGTATTTTGTATGGACTCTGTGCTACAAGATCCAGCCAACAATACAAATAAAACCAAGACAGCAATAGGCAATCTCATTTTCATATAGTGTTCTATCTGTAAGTAGGGTAAAGAAAGAGTGGGGTGTTCTCTAGGATCCCTATTGAAAGGATCATCTTTGTAATATTAAAGAAATTATGAAAAGAGCGCATGAAAAACCCTTTTTTTTCGACGAACTGCACTTATTATCAATTATCCGTCTTGAAATACCTCTATAACGTTACCAAAGACCAGGGCACCAATATCTCTTACAGGTGCATAAAGAACAGATTCTTTTACGGTATTATTTTCAGTTAGATTAAATGACGAACTGGCACTTTCAAAAAAATACAAAAGCGTGCCGAGGATAACCGCTGTCTTTAATATTCCAAAAACGCCACCAGCAATTTTATTGAGTAATCCGAGCATGGCAAAATCTGCAATTTTGGTAAGTATCTTACCAGCCATATTTACCAGAATCACTATTGCCAGAAAGGTAATAATGAATGCTGCTAATTTTATATAATTTTCATCCCAATCCATGTTTTGGGAAAGATAGCTACCGGTTAAGTAAGAAAATTTAATTGCGCCATAAAGCCCAATAATGATAGCGGCGAGTGAGGCTATTTCAACAAAGAGTCCATTTTTAAGTCCTTTATAAAGGCCATATACCAGAAGTAACCCCAAAATAATGTCCAGAATATTCACAGAAATTTGTTTGCACAAATATAGAATTTTGATTTGTACCTTTGATTTTTACCTAAAGAAGGGTTCAGGGTTTATTATAAATTTTAATCTTTTTCGATCAAAAAAGTGAGTAGAGATAGTCAATTAAAAGATAGGTGGGAAGAGCTCATTAAGAAATTGTCTGCCAAGTTTTCCGATGGGGACCCAATGGATATAGATGGGATCATTTACCTTATTGGCATACAGGAATTAGGTCAATATCACAGAACCTATAAAAAAGAAGAGAAAGTTAATCTGATGCATATAGCCATTTGCAAATTATTGGAACCTTATGGATATTATGAGTTTGAGTTTTTTGACGATGAAGGTTGGCCCCATTATATTGTAAAGGAAACACTTCCTCCTTTAAAAGCAGGAGAACAATCTGTCTTAATGAAAGAAGCTATTGTAAATTATTTCGTAGAACGCGCTTTCATTTTATAAACAATCATGACAAAACCGTACTACGCCGTAATATTCACTAGCACGCGAACTTCCGGGGATAAAGGTTATCTCCAAATGGCAAAGCAAATGGAAGAATTGGCTAAAAATCAACCGGGCTATCTGGGATTTGAGAGTGCAAAAGATGAAATAGGAATATCAGTAAGCTATTGGGAAAACCTGGAATCTATATCAAAATGGAAATCCAATCTCAAACATTTGGCTGCACAGGAAATGGGGAAAAAAGAATGGTATAAATGGTACAAAATAAGAGTTTGTCTTGTAGAAAGAGAATATGAATTTACTGCCACATCTTAAAAAACGCTGTAATTATTTTTTACCCGATACTTCAGGGAAAGTATTGCTCAATGATAACATTTGGATAAAACTGAAGCATCTGTATTGGAGATGTAAACCGTTACATTTGTATTAAGTTAAAGTATTTATTGAATTACAAAAAACATGACAGAGAATATACGGTTTTCAAACCTCGACAGAAATAAAATCATTCAAAAACTGACCAAAACCAAGTTTGATCTTGTAATAATTGGAGGAGGAATAACTGGAGGTGGTATTGCGTTAGACGCAGCTTCCAGAGGACTAAAAGTGGCATTACTGGAAAAAGGAGATTTTGCCTCAGGGACCAGTAGTAAATCTACAAAGTTAATTCATGGTGGTCTCCGGTATCTTAAGCAATTTGATTTTTGGTTAGTAAAAGAAGTAGGATCTGAAAGGGCTATTGTTCATAAACTCGCACCGCACCTGGTGCTCCCTGAAAAAATGCTACTTCCTTTGATTGATGGCGGGTCATACGGAAAATGGCTTACTTCTATTGGGTTGAAGGTCTATGATATTTTAGCGCAGGTATCTGGCGATGACAAACGTAAAATGCTTGAAAAGAAAGAGGCATTGGAATTGGAACCGCTATTGCCAAAAAAGAAATTAAAAGGAGCCGGGTATTATGCAGAATATCGCACAGATGATGCCAGGCTCACCATTGAAAACATTAAGACGAGTCTTACTTTTGGAGCAGTTGCATTGAATTATGCAGAGGTCATAGCTTTTGATTATGAAGAGGATATTATTTCAGGACTTCATTTTAGAGATGGCATGACGGGTGATGAATTCAAGATTAAATCAAAATATGTAATAAGTGCTGCGGGCCCATGGGTAGATGAATTACGAAGTTTAAACAACTCAAAAAAGGGAAAGCGCCTTCATCTTACAAAAGGAGTTCATTTAGTATTTCCTTATGAAAAATTACCTGTAAAGCAATCCGTTTATTTCGACGTTCCTGATGGGCGAATGATCTTTGCCATCCCCAGAGGTAAAATTACTTATGTGGGAACAACCGATACTAACTACGATCAGGATAAAGATGATATACAACTGGATTTAGCTGACGCATTGTATTTAATTTCAGCTGTCAACAATATGTTCCCTAAAATTAATTTGGGAATGGATGATATTATTTCATCATGGGCGGGTTTACGGCCTTTAATCCACGAAGAGGGTAAATCAACATCTGAATTATCCCGTAAGGATGAAATATTTATTTCAGACAGCGGTCTTATAAGTATGGCAGGGGGCAAACTAACAGGATATCGAAAGATGGCAGAAAGAGTCGTTAACCTGTTGTCAAAAAAAATGGATGAGGATGAAGGAATTGAAGTTCCCGAATGCACAACAGATAAGATTTCTTTATGTGGAAATGATTTTAGAAAATTCAAACACGTTAAAAAATATATTTCGGAAATATTTGAACGAATCCAAAAAGATGGTTTTACAGAATATGATGCCTGGTATCTTGTAACAACCTATGGAAAGCAGACTGAAACTATTTTGGAAGATTATTCCATTCAAAAAGATAAGGATCCTCAGATTAGAATGGCCAAAGCCGAACTGCATTATGGGATCAATTATGAAATGATATGCACACCCATGGACTTTTTTATCCGAAGGACAGGGCGCTTATATTTCGATATTGAAAGCATACCTTATCTATTGGATCCGATTCTGGATGAATTTAAATCAATTTTTAAATTGGATGATTCGCAAATCCGATCATGGAAAGACAAAATGCTGCAAGAAATACATAAACATTCTGTTTTTTCTATAGAACGGGTTTAATTTATTTTCTATTCCTCCAGCACTTTGGTGACTCCTGGCACGGGTATTGGGTAAAAGCCGTTAGCATCAGGTATTACTGGTGGCATTGCATCCCAGCTATATTCTTCTGGCATTAGATTTCTCCCTTTGTTTAAGGCATCTTCAAAGGTGATTAATTGTCCTGAATATGTAGCCATCCTTCCAAGAATAGCTGTCATCGTTGTTTTTGCCGCATGTTCTGCATCACATATAACTCCTCCGTTTTTAATTGAATCAAAAAGAACATCATGTTCTGTCTGATAGGGATTAGGATCATTGGCCCCCTGATGTTCATAGATCTTACTTCCATCATAACCGGTAATTATTCCTTTATTCTGAGAGTCCAAATAGATTTTACCTTTGGTACCCATAAGACTTTCGGATACATTGTCTAAGCAGCCTTTCTGATGCCGGCACTGACTGGAAATTACCGCGCCAGAGGGATATGTGAATTCAACAAAATGATGGTCAAATATTTGGCCATACTCTTTTCCTTTTCTCACTTCTCTTCCTCCCATACCCTGTGCATGCATAGGGAATTCTCCGATAAACCAATTAGCTACATCAATATTGTGAATGTGTTGTTCCACAATATGATCACCGCACAACCAGTTAAAATAGTACCAATTCCGCATCTGATATTCCATTTCTGTTTGATTTTCCTGGCGCTCCTTGACCCATACTCCCGCGCTGTTCCAATAAACCTGTCCGGACACGATCTGACCTATTTTATCAGCCCTGATCTCCTCAAGGCATGCCAAATAATTCTTTTGATAATGACGTTGTAGTCCAACAACAACATTCAATTTTTTAGTTTTGGCAATTTTGGCAGTTTCCAGTACGCTTCGTATACCCTGGGCATCTGTAGCTACGGGCTTTTCCATAAAAACATGCTTATTTTTGCTTATAGCATATTCAAAATGGAGAGGCCTGAAACCAGGCGGAGTGGTTAATATTACGACATCTGCTTTATCAATGGCTGCTTTATATCCCTCAAAACCCAGGTGTTTATCTTCTTCTTTAAGTCCAATTTTGTCCGTATCAACAAATTTCTTGGATAAGATTTCATAACAGCTATCCAGACGATCCTGAAATGCATCGGCCATAGCAACTAATTTTACATTCTCCTTGGTACTAAGGGCCTGTACTGCAGCACCGGTACCCCTACCACCGCACCCTATCACTGCAATTTTTATGGAATCATCGCCAAGAACATGGGCTGAAGCCGCCACGTCTAAAGGAACTGCTAAGATTCCACCTGCGGCGATAGCAGTATTTTTACAAAAATTTCTTCGGGTAAGAGCGTGCTTTTTATTTTTCATATTTAAGGATTTTAATAGTCATCAATTGCAGTAAGCCAATAGGCTTCGATTTCTTCTTTTGTCGGAATTTTTTTAGGACGAATTATTCTAAAACCAACATTAGGGGCATTAGTAAACCACCAACGGCTTTTAGGAATCTGGGGGTCAATTCTTTTCCATTCTGCCGAAGATCCTTTCCGCGCCGATGATCTGAGTGCTAAACCGGGATCCATCCAGGACCCTCCACGAACAGTTCTTGGATATAGTTTCGTCGGTTTCATGTAGGGATTGTTGGTAGTTTTTCCCAATCTAGTGGCATAGGTATCCGGAACGTATTGATCCATGGTCCATTCCGCAACATTTCCATGCATATCATATAAGCCAAACATATTCGGTTGCTTTGTGCCTACTTTGTGATATTTACCTTCACTATTATCCTTGTACCACGCATAGAAATTTAATTCAGCCAGATCATCACCAAAATAATAAGAGGAGGAACTACCGGCCCTTGCTGCATATTCCCATTCGGCTTCTGTAGGCAGCCTATAGAATTTTCCGGTTTTTGCGCTAAGCCATTTGCAAAATGTTAATGCCGCATATTGGGTGATATTCACAACGGGATATCCCTTTTTGCCCATGCCCTGACTCATATCAACATATGGCGTTGATGCGGAAGATATTGCATCAATATCTATAGCAACTTCACGATCTAAACCTTTTAACCCGATAGTATCAATTTGCCGCTCTAAAAAAAGTTCATACTGCTCCCAGGTTATTTCAAATGTACTTATCCAGAAATCATCTACTAAAACCTTGTGCTGAGGTTTTTCATCATCTTCATGGCTATTGCTACCCATCAAGTACTCACCTCCTTTTACAGGCGTCATTTTAATCATAATATCACTTCCGGAAATTTCTTGTGAATAGGGAACAAAGGGATCTGTTCTTTTTGTCAGACCAAACGAATTGTAATTTCCATCAGTGATGGACGCCATAGATGAAAATAGGGCAATAACCACTACAATAAGAAGGAAATATTTTAGATTCATTTTAAGATAATGGAAAATAAAATCATATCAACATATTTCTAAAATATTCATTTAGAAGCTAATAAAAAAATTATAGGTTCAATCTAATTTTTCCGTGAGTGTCTTGAATGTAATTTTAGCGCTCTTGTGGTTATAAAGAATATCATAGACAGCATCAATGATTGGAGTCCTGACTTTCTTTTTAAATGTTGATTTTAATTTATAGGCAGTTTCTGTTGCATAATAACCTTCTGCTATCATTTTCATTTCCATCATAGCACTTTTTACTCTATACCCTTTTCCTATCATATTACCGAACATTCTGTTCCGGCTAAAAGTTGAATAACCCGTTACCAGCAGATCTCCCAGATAGGCAGAATTGTTTATATTACGTTTCATCTTGTGAACTCTCGAAATATATCGCTTCATTTCTCGAATAGCATTACTCATTAAAACAGCTTGGAAATTATCACCATAACCTAATCCGTGAGCGATACCTGCAGCTAACGCGTAAATATTTTTCAGCATAGCCGCGTATTCCGTGCCTATGATATCATCTGAGATTTTAGTTTTAATATAATGGCTGTTTAAATGACCTGAAAGTTCAATAGCCTTGTCATTATCTGAACAGGCAATTGTTAAATAGGACAAACGTTCTAAAGCCACTTCTTCGGCATGACAAGGACCAGTTATCACACCAATATTTTCATAGGGGATACCATATTTTTGATAAAAATGCTCTCCTACTATTAATCCTGTTTCGGGCACAATTCCCTTAATAGCTGAGAAAATAATCTTATCACTCAAAGGGATTGTGAGTTTTTTAAGTTCGCTTTCTAAAAAGGCAGATGGAATTGCAAATATCAACAGATTGGCCATGGAAACAGCTTCATCCATATTATTGGTAAGTACCAGCTGTTTGAGCTTAAATTCTACGGAAGTAAGGTAGTTGGGGTTGTGTTTGTTCGCTTTTATATATTCTAAGGCTTCCTCATTGCGCATATACCAGATTACCTTATCCTTATTTTCGGTGAGCATTTTTACAATAGCCGTGGCCCAGCTTCCACCACCCAATACTGCAATTTTAAGATCTTTTACCATGAAATCAATTTTGTCTATCAAATGTACTTAAAAATAATAACCACTTATTTGACAGACAGTTATTGTGTTACAATATTCTATGGAACAAATAGTGTTGTCTGAATTATGGAAAAGGTGTGGAAAGCGCAAAACAAAAAAACGCTGAAATGCGTAAAAATTTAACATAGTTTCAACGATTTTCAGGCAATGAAAACTTTGAATTTTACGTTGTTTATCATGGTAGGGTAGGGTTTGTAAAATTATTTTTGGTTGGTTATTTAGTTAGAAACCGTCCCGGATCTAAATTCAGGGCGGTTTACTTATATCACTAATTATTTTAGTTGATCTTTAGTAAAGAAATGCTATTTAGGAAATTAGGCTTAAAATTTATTTTCCTAGATTTGAGATACTGATGGTACTTCTCTTTTCAAATACTTTTTCTTAAAATCAGAAGGATTTTCAGAGGCGATTTTTTTAAAAGTGCGATTAAAATAAGAGAGGCTTTCATAACCACATTCGTAGCAGGCCTCGCTGATATTGCTTCCTTTCATGAGTAAACGTTTAGCCTGACTTATTCTATATTGGTTTAAAAATGAGGTAAAAGAGTTGCCTGTGGCATCTTTAAAATATCTGCAAAAAGCTTCTTTACTTAAATTGCTAATTGAAGCTATTTCTTTAAGTGCTATTTTTCGGTGGTAGTTTTCATCAATAAATGCATAGATATTCTTTAACCGGTCTTTTTGTTTTTGACTGTATTTATTTAT
>Ga0316201_10002727_pt1 | contig 12696 bp, 9 predicted proteins | sample CS6wburrow_MG_FD_204516 | JGI IMG/M metagenome (GOLD analysis project Ga0316201, IMG submission 204516) | Coastal sediment microbial communities from Delaware Bay, Delaware, United States - CS-6 worm burrow | ecosystem: Environmental > Aquatic > Marine > Coastal > Sediment | place: USA: Delaware... | reverse complement strand
TAAACCTGGAGGACTAGAAAGATGATGTAACCGGTGCACTGAGAGCACATCGAAAATTAAGACCAAGAGTAGACGAGAATTTTGCAATTAATGAACTTTCTATGTTTACAAATTTGATTCAGCCTGTATTTAAGGTATTGAATATCGCTGGAATTATCATTGGAGGATTTGCTTTGGTTGTCGGTATGATCAGTGTGGCAAATATTATGTTTGTTTCCGTCAAAGAACGAACCAGTATCATTGGTATCAAAAAAGCACTTGGAGCAAGGAAAAGTGTTATTCTGCTTGAATTTCTCATTGAATCAGTTATTCTGTGTGTTATTGGAGGGTTGTTTGGGCTATTGATCGTCTTTGGCTCTCTCCGGTTTATCGCTTCCGCATTCGAATATGATATGTTCCTCTCTATGAATAATGTAATCATAGCGGTGGCAGTGGCGGTCATTGTTGGAATTATTTCCGGTGTAATTCCTGCGATAAAAGCAGCTAGAATGGATCCTGTGGATGCAATTAGATCTTAACAGATCCAAAGGACAATTACTCAAACTAAATTTCAATAAAAAAAAGCCCCATCATACGATGAGGCTTCCCTTATATCTTCGAATTGAATATGTGCCTATGAAGCTTTTTTAACAATCGCTTCAAAAGCAGCAGGATGATTCATAGCCAAATCTGCCAATACTTTACGATTCAATTCAATCTGATTTTCTTTCAATCCATGGATAAGTCTCGAATAAGTCGTGCCATGCAATCTTGCACCTGCATTAATTCTAGCAATCCATAATCTTCTAAATACTCTTTTCTTGTTTTTGCGGTCACGATAGGCGTACTGGAGAGCTTTTTCTACAGCATTTTTTGCAACTGTGTAAACTTTACTCCTGGCTCCAAAGTATCCTTTGGCCATTTTGAGTATTTTTTTTCTCCTTCTTCTTGACGCAACTGCGTTTACTGATCTAGGCATGATCTTTCTGGTTTATGCGATACAGAGATCCACTTAAGGATTCTTTCATTCCTGTATGCGCGATGAATCAATTATTTTAAACAAAGCAAATGCTGTATTCTTTTCGTATCACCAGCAGAAACCAGTGACATTCCTCTGAGTCTCAACTTCGCTTTTTTACTTTTCTTGCGCATGAGGTGTGAAGAATTGGCCTGGAATCTTTTGATTTTACCTGATCCTGTCAATTTAAACCTCTTCTTCGCACTTGAGTGCGTTTTCATTTTTGGCATAATATTCTGCTTTTTTCTTTAGGGACGGCAAAATTAAGGAAAAGATTGAGTTCAATGAAGAAATTATTTCTTTTTCTTCGGGGCTTTCTTCGGGGCGACCATGACGATCATCCTCCTGCCCTCCATTTTTGGTAGACCTTCAGCAGCTCCAAATTCATCAAGTTCTTTCAGGAACTTTAATAATAGGAGCTCTCCTCGATCCTTAAATACAATGCTTCTTCCTCTGAAGTGTACGTAAGCTTTGACCTTTGCTCCTTCCTCAAGAAACCTTTTGGCATGGCGCACTTTAAAATCAAAATCGTGGTCATCCGTATTCGGGCCAAACCGAATTTCTTTGATCACAGTTTTTGCAGTTTTTGCTTTGAGCTCTTTTTCCTTTTTTTTGCGATCAAACAAAAACTTGTTGAATTCGATAATTCTACAGACCGGTGGATCTGCCTTTGGTGAAATCATGACAAGATCCAAATCAGCTTTTCGGGCCCAATCTAATGCTTGTCTTGTATTATAAATCCCGGCTTCAACCTGGTAACCAGCAATCTCACTGATTTCATTCAGATTGTCTCCTACGAGTCGAATTTCCGGAACAAGTATATTTCCATTGATTCGAAACTGCCTGCGGATGTCTTGATTCCGGTTTCTATTGTCTCTTCTTCCTCTTGCCAAATTTTTTAAGTTTTATTAAGAAATACTGATTTTTCGTTTTTGGTTCCATAAACGTACAAAATAATATGAGGACTGCCCGTTCTGCGTATTACCTGGCGCTTGAAAATAGTTTCAGGCTCGCACGAATGGAAGGTCCTCATTTATGATTCAATATCAAGTTTATGATTCTTGTACGTCTGCTTCAATGAGTTTAATACTCAGGCCATCTTTGGCTTCATTCATAATCGCCTCAAGCGTACTTCCTTCCTCAGGATTTTGGCCCAATATAAATTCTGCAAGCGGATCTTCGATATATTTTTGGATTGCACGATGCAATGGTCTTGCTCCAAATTGAGGATCAAACCCTTTGTCAGCGACAAAATCCTTTGCCTCACTGGACAACTCCAATTTGTAACTCATACCACCCAATCGTTTGTAGAGGTCCTGCAGTGTGATATCAATGATTTTGAAGATATCATCTCTGTCCAAACTGTTGAAGATTACGATATCATCAATCCGATTCAGGAATTCTGGGCTAAATGTACGCTTAAGCGCATTCTGGATGACACTTTTCGTATTGTCTTCAGCGGCCTGCTTTCTCGCTTTTGTTTCAAATCCAACGCCCTGACCAAAGTCTTTCAACTGTCTGACTCCAATATTAGAGGTCATAATGATCAGTGTATTCTTGAAGTCAACTTTTCGTCCCAGGCCATCAGTCAATTGACCATCATCAAGCACCTGGAGTAAAATATTGTATACATCAGGGTGTGCTTTTTCAATCTCATCCAGGAGAATAACGGAGTAGGGTTTTCTCCTTACCCTTTCTGTTAGCTGTCCTCCTTCCTCATATCCTACGTACCCGGGAGGGGCACCAATTAAGCGACTCACAGAAAATTTCTCCATGTATTCACTCATATCTATGCGGACAAGCGCATCTTCCGTATCAAATAAATAGCGGGCTAATGCCTTTGCAAGTTCAGTTTTACCGACTCCGGTTGGCCCTAAAAAGATAAAGGACCCAATTGGTTTACTTGGATCTTTTAATCCAACACGGTTTCTTTGGATCGCTTTTGTCACTTTCATGATGGCTTCATCCTGGCCGATAATTTGCTCCTGTAAGTCCGTATTCATATGTACGAGCTTATTGCTTTCACTTTGTGCAACTCGCTTCACAGGAATACCAGTCATCATGGATACGACTTCAGCAATATCTTCATCATCAACAGGATATCTTTTTGTTTTTGAGTCTTCTTCCCATTCCTCTTTTGCTTTTTCAAGCTTTCTTACAAGTTTTGATTCGTGGTCTCTTAAGTCAGCCGCTTTTTCATATTGCTGATTTTTAACGGCTTTATTTTTCATATCCTTTAGATCCTCAATTTGCTTTTCAAGCTCTTCAATATGTTGAGGAACATGGATATTCTTTAAGTGGACACGTGCTCCAACTTCATCCAGCACATCAATCGCTTTGTCCGGTAAAAATCGATCACTAATGTATCGATCACTCAGTTTTACACAAGAATCAATAGCAGAATCAGAGTATTCTACGTTATGAAATTCCTCGTATTTAGATTTAATGTTTTGGAGTATGTGCGTTGCTTCTTCAGCTGACGGAGGGTCTACCATTACTTTCTGGAACCTTCTATCAAGTGCACCATCTTTTTCAATATGTTGCCTGTACTCATCAAGCGTGGAAGCTCCTATACACTGGAGTTCACCTCTTGCAAGGGCTGGTTTGAAAATATTGGATGCATCGAGAGATCCGGTTGCTCCACCAGCTCCAACAATCGTATGAATTTCATCAATGAATAGGATCACATCCCTTGATTTTTCAAGCTCATTCATGATCGCTTTCATCCTTTCTTCAAACTGTCCCCGATATTTTGTGCCAGCTACAAGAGCTGCCAAATCAAGCATGACAATACGCTTTCCAAACAGGTTTCGGCTTACTTTCTTTTGGATAATCCGAAGTGCCAATCCTTCAACGATAGCGGTTTTACCAACCCCGGGCTCACCAATCAAAATCGGATTATTCTTTTTCCGACGGCTTAAAATTTGCGACACTCTTTCTATCTCTGTTTCACGTCCGATGATCGGATCAAGCTTATCTTCTTCTCCAAGTTTTGTGATGTCTCGACCAAAGTTATCAAGAACAGGGGTTCTTGACTTCGTTGCTCCACGTTTAGCATATTGTGATTTTTCTGAGCCTTCCTCCATTGGAACATCAGAATCAGAAGGTGATTGTGCATAGAACTCATTCATCGCCGGATCTTGTTCCTGCATCACATATTCAAGTTCGGATTTGTAAGTTTGATAGTCAATATCAAATTCTTCAAGAACCTGACTTGCCAAATTCTCCTGGTGCTTTAAAATTGAAAGCATTAAATGTTCAGGAGAAATTTCCTCACTGCCAAGATTTTTTGCTTCAAGGAAAGTAACTTTCAAGACCTTCTCTGCTTGCGTGTTGAGTGGAATACTTCCGACATTTTTATCTGCCACCTCTTGCACTTTATCAGCAATGGCATCTTCAATCTTATATTTCAGTTCAACAAAATCAACCTCCATTGAATCCAAGACGCGTACAGCCAAATGCTTGGAATCCTGAAGCATCACAAGGAGTAAATGTTCAGTTCCAATATAATTATGACCTAGTTTCAGAGCTTCATTTCTACTTTGCGAAATGATTTTCTTTACTTCAGGTGAAAATTTCCTTTTCATATGGATATCTATTAAATATTACAACAATATAAAACTTTCTTTTTCTCAATCAACACTTTTACAATGCTTCTTGCAAGATAAATGTTGTTGGTGAGAACAGCATACATAAGCTCTTTGTTTTTAATCTTTCAAAACCGTGCCAGTTGCTATGGCCAGTAATTTTGTCTACTATTTCGCTATCCTGTCAGTCTTGAAAGATTTGGCACGCCGGTTTGTCACACTAACAATTATTTTCAGACGATTGCTCAACAAGAAGCGACTTTATTATTTATATAACATTTTGTATCAGTGCACCTAATTGATTGATTCCTTATCCTGGGTTGACTCAAATAGCAAAATCTTGGACGATAATGCTATGATAGAAACAATAAAAACGAAAGATGTTATATCAGAAATGGTCAAAAAGGATAAATTTGTCCTCACTAAGCCTTTTACTTTAAAAATCTGAATAAAGATAGAATGAAGTTTTCGCTCGATAAACAAGATAAATTTTCTGTGCTTTCGCTGAATGAGGAAAATCTCAACTCAATGATTGCACCTGACCTCAAATCAGAATTCGTGTTTCTTAGAAATGAAGGGGTGAGGAACCTGATTTTTAATTTAGGAGATGTGCATTATGTTGACTCTTCTGGATTGAGTGCCATCCTAACTGCAAATCGAATTTGGAAAGACTATGGAAATTTTATCGTCACCGGGATCAAACATCCGAGTGTGGAGAAACTCATTAAAATATCAAGGTTAGATACGATCCTCACTATCATTCCAACACTTGAGGAAGCAATCGACTACTCGTTTATGGATGAAATTGAACGTGAACTAAAGTCTGAAGAGGAGGAGTAAACCCCTTCCCATATGAAATTTCAAGTTCAAATCCTTGGCAGCAATTCAGCATTTCCTGCTTTTGGCCGTTTTCCTTCAGCCCAAATTCTGAATCATAATGAAACGTTGTTTTTAATTGATTGCGGTGAAGGCACTCAAATTCAAATGACGCGATATCACATAAAACGTTCAAAAATCAATCAAATCTTTGTGAGTCATCTGCATGGTGATCATGTATTTGGCCTTCCCGGGCTCATCACTTCCTATACTCAATTGGGGAGAGAAAAACCTATCCATATTTTCGGCCCTGTTGGGATTCAAAAAATGATGGAAGCGATCATGGATCTGTCGGGGTCGAGGATCAATTTTGATATCCAGTACACTGAATTACGCCACGAAGGCATGGATAAGATTTTCTCGACATCCTATCTTGAGGTATTTGCTTTTCCATTGAAGCACCGAATTGCTACCTATGGATATCGATTTTTAGAAAAAGAGCGCCCTCTTCGCATGAAAAAAGAGAAAATTACGCAATATCAGCTCACAACAGAACAAATTCTGGATGCGAAAAGTGGGTGTGATTTGAATTTAAACGGCCAATTGATCCCTGTGGAGGAGTTGACTGAAACTCCGGAGAAACCACGTTCATATGCCTATTGTTCAGATACGGCCTATGATGAAAAGATTATTCCGTTTATTCAAAATACCAATCTGCTTTACCACGAAACCACTTTTATGGAGGATAAATCGGATTTAGCAGCATATAGCAAACATAGTACGACGAAAGAAGCGGGGAAAATTGCGCGAATGGCAAAAGCTGGTTGTTTAATAACGGGCCATTATTCCAGTCGATACAAAGATTTGTCTCCATTACTGGAAGAGGTACAATCTGAGTTCCCTAACACCAGGCTGGGCATTGAAGGTGAAATATATGAGGTTCCCAGGATGCATGGTGAAAGCACAAAAGGGGAAAATGAGGTGATTTAAGAGAAAATGAAAACAATAATTGGAAAAAAATAAAATGATTGTATCTTTGCGACTCCAAATTTGAAAGCAAGTTTGATCGCGTAGCTCAGCTGGTAGAGCAACGGCCTTTTAAGCCGTGGGTCCTGGGTTCGAGCCCCAGCGCGATCACTCTCTTGTTTCTTCCCATATACATGTCACACACAATTCGTTCTTAATGATAAAAAATAGAATTCATTTTTGAATTCGATATATTGTGCTTTTGGAAAAAATTCTTATAACTAAAATCAAGATTCATGAAATTGTTGTTAAAAATTACTTTCTTCTTTGGACTGATGCTCGCATTTTCAGTTCAAACAAATGCTCAAATTAAAACACCTGCAGCAAGTCCCTCTGCGAAAGTTGAGCAAGTCGTAGGTCTGACTACCGTCTCATTAGAATACTCAAGGCCAAGCGTAAAAGACAGAGAAATCTTTGGTGGCCTCGTACCTTATGGTAAGGCCTGGAGAACTGGTGCAAATTCAGCTACTAAAATAAGCTTTAGCGAAGACGTAAAACTGAATGGCGCTGCAGTAAAAGCCGGATCATATGCTGTCATTACTAAACCGATGGAAAGTGAATGGACCTTTATGTTATACCCATATGCAAGTGGAAGTTGGGGAAGTTACTTAAGTTCAGATGTTGAACCTGTTACATTCTCAGCAAAAACGAGTGAGACGCCATTTAAAATGGAAAGTTTTTTGATTGATATCGGTAACCTTTCAAGTGCAGGTGCTGATATCTGGTTCATGTGGGACAGAACAGGAGCGATGGTTAGACTTGAAGTGCCCACTGATGAATCTGTTGAAAAATCAATCGCAGCTACAATGGCTGGTCCTTCTGCAGGCGATTATAGCGCAGCTGCATCTTACTACTTCAATGAAGGTAAAGATTTAAACAAAGCACTCAAATGGATCACAAAATCCATCGAAATGGATGATCGTGAAAAATTTTGGATACTCAGAACGAAGTCTCTTATCCAGGCTAAATTAGGTGATTCTAAAGGAGCTGTCATGACAGCAAAAAGATCTTTGGAATTAGCGAAAGAAGCGAAGAATGATGATTACGTAAGAATGAACGAAGCTTCTATCAAAGAATGGTCGGGCATGTAATCTTAAAGGATATCTAACTTGCCAGGATCCTCTGGATCATCCAGATCCTGCTGAGTTAAGGCTGAATCATTTAGTGGTTCAGCCTTTTTTTATCTGTTCTTATTCTCCTGAGCCTGAATCAATTGCTTTGAATAACAGCGCAACCAAGATAACTCCCATGCAGCCAATTACATTGTACCAAAGAAATCCCATATCTGTAAATTGATTGCACAATATGACTCCAATCTGCGCAATGATCGCTGCCCAAAAAACATGACGGCTGCGAAGGATTTTAATGAAGAAGGCTGCAATAAAAATTCCAAGAACCGGACCATAGAAAATGGAGCCGATAAGGTTGACAAATTGGATGAGGTTCTCAAAGAGGGTACCGAACATGGCAAACAACAAAGCAATGATTCCCCACATGGCCGTGAAAGCTTTTGAAGCGATTACGTAGTGCTTGTCAGAAGCATTCCCATTTATTGCACGTTTATAGATATCTACAGTTGTTGTTGAAGCAAGTGCATTCAGCTCTGCTGATGTAGATGACATAGCTGCACTCAAAATTACGGCAAGTAACAAACCAATGATCCCTTTTGGCATATATTCCAGAATGAAGGAGATAAAAACGTAATCCTTGTCATTAGTTTCCGCACTGGGATCAACTTGCTGAATGATCTCGCGAGCTCTTTGCCTGATCTCCTTTTCTGCAAGATCAGTGCCTTTTATTTGGGTGGAAATCGAAGATTGGAGTGCATCATTTCCTGCTTGTCTGGCCTCCAGAAATGAAGCATTTAGTATTTGTTTTTGTTGGAACACCTGGTCATATTCAGCTTCCAGACCGCGAAAATTATTTGCCTGGTCACTTTGATAAACCTGTTCGGTGACAACCTGGTTGAAAAAGATTGGTGCTTTGTTGTACTGATAAAATACAAATACCATCACTCCAACCAGAAGGATAAAAAACTGCATGGGTACTTTCAGTAGTCCATTAAAGATCAATCCCAGCCTACTTTCGCGAACAGATCTGCCATTTAGATATCGCTGTACCTGGCTCTGATCAGTTCCAAAATAAGCAAGCATCAGAAATATGCCTCCGGTCATTCCGGACCAGAATGTATATCTGCTTTCTAAATCCAGCGTAAAGTCAACTGTATTCAGTTTGCCACTTGCTCCTGCTACAGCCAGGGCATTAGAAAATGAAATATGGTCCGGCAGGTATGAAATGATCAGGCAAAAAGCTGTGACCATACCCATCAAAATGATGACCATTTGCAACTTTTGTGTCTGACTTACGGCCCTTGTTCCACCTAATACAGTATAGACAGTTACGATAATTCCAATGACAAGAATTGTCATATTCAGATTCCACCCAAGGATTGAACTTAAGATAATTGCAGGGGCGAATATGGTTATGCCAGCACCTAATCCTCTTTGCATGAGGAAGATAAATGCTGCCAGAAGCCTTGTTTTTAAATCGAACCTTGATTCCAGGTATTCATATGCAGTGTAGACTTTTAGACGATAGTAAATGGGAATGAAGGTGACACAAATGATGACCATCGCAATGGGTAACCCAAAATAAAACTGGACAAATCCCATGCCATCGGAATATGCCTGACCGGGAGTGGATAAAAATGTAATGGCACTCGCCTGGGTAGCCATAACCGAAAGCCCGATTGTCCACCATTTTGAATCCTTGTTGCCCAGCAAATAAGAATCAATATTTTGATTTACCCGGCTTTTCCAAATGCCATAGGCGACGATAAAAAGTAAAGTACAGCTCAGGACAATCCAATCAATTCCACTCATATGTTATTAACCTGAGATCTGATAGATCGATTTAAAAATGAAAAACAGAAAGATGACAAAAAGGTGTACAAGTATTACTACCAGGTACACATTCTTCCATTTTCCAAGAAAAGGTGGGTTTTCGTTTGGTGCATTTTCCATTTAGGATCTGTTTTTCCGGCCCAATGAAATGATATTTGTAAAAAGACGATATGCTCCGGGGACGCCAGCAGGCAATTCCCGAAACCATGAATAACCAGTGTAGATAAAATGTCCTTCACCATGTTTTGCGATCAATAAACCACCATCCCGTGGATCTTCACCCGGGTCATTGCTCGATAAAATTGCCTTAAATTCGGGCGCCCATTCACTTGCAAAATAAAGCCCCCTTTCCTGAACCCAGCCGTCGAAATCTGCTTTTGTGATTTCATTGGGTTCATTGAGTACCGGATGTTCGGGTAATAAAAACCGAACCGGCGCTTCTTCTACAGCTACTCGTTCACGAGAGATTTTGATCGGGTAAGGAGCGATGTCCTCAGTCACTAATCTACGATTTGTGTTGTATTGAACGATGACATTTCCTCCTTGCTTGGCAAAATCAAAAAGTACCTGGTTTTTAAACTTCAATCTTTCTTCTGTATTATATGCGCGTATGCCCAGTATCACTGCGTCAAAATATTTCAACCGATCAATCGTAAGATCCTGAGCATTTATCTCTGTGACTTCATATCCCACTTGCGCAAGGCTGGCAGGGATGTCATCACCAGCGCCCATTACATACGCTACTCGATTCCCTGCTTTTTCCAGGTCCACGTGCACAATTTTGGAAGTAGCAGGTTCAATCACTATTTGTGCAGGAATATGGTCATACTCAATATTAATGACCTGATCCGTATATGCAATACTGTCTGAAATGACGGAGCAGATAATTTCTGACTCTTCTTCTTCCTTCGGAGGAGTTACCAAAAACTTCACGATGTGTTCTTCTCCTTTTTGAAGTGTTGGAAGTTCATGGTAAGATGGCTCAATCGTCCAATTTCCAGAATTTGTTTTTAATTGTACCTGACCTTGAAAATCTTTTTTTCCGGATTTAATAACAAAGGCTATTTCTTTTGGAGCATGATTGCCAAACACATATACATTACCGGTTGGAGCTATTGAAACGGGAGGCGTAATTTCCAAAGGACGATATACTTCTCCTTTGACAGGATCAGTTTTTTTGTGAATTATCGGGATTTTCACTGACAATTCTGTCCCTTCCAGATGGAACAACAAATCAGCATAAGTCTCTTTTTGTGTTTCTGGCAATCCGCGTAACTCTTGATTATCAACACGGTACATGCCAAGAGAAGCTTTTTGTTCCAACCAGTAAGCATTCGAATATTTAGTTGAGCGAGGAACTTCCAATTGCAAAGAAATGATTTGTGCCTCATTGTCAGGTAGGTTAAATGAAGAATCGAGCTCACTTCCGGACGGTGAGAGTTGGAGAGATTGGAAGGAGACATCTGCAGTTGAACGCTTGATCAGTTCCATTTGAACAGACATATGTTCACCTGGCGTGAGGAAATGGTCATTTGCGATCAATTCAATATAAAGGCCTGCACACTGGAAAATAATGTCATCGACTTCTTTGAGTTTGATCTTTTTCCATTTAGAATCACTAAGCTGCTCAATTTCTTTTTTGATCTTGCTGAGTCCGGCCAAGCTCTTTTCCGGATGAGCATGATCAAATGACGCTTCTACTTGTTCCACCAAACCTGCAATATGGCCTGCATAAGGAAGCCTGTTCCATGTAATATCAATACCCTCAAAAGGGTCTTGTTCTGTTTGCACCTTCATGCCTTTTAGGTATTGGAGGTATTCCATCTGATTTCCTCGAAACCCTGTAGACCCCATTCCCTGGCATTTATGCATGCTTCTACTCTCAGCTGCAATTTCGCCGTTTGACTTTCCTTTGATCGGGTAGTAGACCCCGGCGTTTACGCTTAACATGTTTGATTTGTCCGCCTTCTCAAAAGCATCTCGACTTCCATAAAACCACCATGATGTATTAAAGAAAAGCCTTTTAGCTTGCCATGGCTGAACATAAGCAAGTTGCTCAGGATAAACCGATTTATTATTTGACAGATCAAATGCTTCTGTTGACAATACTGCCGACGCGGTATGATGGCCATGCGTTCGGCTTTCCAGATTATTGGAGAAACGGTTGATCACGATATCGGGTTGAATTTTTCGAAGGGCAAATACAACGTCGGAAAGTACTTCATCTTTGTTCCAGACTTCCATTGTTTCAATTGGCGATTTAGAATATCCAAAATCATTTGCCCTCGAAAACATTTGTTTGCCACCATCTATTCTTCTGGCGGCTAACAGTTCCTGGGTTCTGATAACTCCAAGTAATTCCCTGATTTCAGGTCCAATCAGGTTTTGCCCGCCATCTCCCCTTGTCAATGAAAGGTAAGTAGTTTCCATTTTGCGTTCGTTGGCAAAATAGCTGATGAGCCTGGTGTTTTCATCATCTGGATGCGCGGCAACGTATAAAACTGAACCTAATACATTTAGTTTTTGAATGGATTCATGTATATCAGCGGATGTATACTTTTTCGGTGCTTGAGCATTGCTTTGGAAAAAGAAAAGTACCCCAAAAATGACGATTAAAATATTTGTTGAACGATTCATTCTTAAATTTGAATTGGTTGAATAGATTTTGTCATTCATTAATCAAAGTTAAATTTTCACATTGAAAACTTGCAAAACAATGGATTTAGGACTAAGTTTGGCAGATAAGTTATAGGATATGTACCGAATCGAATCAAATTGGCACCATTTTTACTTTTATTTTAACAGTCCAACGGACCGCCAATAGATTTGTAAATTTAAGATATTGGAAGTCCTGGAAATATTCGGGACTTTTTTTTTGAACCTAACTGAAATGACGATGACAAGATATTGGTTTTACTTCGATTATTTTTTTAGCGAACCGGGCTTTCAAGATCGGCAATAATATTTTTTGCTATCTATTGAAAGCCCTGTATTACGGGGCTTTTTTTATGTCACAAAACGAACAAACACAGATGCAGGAACCTTATGATATTGCGATCCAGGGATATCGGGGAGCGTTTCATGATATCGCCGCCAGGCACTTTATCGGTGAAGAATCATTCGTTATCAGGGAAGCAATTGATTTTCAGACCGTACTTCGGCATGTGGAAGCAGGTCAGTTGCATCATCGTGGTATGATGGCAATCGAAAACACCCTTTTTGGAAGTCTAATGGGTAACTATCAATTGATCAGCGAAGCAAATATCTGGATTGAAGGAGAAGTATACTTAAGGATACACCAGAATCTGCTGGCATTGCCAGGTCAACGTCTGGAGGATATAGAAGAAGTGTATTCTCATCCAATTGC
>Ga0316201_10002726_pt1 | contig 12696 bp, 11 predicted proteins | sample CS6wburrow_MG_FD_204516 | JGI IMG/M metagenome (GOLD analysis project Ga0316201, IMG submission 204516) | Coastal sediment microbial communities from Delaware Bay, Delaware, United States - CS-6 worm burrow | ecosystem: Environmental > Aquatic > Marine > Coastal > Sediment | place: USA... | reverse complement strand
TTTCGGGCTGCGATTCATATGGTGCCTAAAATTGTGCCCCTGCTCAAACGTCTTATAGTGCTGTACGAGCGAGTCTTTCTCCGTAATTGCTGGGTCTTTGTATGCAAACTCGGGAAAGCCATCTCCGTTACGATTTTCACCATAAGTTTCCCAGGCTCCAAGCGCTAAAACGTAGACAATCGAATGCCCCGGCACAGGCTGAATACTCTTAAAATAGTCGCTGCCTACGCTAGCATGCTTTGTCAGTTGCTCGTAGTGCGGCTTACCGTTTGCCCACAGTACAACCGGCTGAATACTCATCTCCCCGGTAGGAAAGTATGGTTCAATCTCTACTATCTTGTTGAAGCCTTGAGGTTCCACTATATAACTCCTCTTAGGATCTCCATCATAAACTCACGTCCAAATGCGCGAGCTTCAGCTAGCTTTGTGCACTCTGCGATATCCTGCGTTTGTGCTAGTACATCCGTTAAGGCGTCGTCTGTAGCAACAGCAGAAGCTAGTTTAAGTCGTTGTGCTGCTGAGATTTCAGGACGACCTAAAACCGAAGCTGTTTTTTCCGCAAATAATACCATGCGGCAGTGGTTTGGCATATCTCCGGGAACAAACTCTTGCGCACATTTGGTAATTACGTTGTAAAGTGCTGTAGACGCTTTGGCATTAGTCACTTGCGCTAAGGCACTGCACTCAGCAGACGCAACTTTAACTCCAATGTCTTCCATCTTTCCGATGCTGTGCACTAACTGACTGATTTCAGCGGCTACGTTAATCATTCAATTACCCCCGAAGGTTATGTAAAGCGACTAACCCGTCAGCGACCGGACGCCACTTCAAACGCCTAGCAGCAAATCTTCCACCCATGTATTCGGCGATCTTTTGCAGGCTAAATTCCTCTAATCCCGTTATCTCAGACACGACTTTGTCCATCTGGAACGTACGGCTAGCAGTTTTGATTGATTCAGGGACGTATGCCTCGATAATTTCGCGTTCAGTGGTCATCAAAAACCTCCTTTTAACCAGGCACCTTCGTTTTTGGCACGTTGTACAGCAGCTTCAGCGTCTGCTAACCCTTTTATGGTTTGGAAGTCCATGGGACCTCCTGTTAGAGCAGAATTACGTAAAAATGAAGTGACTACATTCGGGTCGGTGCTTAACGTAGGTGCGAATCGTTTCATGGTGTTATACGCTTGAAGGGCTTGACCCGGATTTTCTTGTTCCGCAGAGCGTATAACCGTATCGTTGTTGAGTACTTCCTTTACGATTTTTTTTCTTTGGGGTTCTGCGACAACTTTATTAGCGATAGCTTGTGATGACATTCCTAATAAACGGCGGATAGCCGCCACACCCTCACGAATTACACCACTCCCCAATGCTGTTCCTGCTCCTGACGATGTAGACTGGTCAAAACTAGGAAAGTCCTCTTTGAGAGCTACTTTTTCAAATGCAACTTTGGCCTCTAACGCCATCTTGCGTTCCGTAAATGTCTCTAAAAGTTCACACGAGGAGTACTTAGCTCCAGGAGCTCCTAAATATTCACGCATAATCCTGTCCTGCGCTTTCCGTCGAGGGGCCTCGGAACGGGAGATACCGACACCAATTCCCGTTCCTCCCGCAACTACTACGGGATGCTTTTTAGTAAAGTCTACTGATTTACGTGCAATCGTATGAATTCCACTGAGTAGTCCTTTACCTTTCATAAACTGACTCTTTCTTTTTTGGCTGCTAACCACTTTAGCCCTGCTTCTTTTACATGGCTATCTTTCCGTGCAATGTTAGCTTCTTTCAGCAACGTAAGTATAGGTTGTTGGTCCTTGGATTCCTTAGCGATATATGTGTTAATTATCGCCCCTATTTTTTCACCGCCACACAATTGGACTTCAGACCCCTTAGGAGACGTAATAGTTTGAAGCATCTTAAGTTCCGGAACAATATCTTCACCATAAAGGCTTACAGCTGTTTTTTCCAGGTCAGTACGGGCTGTAATGCGGCTATCAGTTGCAACTAAGATACTAGCAGCTTTACAGAGATTACTCTCCCACCGTAATTGAGCCCTATGTAGGTCTTGCTTCATCTTATCTTCTGCTTTTTTGAACAAAAGACGTATTTCAGCGCTGGAAACGGTAGGTTGTTTTGGTGCCTCCACTACTGCAGACGCCACCTTTTCTAATGGCGTTTTTTCGTAGGTTACATCCGCAAAATAATCCGCCGTCCGGTTGTACGTTGCTTCTACTTCTTTATTTGTTTGGGCTTCTTTCACACTAGAATGCAGCTGTGAAATGACAACCTCGGGGTCACCCACGACAAATTCAACCATACGGTCTTCTTCGCCGTTTTTTGCTCGTTTCTCAAAAGCTTTCTCAAACGCGGCAACGTTTGCAAGACGCACCACTGTTCGGATTCCTTCGGGGTTTAGCCCATTGTCCTGCGCCACTTTCATTGAAAGGTCGTTAATAGACTTTTCACCTTTTAGGGATACAAACGTCTCCCCTATTTTTTGTGCGGCATCCTCATATTCTCTGCGTGTCCACATACTGATACCTCTCAATGTTTTATATCCGCTAGGTTTATTCCTACTTCTTGCGCTTCTACGGTCGCTTTTCTCCGTTGAATTGCAACAATAGCATCTACTTCTATTTCAGAAGTATCGTCTAAGGAATTTCGTCGTTGCGCTGTATTTACCGCAAACTGACCCCAGCGGAAGGCTTCTTTAGCTTCCGGGGTTGTTACACTGACATTACGCGCAGCCAGAGCTTTGATGTGCGCTAACATCAATTGAGTAGAGAGAATCTCTTCGTCTGTAATTCGAATGATCTCATTCCCTATCTTCCAGTATGCTAGCAAAGGGATGGGGCCCTCAAGCGTGGCTATTTGAACTTGTTTCTTTCCTACATCATCAAAGCAGCAATGTGCTGCATAAAATTCTGCGTAGGCTCTCCATTCTAACTTGTTGCGGAAAACAGAAGAATCGATAAAGAGCCGTTCAAAAACTGCTAGCACTTCTGCAGTTACTCCACTCCCTTGTACGATTTGGTCAGTCGTTGCACCACTTAAAAACCAAGCCATCATAGTATCCCTGTAGGAGGGCGTTCCGTAAAGCTCTAGTACGTACTTGTAAAGTTCATGGTCTAGTCCACTAACAATTACATTGTAAATGTCACGGAGAAAAGCATCCGCAGGAGGCATATTGCTCTCAATGGCTTTTTGCACCTCAAGCCATCGCCAATCTGGTCTTCGGTAAATCATTGTTAGCCAGTTTGCATTATTTCCTTAGCTCTGTCAGCCTCTGTTTGAGCGTTCACAGCATTGTGGCTCAAAGACAGCACAACATCTCCTAAGGTTTTAAATACTGTACGGATTTTATCTTCTAGCGTAATAAACTGCTCGTCTCCTACAGCTTCTTTGGTTTCTTTTTCTTTCATCCAAAGAGTTAGCAATACACGCCCCAAATTATCTACCCCTCGTTCTAGGTTTGGAACATAGGACGCCACGATGTCTTGCAAGATTGGAGCGGCGGCGAGCATTCCAATAGCAGCCGTGTCAAACATACCTTGGTCTTGGAATTGCGCAGCTTGGTCTACTAACTCAGGGTTAATCTGCATTGCAACATCTTCTGGTGTAGCCATCCCTCCTCCGTCCATCATAGGCATCGGTGGTGGGGGCGGTTCTTCCGGAGGAACAGGAGCGATCGCTTGAGCTGCCATTGCGGGCGATTGTTCTGCTCCCGGGGGGATTTGTCCACCAGTAGCTGCGGATAACTCACTAGAACGTTGTTGTATTCCCTGCAGAACTTGAACTAACTGCTCGTTGTTCTGCTGTTGCATCTGTACTTGCTGCTGTAATTGGTCCATCTGTGCTTGCGTTTGCTGTTGCTGCATTTGATTTTGCTGTTGCAAACCCTCGATGGCTTCTCCAATGGCTAGGTCTGTTGGGCTGATAGGCGGTGGAGCTGACTGTTGCATCACCATAGGATCCATTCCAGGTTGCATTTCCATCCCAGATTGAGGGGACATCATACTGGGGTCTCCCATGGCAGGCAATCCTTGCTGTTGTCCGGGCATAGATTGATACTGCATCGGGCCCTCTTGCATGGGAGACTGTGCCAGCTTAACAAAAGCCTCTTTCACGTGTCTGCCAGAAGTCCTATCTAGAATAACTGCAGTGGAATTTCCTCGCTGTTGTGCATCATTCAAAATGCCATAGGCATCTTCAACCGAGACATTGTAATAGTTGGCAACTTTTTGCAGGGCTTGCGGGGTTCCGTATGCACGGCCCTCACCTTCAATCCACCACTCGTTAAAACCTGCGCTCTTTACGTTGGTCTTGGTTGCTCCACTGTCAGACAAGATTTTGTTCATCCAGTGAAGAAGGACTTTCGGGTCTTTAATTATCGAGGTTTTACGATAATTGCGTTCGTAGTCGAATGAGGACTCATCTTTACCTAGCTTTTGAATCGTCACAAACTTAGCGGTGTTTGGTAAAAAAATCAGAGACCCGCCCATTACACGAGAAAATAGTTTTCGAGAAGGGTCACCATCCGAGATGTATGTTCCATCGCAGTATGACCCTTGAATCTTTTTAATACCGCTCTCGGTAGTCACACGTTCAACTTTGAAAGGCTCGGTCGCTTCGATCCCCCGCGACGATACATTTAGATAAAATCCGTAGTCACCTACGGTGGGATTATTACCGTTAGCGGTCGAGTTCAAGAGCTTTCCAATAGTTGAATTAGCCACATCTTTTGCGGTTTCAAATATCTTTTCACCTACGATGTTATCCGCAGTCCACGCTTCTTTACCATCGGCCCGAACGACAAGGTAAGGGATTGGAACCGTATGCCTATTTTCGCCAAATCCTGAAATATCTTTACGCCTTACGCCATTCGGAGACGTTGGATACGGGATGACAAAGTAAGGCGCAGGATTGCCTTCAGCAAAATATAAGTGATACCAACCAGCTTCTGGTCCGGGAGACGACAGCAAAGCTTCACTTTCCACCCGAACCGCGACTTTTTCGATGTGTGGCCGGGTGTCATTTACAGCGTAACCCTCTTTGAGTATTCTAGAAAAAGCTTCGCTGGCCTTCATCCCAAAAACTTCGCGTAGCTGGTCTGACGATGCTTCCTTTGTAAGCACTGTCAATTCTCCAGACGTTACCTCAGCTACTTTTTCGGTGCTGCTAGCTCGAGAATACCCTTCACGCATGGCGTTTATCAGGTTATCTACGCCATAATTTGACGCAAACTTTTGTAAAAGGCTGGGATTTCTCTCGAAAGCTAATTTGATACCGTCAAGCATTACCTTGGGTGCTCTTGTACTCATCAGAGTCAAAAAGGAGTTCTCTGCACCTGTTTTCGGTTGGAACTCTGCTTCTTTAAACAGGCGTTTGCTGTCTAAGTCCCAGTTTCCAGCGTCATTCGCAAACCCAAATCTACCAGAAGGCACTATAGGAGGTGTTACGATGTCTTTGATGTTTATATCTCGGGGTACTTCTCGCGGCAGCGTTCCCGCATCACCCATTTCTCCCAAGTTCATTTTGGAAATTTCTTGTAACCATTCTTGGGTAAAGGGCAAAAAGATGTTCTGCTCTTTACTGTAAAACAATTCGAAGGGTTTCAGCTTACTGTCTGTCAGTACGACCGGAACATAAAGCGGCTGTTGTTTATAGTGTAGAATGAAAACTCCGATGCCTCGGCCTTCTTCTGCGTCAGCCTCTAAGATTTTAAAGGTTACTACATACTGTGCGAGATTCGCGAATTTAGAATATAGAACCCCATAGGCCATCTCGTTAAACTTTTGCTTAAATAAATCTTCCGTCTGGTCGGGGCCGGGGGCACCCTGTGAGAACGCTTGAACTTCTGGCGACATGGACAACATATCTGGCATAATAGTGCCTCCCTATACATACAAGGTGATCGTCGAAACCAATTATACTGCGGAGTTACAATAGAAGAAAGTCCCGATACAGGAAAGAATCAGGAATGTTATCGATTGAGGGCTGTTTGAAGGTTATTCAGCGCGGCTAAGATATGCGCTTCCTTCATCGCTTCTTCATCTTTTTTGGGTTCTTCTTTTTTTGACTCTTCTTTTTTGGGCTCGTCCTTTTTGGAGTCGCAGCTTTCCCCTTCAGCTAGTTTAGCTAGGAGTGCTTGCCCTGCAGGAGAAGATCGCAGAAGGTCCATTGCTTGTTTTACAGCGTCTTTAGCTGGTTCATTGGGCGTAGGAGCCGTTGCACCCGGCGTACCTGCTGGTTGCTTTTTAGTTTCCCCGATAGTAGCTGTCGCAGGAATATCTAAAACGGTAGTTCCTTGTCTTTTCGCTACGACGCCCGGGATATTCAGATTGTCGTTCAGGTCTACGCGGGGCATAGGTGCTGGTCCTTGTGCTGCTCCACCCGAAATCGATGCACCGTCTGTTGCCACTTTTTTCAAAAGTGATTCGATTGATTGCAGCATTGCAGCTGTTTTAGCTGCTTCCCCTGTGGGAGGAGTTCCAACAGCACCTGGCTGTTCCATACGAATCTCTTCCGCTCCAACTGCTCCGGGTTTTGTATCTACCGCGGTAGTTCCTTGCGGTCCGACAACGTCCGTGGAAGGATTGTTCATCGCATCGACATCCGCTTCAGCTGTAGCGCTGTTATCCTCTACAGGAGAACCTTGACCAGGAATGATTGGGCCACTATCAGAAACTTCAGCTGCTGCTTTTTCCATAACAGCGATAGCAGCATGTGACGCGGCGTCCTCATACGATGTAACGGAAGCAATTTTACAAGTATCCTCGTAAATGACGTGCCCCGTTTTTTCTGCGATTTGTTCGGCAACTTCGACTATTTTCTCTAACGCTGCTTCCGCTTGCTCTGGTGTAAGCCCGTCATCTTCTGTTTGTTCTGGAATAACTTCTTCTGGCATGGCATCCGCGATTTCATCTGCAGCTTCTTCTTCCGCCAATTTTGTTGGCCAGGAAACTACGCCCATGCGTGTTAATTCATGTACCATCCCGCGAACGTGTGCACGTTTAAAAAGTCCCATGCTAGATTCCTCCATTGTTAACGCATTGCTTTAACGGGATGTTACCCGTCTTGTATCACAGCTGCAAGTATACGTTGGTTATAAATTTTACCCAAGATGATTCTGGATGCCTTTAACCGCTGTAGACCCTACGTGGCCGATAGTCTGTCCAACTGCTCCGCCGATTGCCCGTCCCAAGGGGTCTACCGCCATTGAGCCTAAGATCCCCAAAGGCCGATAAGCTCCAAAACCAAGCGTTGCAGACCCTAGAGCCTCCCCAATACGCTTTGCTTTCTGGTCGTCTTTATCAGTCGCAGCCCCTACTACCTCTACTGCAGAAGGACCATAGAACATGATTTTACTCATAGGGGTTGGAGCCTTAAAGCTCTCACGGATTAAGCTACCCTTACTCAAAGCACGTCCCATAGCAACTTCATCCATGAAGCGGCTTGGACTGCCTATCGTCTCTTGTTTAACCTTGTGCCAAGTTGGAATCTTTTTATACGCCCAGGTTCCAAAACGCCTAAGAGGGTTTGCAGTCTTTATAAGCCCAAGAGACCTTAAGGCTTCTTGTCTTCCTGCTACATAATAGTTGGTCATCAGTAGTTCCCTCCCTCACCTTGCCCAAACTCTGTACCATAGATATACGCGGGTACGGGATGCGTTCCGTGAATCCTAGAGATTTCTCCAGTATGCGCGGCACGGAGTATCGAAGGTTTTAATCCTTGATGTGCCATCCTAGCAATAAAATCTTCGTGCATCTTAGGTACATTCGTAGCCGATTTCATCGTAAACTCCACCGATGGAGCTCTAGGGGAAATAAGAACCTCTTTAATTCCCTCTTTCCGGAGGTCTACTATAATCGAAGGCGTTACTCTGGTACCTACCACGTATTGCAGATACTCTTTCCCTAACGTTTCTCCTACTGCGTCACTAAGTGAAACTTGCTTTACGTTTCGTCCTAGTTCTTTGCGTAACGTATTGTATCCGACGATGTCTCCCTTAATAAACGTATCAGTAGGGTCTTCAAGAATTTGAACATGATTCAAATTGCTTTTAGCCAATAGCTCAAAGTGCCTACGGTCTAGGTTTTTCCCTTGGCTTTTGTAAAGCTTGTGTAGCGTATTTACCATGTAAAGTCGCCCCTGCCCTAAACCCTTGTACTTAACAACTTCATCCGGTTTTGGAATGCCTTCGCTTAAAACATCGCCTTGCTCAACCGAATCCCCTACCCGAACTTTAAGTCCCATTCCAGGAGAAGTGTAGTGTTGGTCTTTTCCGATATACACAAAGTTACCCCCTTGGGGCGCCTTTTCAATTTTGGTTATTTTTCCTGTTTGACTGGCTAGAGTAGCTTTGTTTATGAACTGCTGTGGAGTTTCAATAATCTGACGAAATCCCGCAATTCCATGAACTTGATTCTTATCGGACTCAATGGTTCTCCCACCATGCTTGGCGTTTAACGCAAATTGAGTTAGGGGTTCTGCCATAGCTTGTGCCGCACGCACCCCAACATTAATACCCCGGACATGCAGCTGTCCTTTTTCATCCAGCCCCTGACAGTAACGACAAACTCCATCCGCTGCTTCACATGTCATGGGAGACCGGACGAGGATTGTGGGAAATCCTTTTGCAATTTTAGGTTGGATTAGAGGTGTCACAAGAGTATTGCGCTGAAAGGGTCCCACATCTTTTGCTAGATAGCGATCGATAACATCCGCACTGGTAGTTTTTAATTTCACCCCATTGTGGGTTCCACAATCATCTTCAGTAATGACTAGGTCTGTCATTCCGGCTACTAACTTCTTAGATAGTTCGCCAGGGTCTGAGATGGCAGTGTAAGTCTTGACCACATCCATCATAGATTGGTTAGTTGTTGCCCAGTAGTCTGCCGGTTTCAGACCTTCTGCGTATGATTTTTCAATCATCCAAGGTAATACGCCACCTTTAGCATCTCTTGCGTAACCCAACCCGCTAACCATATTGGCGTATTGCGTCTTATTTCCTCTTGCACCGCTATTTACTTGTAGCGTCAAAGAACCTGGATGTTTTGCTACACTTTCCGTAAGACGGGATTGCGCTTCGGTTGCTATCGCTTTCCGTTGGGTATCATTAGTAGCTTGTTGAAACTTTCTTCGGAGCGGTGAAAGTAACTTATTCCTTTTATCGTATTCAGGAGTAATATCATCCAGCCCAATCGAGAGACCTTCGAGAGTAGCAAGCTCATCTCCTCTTTGTTTTAGATTCGTAATAGTCGTGGTGTACTGCTGCGGATTGGTTCGTGCAAGTACGCCCATCTGACTCTTGAGTTCACTTTTAGTGATGGGCCCCTTAATTCTATAGGACTCCGGAAGGGTATCATTTAACAAATACCTTCCAAAAGTTTCTACCTGCGCCATTAAAAACCTCCCCCGGGGATCATAGTCGTAGCGCCTATCATGTAATCTTCTGGAATATCCTGTGCATTAGACCACTGTACATCGCGGTTTAATCTGTTTTCGGGCGAGTCATTCTGTTGACTTTTACGTGCACGTATTCCGTAGTCTGGTGTATCCATAGTAGATAATGCTTGCGCTAATCCTCCAGCAGGAATGTGCTCATCAGCAGTATCCAATCTTTCTTGAGTTTCCGTTGGTGCAGGTTCTGCCGTACGTCGTGTGACCTTCATCCCTAGTTTTTCTAGTGCTGCGTAGTATCCTGCGTCATATGCGCTCCTCATAGTACTGCCCTCTTTCTTATGTCCGCGTAACAACCAGGTATCGCCTTTTGTGCGGAACAGAGTTAACCGCTCGTTCTCGTCGCCTATTATACGGTTAAACTGTACACGGTTATTATCTGCTTTGAGGATTTTAACAGGTTCCCGATAGACCATTTCTACCGTTCCTTTTCCGTAACCCTTCCCAATTGTTTGCTTTTCTTTTGCACCGTAGTTCAGCGCGTAATGTTCAGTGTGTGTGGGAGTCCTCACCGCTAATACTTTTTGGTCGCCTACAGGCAACCGAGCTTTGGGAACAGCCCAAGAATGGGCAAATCCGGTCTCCGGGTCTACTAAACGAAGGTCCCAGTGTTTCCCTGCTTTTCGGGCATCATGTTCCTGTACCGCCAATGTCCATTGTTTACCCTCAGCTTTTTCGGGAATAGCATATATTCGTTTAGACCGCGGGATACCAGGAGCGAATTCTTTCTCTTTTAAAATTCTCTTAACATCTGCTTGCTCCGGTTTAAACCCTCGAAGCTCACGTTGAGTTAGAGGCACGGCGACTCTACCGGTGGTGCTATTAAGTGAATACTCGGCTCTTAAGGCTCCCTTATTCTGCAGGGTTGACGTATCCAACCGCACTTCTTTGCCTTTTGGTTTTCGGTATACTGTTCCAGGAATGTCTTGGGATTTTAGATGGTTTTCTAGCTTTTTACGCACGTCATCTGTAAGCATTTTCTGCCGAAGGTTTCCGCGAACATGAAACCCACGGTCTCCTGAGTATGCGATTCGCGTATCTCGAATTTCCGGCATCGCTTGTAACGCATTCTCGACCTTAGCGACAGTTGGCTTTAAAGTTTCGAAATCGGCTTCAGGCCCAGGATCGATATCCACCCACACTTTTCGCGTATTGCGTCCTATCGTAGGGTGGAACTCCGAAAAGCGACGATCAGTGTACCACGCTAAGTCTTGGGGGTTACTTGCATCGTTACGCGCTTGGAGAATTCGGATGGGTTTCCCTTTAGGGTCGTTACGTCTTACAACATCTCCCTTGGGAAGCGTGTGAATCGCCATTACAGGCTTGTCTTTAATCTGAGAAAGAATAGCTGACCGTACCGTAGGGTCAGAATAGTATTCTGCAATATCGTGTTTGGTCAGCTTTTCTTTTGTGGGCATTTAACTTACTCCGAGTTTCTGGTTGCAAGGTACGGGGCAAGTGCACTCAATAGCCCAACTCCAGCGCCAATAGCTGCATTTCTTTTGGTGGCTTTCTGAAACCGTTTCCCGATACGTCCAATTACTCTGTCTTCCTTCGGGTACCACTTACGGCGTGAAATGGGAATTTCAAACGGTGGAATTTTGGTTCGACCGGACTTACCGGCCTCTGTATAAAACTCGGGATCAGAAAGGTAGCGTTTAATCGCGTCGTTTAGGCGTGGATTTTTCCGGTTAGTAACCGCTGCTAGAGGCCGTGTTGCCGCACCTCCAGCCATACCGCCTAGTGCAGCACCGGAAAGCCCAAGCCTTGTAGCGTATCCCGGATCGAATTTCTTTTTGTTTTCCTCTTCGGCCGTAGCTAACTTAGTTAAAACGCTATCCGCAATTTGTTCTGCTGTTTTGTACATACTACTTCCCAATCTTTACGCGAGTCCCTAACCCAATCTTGCCCGCGTTGTAAGCCTTCATAGCTTCGCCTTGGTTCTTGAAAGCTATCGGCGTATTCTTGTCATCCTTCTCTGCAGCATGCGCTACTCCCATAATAGCCTCGTGCTGCGGAAAGACCAATAGGTCATTTCTAGACTTGTCCCCGTATAATACGTTGGATAACGTCATACTCTTGGCCTCATCTACAGCTTTATTCCCTACGGGAACGTGGACCATCATAGTATCGAAAACGATGAGTTGGTTGGATGTCATAAATGTATTTCCATCAGGAACAGTAAGGTCCCAAGCGGTGTGCCGTCCTTCGATCGGTTCAACTTCTTCAATGAAATCCCATAGAATGGTGGGATTCATTGCTAACTCAAACCAATTTCCAATCGAACATTCTCGTACCGCCTCTTCCCCTAGGTGCTGCACAAGCTCTTGGAGCGCTACTCTAGAAATTTTACCCTCTTTCACGGCCTTGGTGAGCTTTTGGTACCTATTGCCTGTAGATTTTCGTGCAGCAACAACTTCTGGCGGAGCATCCTTAATAGGTTTGGACGCATTACCATGTAATGCACGGAGAGCGGTTACAATTTCTAAAGGTATGGGCACCATATCCCAGCGTGCATTCTCTGGGGCAGCAGGGTCGTATGTTTCTTTTGCTAGTACGTCTAAATTGCGTTTCTTATCTGTGTGTACGGACGGTAGCTCTTTTGCGATCTTAGCAAAGTCGGGAGTGGAGAAAGTGATTTGGAAGTACTGCGTTCCGTCTTCTTCTCCTTTTTTGAAGTAGGAGTATACGTTGCTCCGAATCCCAAGCATTGTAGCTAAAACACCTACGTGGTCGGCCAAAGCTTCAGACCTCGTAGTATAATGCGCCATGATTTGTGGTTTATTCTTAGCTTGGGCTTTTACAATTGAGACCGTACCGTCAGAGTCTATAAGACCTCCCATTAAACCTAAGAGGAAATCACGAGGAGCTTGAACAAAGAAAGACGGGAGCTTCTTATTTGCGGCGCCGCGACATTCTTGGGTGAGCTCATCCATCAAGCGTGCGAGTTGGTTAGAGTTTGCATGCAGTTTTTCAGAGTAGCAGTCCGTGCCGCGAAACTCATGATGGTTTCCGTATTTACATACTGAAGTTCCTGGCCGCAAGGTCTCTACAATGTTTATAAACTTTTTCTGTACTCCGGGGTCTGTTTTAGCAATTCCCACGTGTTTAGGGATATCCCCATGGTAAGACACCCATCCATCTCCAGCCCAAGCACCTAAAAACCAACCAAGGTCTTGTGTTAACTCTACCTCGGGATACAGTTCCTTATTCTTCAGTTTTAAAGTTTGTAGCTGCTCA
>Ga0316201_10002725_pt1 | contig 12697 bp, 6 predicted proteins | sample CS6wburrow_MG_FD_204516 | JGI IMG/M metagenome (GOLD analysis project Ga0316201, IMG submission 204516) | Coastal sediment microbial communities from Delaware Bay, Delaware, United States - CS-6 worm burrow | ecosystem: Environmental > Aquatic > Marine > Coastal > Sediment | place: USA: Delaware... | reverse complement strand
TGCTTACAATATCTGGTTTGAAGAGTGGGCGGAGAAAGATACGCGCGCTTTGATATTGCGTGATCGGAACCATCCCTCAGTAATCATGTGGAGTATTGGGAACGAAATCCCTGACCTTGATACCGAGACAGGTAAGAAACATGCGAAGCTATTATCGGATATTTGCAGGGAGATGGATCCTACCCGTCCGGTTAATGCAGGCGTTCATTTAACCACCGCATTTGATTCTGAGCTGGAGAAATGTTTTGATGTATTCGGCATGAATTACTGGCAGGACAGGTACGATAAAATGCACGCAGCATTTCCGAATTTGCCCTTACTGTCCACTGAATCTTCAGCTACACTCAGTACACGGGGTGAGTATCATTTTCCGGTGAAAGAAGTGTATAGCGGGTATTTGCATGAATCAAAGCAGATCACTTCTTACGATTTAGTGAATACAGGATTCGGAGCATTGCCGGATGTGGAGTTTGAACTTCAAAAGGCCCCCTGGATGGCTGGACAGTTTGTATGGTCGGGATTTGACTACCATGGAGAACCGGACCCATACGAAGAAGGATACTTCCCTGCACACAGCTCCTATTTTGGGATTGTTGATATGAGCGGGTTTAAGAAAGATCGCTTTTACCTCTACCAGAGCCAATGGACTGATGAACCGATGATACACTTACTGCCAAGCTGGAATTGGGAGGGGCGTGAAGGAGAGATTACACCCGTTTATATTTATTCGAATTGTGACGAGGTGGAGTTATTCGTGAATGGAAAATCAATGGGCCGTAAACAAAAACAGGAAGGCGTATTCAGGTATATTTATAATGATGTTGTATATCAGCCTGGTAGCATAAGAGCAGTTGGATACGGAGTTGAAGGTGACATTCTTACGCATAAAGAGATCCAAACAGCCGGACCTCCGGCAAGAATCGGACTGGAAGCTGACAGGGCAATTATTACTGCAGATGGCCAGGACCTGGCATTTATTACGGTGAAAATCATGGACGCAGATAGCAATATTTGTCCCAATGCTACGAATCTTGTAAGTTTTTCTGTCGAAGGAGAAGGCAGTCTCGAATGCGTGGGCAATGGAGATCCTACCTGCATTGAAAGTTACCAGGCAATTGAACGATCAGCGTTTCATGGATTGTGCCTTTTGGTGGTGCGTTCGAGCCAAAAACCTGGCAAGATATCTGTCAGAGCGGGCTCCGAAGGGATGGATGACAGCATCATCGAGATAAGCACAGAAGAATTAGCTAATCTTTAAATTATATATAAATGAAAAACAGGGGTGAATTATCTTTCGTTGGCCTGGGAATCATCATCGTGATTTCAATTGCTATCTGCAGTTGTGCAAACCAGGAACCTTTAAATGAAGGGGATTTTGGAGCATACTACACCCGCCTTGTCACCGGAGCAGAATGGGAGAAGTATGATCGAACAGGGGATTTCGCAGATATTGTTGTTGACCTTGGATCTGGAAAGGGCAAATTCATTTTCTGGAGAGGAGCTAGCTACCTGCCATACTGGGAGAATGCCTCAGGCAAGATATTTTTTGTAGATGAGATTATCCCCCGAAGGGGAGACGGTAGCGAGATGATGCCCGACAGGGTAAATACCTATTCACGTGTGACGCTTATTGAAAGCACTGATACCGTAGCTATCGTACTCTGGAGGTACCTCCCTGATTTTGAGGGTACAAATCCCCATACAGGAGTCGAAGCAATCCAGTTCGTTGAAGAATATTTCACTGTGAACGCCAGGGGGGAGGTCAGGCGCACTATTAAAACCGGAACTGAAAAAATCGATAATTGGAACAATCCGGAAAACAAGATCACCCAGAAGATGATACTTTCGAAAAGAGGAATTGTTGAAAAAGGAAGAACAGCGGCTAGCATCAATGTTGAGGCTGCTATAACTGAGGGAAATGCCATCATAGATCAGACCATTGTTGAGCCACTGGCATGGTTTCAATTGGATGAAGCCAGTGGAGATCGAACTCATGAATCGCGGACAAAAGCTGAAGCTATTATTCCGGGAGATAAGACTATGTGGAAGAAAGGAATTTCAGGAACGGCATTACAGTTCGACGGATACAAAACTGTTGTTAAGATTCCTTCAGATGAAGCAGTGAAACCAACAGCTGAGATCACGCTCGAAGGATGGGTGGCCATTGGTGCCTATCCATGGAGCTGGTGCCCTATCGTGCAGCAGGCTGATGATGTTCCCGAGGAAGTTCGCCTTTTCAGAGGGGAGTATGATATTACCGACCTTGAAAAGCGGGAAGGAGATCTTTCCATTGGACTGGTAGGAGGTGATCCTGAAAACCAGGAGGGAGATGTGGATGTTGCGCAGGAAATTGATTTCGATGAAATAGAGTTTATTGTGAAGTATATGAAGGAAGATGATACGGGGTATTTCCTGGGTATTAATGGTCACGGTCATCCGGGTTTTAAGCTGAGATTAGGAGGGGTGTGGGAGGAACTTACTTCTGATGTCTTTCTTGAGCGAAAAACGTGGTATCATATTGCTGCAACATATAGCCGGTCATCCGGAAAGATGATCCTCTATGTGGACGGAAAGAAAACGGATGAAAAACAAGTTGCAAAAGCTGCAATCGAATTGTCCTCGAAAGATATTCAGATTGGGAAAGGAAAAGAGCGCCGGCCTACAGATCCTGTTAGGGAAAATACCTTCCCGGGGGAATATTCTTTCGATGGGCTGATCGATGAAGTGAAAATTTACGATGTGGCGCTGTCGCAGGAGGAAATTATGGCCACCTATGATTTATATGCTCCGGATGCCACGGCCGACCTTGAAAAACGTGTGCTTCCGGGAGGAGAAAACAGGAATTCCTTCGGGGGGTATTATACCAATCTTAAGTTTTATGACAGCTGGGATAATATGTGGAGATTCGGAGATCATCCCGATGTGATTGTTGAATTTGATGATAATCCGTCACGCTTCGTTTTCTGGAGAGGGGTGAGTTATATTCCCATGATGGTCAATGAGAAAGACTTCTGGTACAGCAATGAGTTTAACGAGACCTGGAGTACTTCAGGAGGCGAAGGGTGCCAGGAGCCCATGTCTGATAAGCAGTGCCTGTACAACCACGTGAGAATCATTGAAAATACACCTGCCAGGGTTGTGGTCCATTACAGGTTCCCCCTGGTCGATGTAAAAAAAATCAAGGCAAATTACGTGGAGGAGACAGGTTGGTATGATGTGGCCGACTGGTACTATTACATCTATCCGGATGGGGTAGCTTCCAAGGTCGAACATTTATGGACGAGTGGTGAAAGAATCCATGAGTGGCAGGAATCAATGGCCATCTTCGGCCCGGACCAGCATCCGCATGATCTCATAGAAAGGGAAGAAACCTTTACCATTGTCAGGATCGATGGGCAATATGAAACCTTTGATTGGAATCCTCTGCCCCCTGATGGTATTGAAGGTCCGGAAGGATCCAATATTCATCATGTAAACTACAAAGGTGAATATGATCCTGTTACCATTGTTGAGGAGATTATCTGGTCAAATGTATATGGAGGAGAAATAACCGATTATGCCATTTTCCCGACCTGGAATCACTGGCCGGTAGCTCAAATGCCTTCAGATGGGCGTTATGCAAGTTATCCTGATAGGACCTGTCATAGCTCTCTTTCCCATATTTATCCTCCCGATTACGATGTACAATATGGGAACAGGCCGTACCAGATGAAAATATTACTGGAAGGAATGCTGAAGCAGGAACCCCTGGACCTAATCCCTCTGGCAAGATCGTGGATACAGCCCCCCTTACTTAGCGCCGTCAAAGGCTGCACCGGGAATTACGATCAGGCACAACGTGCCTATGTTTTCAATACGGAAGCGGACGAGATTTCCATGACCGTGCTGGCAAATGAAGAAAGTCCCGTAGAAAACATCTGTATGATCTTCAAACAATGGAACTCAAAACAATCAGCCAATGTGAGTATTGATGGAGAGGAGGTTGAATGCAAACAGGGCATTGTGAGAGATACAGATGGATCATATACGCTGCTAATATGGATTGAAAAGCAGGCTGATGAGCCCCTGGATATTGAGATTAATGCATAACATCTCGTCGAGCAAACCAGGGGCTGGACTAATTTGAAGGATTGAGCATTGTTGCGCTTCGTTCAAATTGCCAGAATATCTCTTGATTAATAACAGGCTTACTCACTGATAAACTGTAGCTCATGCCAATAGGCCGTTGATCTATCATTGCCATTATATTCCTGTCGGATTTCCGCAAATACCTCTTCTCCAGCAAGATCGCTTACGTCAATTTTATATTCTTTCCAGCCCTTAACGCAGCTTTCCGCATTGATCGCTTCCCTCACATATTCCCGGTCATTAATTGCAACGATCAATTCCCAGCTGCCTTCATCTTCATGGCTGACAGAAAAGCTTAGGAAGTGCTTTTTACCCTCTATAAGTTCAACACCATCAACATAGATCAACGGCCCACGGCTTTTTTTATAGACAGAGCTTAGAACCACTTCTTCCTTCCCTTTCCATGATATTGAAAGATCCCGGTCACTTTTCGCCGAATTGGATATATTCCAGGTGCCAGGTTTCCAGGAATTGGTGTGCTTTTCATATTTTCGAGCCGGGTGGTAATTAATGAGTGCCAGTTCCGCTTCTGTATACCTGTTCTCCGGATCAAATCCCCCTGGCTCCCAGCTTGTCTCAAATGCCGATGGAATGATAGCTTCTACTGGAATATAATAATTTACCTCTCCATCATTTCCTTCTTCAATCTTACCCCCGGAACCGACAATGTATTGCTCCGCAAGCTTTGTGCACGTATGAAGCAATTCATCGAAATTGTAATCGGTATAGGAAAACTTCGTTTCATAGCTGAGCTGCTCATAATACTTACTATCGATGCCATCCATTCCGAGCGAAGCAAAAAGCACACCTGCGGCACTGGAGGGATTGCAATCTGAATCCCTGCCGCATCGCATGGAAATGATGATGGTCTTTTCGATATCTCCTTCTCCGTAAAGAAGGCCCAAAATGATATACGCCGCATTGAGTTTGGCATCCATTTCAACCCAGTAGTTTTCATTTACCGCTTTGTATTTCTGATATTTAGGGTTATTACGGTATTTATCTTCAATCAGCTGCCAGGTTTTTTCCCAGTTGTCCGGATCCGCTTCGTGCCATCGCAGGACATCCCTGATACATTCTGCGTACTGACTTTCAGACGGAATGCAGGCAAGACCCGCTTCAATGATCTTATGAATGTCGCTCTCAAAATATGCAGCAGCATACATGCCTCCAATAAACTGACCAGCATACAGACCGTCACCATAGTTCATCAACCTTCCGAATTTTTCGCCCAGGGCAATCACCTGCTTGGGCATTCCGGGGCATATGATCCCTGAGAAATCGGCTTCGATCTGATAATCGATCCAGTCAGTACCTTTGTGATATTCAGGGTGCGAGGATTCCGGTGGAGCGATGCCATATCGTAAATTCTCGCGGGCCATTTCATTCGCGCCCCAAAGCATATACCCGGAATTGGCAAAGTCGATTCCTGCCTGTTTTATGGAACAATCTATGCCGTATTGCTCGAGGGTCCTGATGAAGGTCATTTCAACATAGATGTCATCCTGTCCGAATGCATTGACTGCATTCGCTTCAAATTCAGGGACTTCACTGACAGGAATGATTTCGCCTACAAACTTAAATTCCGTCGATTCTGTCCAACCCACACCAAGCATCTGGCCGATCCAGGCTGCTTTCATTTTATCTATGTAGGCTTCCTTGGAGATCGTTTTGTATGCTGTTTTATCACATGAAGTAAGGACCAGGGGAAGAAGTAATAAGAAGGCAAGAATATTCCTCATAGCAGCTATTTTAAAGTCAATGAATACATGGATTACGCATATTATCCGATTACCAGTTTTTGGTTATGCCTGAAATGATCCGAGCTTATGGATAGGATATAGATACCATGGTGTATTTCTTTTATGGGCAAATGAACTGGCCGACTGCCTCCAATGTGTTCCGTTTTTTGCAGTACTGACCGGCCATTCATATCCACTAATTCAATATCAACCAGGCATTCAACATTCGCGATTTGAATAATAATGCGCTCACCCATTGCAGGATTAGGATAGGTAGTGATAATGGCAAAATCACCAGGTTCTGGAGTTGCCCCCGTAGCTACAACAAAATTTGCAGTAATATTTTTGTCAGCGTCCATAAGCACCGTGCTGGGATTATCCGTGCCATTGATATCACCCGACCAGTGATCAAATTCATACCCTTCATGCGGTATGGCAACAAGCGGTGCAATGGTATTTTCCTCACAGCTATTTGTTCCTTCAGGAAAAACGGATCCCCCGGAACCAGCACTTGAAGTTAACGTATGGTGAATTCCACTTCCCGGAGCGCCTTCAAATACAATTTTTAAAACACCAACTTCCGTATCCCCCTGCGCATCGGTATCATTAAATATTACATATCCATCTTCAGTGATGCATCCATATTCTGTTGCTGTATTTACTCCATCCTGGCAATATACGTCGCTTCGGATTATAGAAGCATCCCGGTCAGTTATTATCACCCAGCCATTCCAGACATCTGATGATTCAAAGGGTGGATTTTCCACACTATAACTTCCATTTTCATCTCCTGTCCCGCCGAATAAATAAATCCCATGAGGACCGACTTTCACCCCGTAAAGTTCACTGCGTATATAGCTGAGGCTGTAGCCGCGTGGGTTTGCATAATGATTCACCCAGTATACATTCCCGCCAGTATCCAGTTTTACATTTGAGTAGTCGTAGGGGTGGCCTGCACCACTTCTCCCCGCATGACCTGCATAATAGATGGTATCCCCAATATCTATTGCCATATCGGAAGGAATGATCATATCTGTCCCAGGTAGATTTTTTGTCCATATTTCAGCACCTTCCTTATTCAGTTTAGTCAGTGTCAGACCTTCATCATAGACTGCTGAACCGTAATAAAGATGACCATCCGAAGCTTCAACCACTGCCAACGCATATGCCGTATTTGAATTTGAATGAGTCCAGATCTCATCGCCGGTAGCCGGGTCTATTTTCATAACCGTTGCTTCGCCGCCGTAATCCATGAAGATTGTTGCCTGTTCCTCGCCCCTGATAAATCCTGAACCATAGATATAGCCATCACTTCCAACGATGGTCATTCGTACAGCATCATATTCATAGGTTCCTCCCTCGGAAAAATAGGTTTTGCTCCACATGGTCGATCCATCGTCGCCGTTAAGCCTGGCAATCCATCTTTCCTGCGTTTCCCCTATTCCGCCACTGACAATAAAATCGCTGCGTCCCTCATCCCTGATCTCGGAAATGCCAAAACCGGCTGTATTTTCGATTGTTCTGGTCCAGATCCTTTCGCCGGTACTGCCATTAATCTTATGGATGCGGGATTGCTCATCCGGCATAAAAATTACAGCATAGTTTCCGTCAGCATCCACCACGGCCCGGTTTACTTTTCCCGGAGGACCGTCTGTAAATACACTTTCCCATTCGATATTTTGATTGTATCCCGAACTAAGAGGAATGATCTGGGCAGAAAGCTCTGAAAATCCAATGCATAGTGCGCAAATTCCTAATAGAAGTGAAAATACTTTTCTTTTCATAGTGCGATAGTGTTTAGATCGCTGGCGATAATCTTACCGTCGTTTTGTTTTGGGCTTTATGCTTGATCCAGACAATTAACTTCATATTTCCTTCGACATCATATTCGATCCCTGTTCTGAAATCCGTCCCTTTTGCAATGTGCTTATTGTTCAGGTTGAGGTTGACTTCCTCCCCGCCCCAGTTATTCACAACAATCGCCAGGTTATACAGAGGATTATCTTTACTTGCCATGATTTCCATCTCAAGATCCTCCCCCTGTTCTTTTGTGTTTACAATATAGGCTCTTTCTGTAAGGTCGTATCCCATGTTACTATAACTTTCTCCCATAAGTATCATCTTCGCTGGTCTGTTCCACGATTTTGCCAGGTCGACCAGGTTGGCCGGATCCTTGTTTGTCATCCCGTATAATGCTGCATCGCCATTAGGATCTCCCCAGCTTAATGAGGAATGAGCTGCCCTGTCCGGAGCATTTGCGCTGCGCCCGTCGGATATGATTTGAGCGACAGGCCAGTGGTTCCACCAAGGAAAATGGGAATATTCTGGACGAACTTCCAGGTTAAATACCTCAAAACCTCCGCCTTCTCGAAGGATCATATAGGGCTTGTATTCGGATTTGAAATTGGTAACCTGAATTAGCGCATCATCCAGGTCAAATACCGGGTAGCCATCTTCCCATGAATAAGATTTACGTTCTCCCTTCATGTTTACAAGTACACATGCTTCCAGATCCACATTGTCTTCCGGCCTTGTTCCCGGCTCATTTAAGAATATTGTTTCCTGCCATCCGCCTCTTCCCGGCAAAACTTTTCTCACTGTGACACCATCAGGGTAAATATAGTAATACTCGTTGCCCCATTCCCCAAAACCTGTTTCATTGGGAAGATCCAGTTGTCTGAATTTGACATCCATTTGAAGGTATCGCCAGTTTACAAGCACCCTGGCATCGTTGTTTTCGATGATGGCAACACGGGAGCTGAGACATTGCACATCACTCATGTGTTCCACACAACCTGTGGGCATATTCTCCCTGGAGCCTTCCCCCAGAAACCAGTTGCTCCCCGTTTCCCTGCTTTGATCTGCCATCCATTTCCCGTTCTCTGATACGTGGCAGGCCGAATACCTGGTGCCTCTCCAGAACATCACTTTTGTTGGAAGTTCATCAAACTGAACCACCACATCCATGTAATCACCAACCGGCCAGATTGCATCCCATTCAGGATAGAATTCCAGTCGCGTATAGTTCGCACCAAACCTTCCTGAAGGCTTTACAGTTGGAAATTTTCGTGATTCAAAAGGGGGCTCGTTCTGTGGTAGATTTGCCTGGTACTGCTTAAGTACTTCCTGTTTCGTGAGCGCTTTTCTATGGATAATTAATTCATCAATAATACCGTCAAAGGTATAGTTAGAAGGGTAGGTAGCCCAATCGCGAATGGGCTCTGAGGGTGGTAGGTCCACACTGTTTTTGCCAATATAGAATCCTTCATCCAGGTTGCTATATACAATCCCATAATCAAATGTGAAGTCATTATAGGTATTTGCCAATTCTCCATTAATATAGACTGCCAGTCCATTTGCAGGGCTGTAGGTGCCAACAATATGGTACCATTTCTGTGTTTCAAGGCCTATATTTGTCTGGGGCTTGAGAATTGAATTGCACTCGTGCCATACCGAGGTGGCATCAGACATATGAAAGCCAACGCGTCCTTTGGAATCAATGCCAAAATAGAAGCCGGTGATTTGATATTTCCCGATCGTTAAGATGGGGGCCCAGTTCCATGGGTAGGCACCAAGGGCAATCCAGGCTTCAATACTTATTTCCTCCGGCATCGGGTCCGTTTCATACCCTTCATCATCATAGACTTCCGGAAGTTCCGGCCATCCATTTATATAGGATGAAAATCCATCGAATTTCATCGCAGATCCTTTCACACCCTCAACATATTTAGCCAGTCCGTGTATTTCAAAATTGCTGGAGCTGACAATTTCTTTTGTAGAAACGAGGGGAGCTTCTTCCTCTTCTTCTGACATGTCCACATTCAGGTTGGGGATCTCTTTCATATCATCAAAATTCCAGTGCAGGAAATATTCATTCTGACTGAAAGATACAGTGCTGCTTGCTATCAGGATTGCAAGAATCAGGGCTCGCTTTTTCATACATACTCTTATTTAGTCTGACGAATCGTATCCGGGCTTATTTTCATGAATCCAAAATTATTTGGTGGGGGAGGAGATTCAGAATCTGTATCGGTAAAAACGATATAGCCCCCATCCTCTGTCAGTGCAATGAATTCCGCAGCATTGTTGCCAACACTTTTGGGCGGATAGACCGCATCCCAGAGTTTGTTGCCATCTTTATCGGTTTTCACCAGGTAGGCCTTCCATTCATCGGATGGACCAGAAGGATGGCCAGTTGCTGAATATGGAAATTCATCTCCGGATCCTCCGGCAATGATAAAACCGCCGTCCGGGGTGGCCCTCACACCGTATGATTCATCGTGGATCCATTTCGGATCATATCCTCTTGGTTGGCCAAATGTTCTGACCCACTCCTCATTTCCTGAGCTGTCAACCTTTATAAGCAGGTAGTCCCAGTTCACAGCCCCATAACTTAAGGTATGGCCGGTAAAAATATAGCCGCCGTCCTGGGTCAGATCGAAATCAAAACATTGATCATTGTTCTCAGCACCATAGTTCTGAACGAAAACTTCTTTTCCAAGGCTGTCGGTTCTGATAAGGAGAACATCCTGGTTGGCCCCATCATAGGTGTTCACCCACTTTGTAGACGCAATCGCCAGCCCCCCGTCCTTTTCAATTCTCACCTTTGTTCCCTGGGGTGAAGATATCCTTTTATCCCAGAGCATGTTACCCTCGGGATCTGTTTTCATGATAAAGCCATCGCTATTTTCGACGATGAAGAGGAATCCACCTTCATTTGCATTGGTGTATCCTGTGGCAATGATATCTCCGTCTCTGGTGATATCAATTCCTCTTACCCCGCAATATCCTTCTCCGGGATAGCTTTTCTGCCAGCGAATTTTTCCTTCATAATCGAGCTTCGCCATTGCTCTTTCCTGTTGGCCGGTTCTTGGATTATACATACCTGCTCCGATGATAAAACCACCCTTCGTTTCCTGTACGCAGAAACCCACATCCCACTCATTCCGGGTTCCAATTTCCTGTATCCATTCCTGGGTACCCAGGGAATCAATTTTTACAATAAGAATGTTTGTCGCATCTCCTTCATTCTCCTGGGTTTCACCTATTCCTATGAATCCCTGATCATCGCTTTGCCAGCCCTCATGGACATGTTCTTCAAGGTCAGTACCAAAGCCCTTATACCACATAATATCGGGTGATTGATCATCGTGAAGTACCACGCAGCTATTGCATAAAACGAACAAAGCAATAGTTTGGAAAGTAACGTACCTGCCGAATTCTTTCATAGTTTAACGATTTCAGGAACAAAGCTGAAGCTGAACTAATTTAGGAAGAGTACGTTAAATTAAAGGTAAATTAAAATTCAATTAGGTTCGTTTATAAGCCAAACCCGAATTCGAATTGATTGCTCTGCAGATGGTTTAGAAGGACATGTTGACCAGTTCCAGCATCTCTTCTTCAGTCGTTACGCGTGGATTTCCCTTATAATCGGGAAGCACCATGCATTGTTTGGCAAGCGTTTCAATCTCCTCTTCCGGCATATTGAAATCCCTGAGCTTCTTGCTCATACCAATTCTCCGGAGGAAGTAATCAACAGCTTCACGTGACTGCGCAGCTGCGCCATCATCATCCATGCAGGAGAGGTCCGGGTTCAGGATCTTTGCCATCTTTCCATACTGTGCTTTCGCATGCTCCCAGGTAAATTCTGTGCATGCCGGGTAGACAATGGCCAGCGACTCACCATGGGCCACATGCGGATACATGCCTCCAATGGCCATGCCCATACCATGGGGAAGAGTCACCCCGGCACTGGCAATGCATAATCCAGCCAGTGTATCTGCCCATGCCATCTTCTCCCTGGCTTCCACATCATCCAGGTTTTCAAGCAGGTGGGGTAAGGTGGAGGCAACGATGGAGATAGCTTCCCATGCGAGAAGATCTATATATGCGCCACTTCCAGGATGGATGGTACTTTCAAAGGCATGACAAAATACATCGAACCCTGTGGGTGCCGTCACCTGCTTCGGGACAGTAAGCATTAACTCCGGATCCACAATGCAGACTTCAGGGAAACAGCGTGGGTGGTAAAGGGCGGACTTGTCACGCAGAGCAGGATTTGTGATCACCGAGACCTGTGTAACCTGCGATCCTGTGCCGGAGGTTGTGGTTATGGAAACCACGGGCAGGGTCTTTTCCGTAGGTTCCTTTTTATAGAAGAGGTAATCCCATGCTGAGCCTTCGTGTGTTGCTTCTACAGCAATGGCTTTGGCTGCATCCATGCTGGACCCGCCACCGAGTCCCACAATGACCTCGGCCCTGTGCTCCCTGGCCAAAGCAGCTCCGATTGCACTGGTTTCCGTGGTCGGATTTGGAATGACCTGGTCGAAATGGGCCACCGCAACGCCGGCATCATGGAGGATTTTCTTTACTTTATCAAATTGTTTTTCCGTGGCAGGAACAGCCGGGGTGGTGACCAGCAGGCAACGAGTGCCGAATTCTTTCACAATTTCCCCGGTCTCTGAGATCCTTCCTTTTCCAAATACGATGCGTGTGGGTTGATGATAATTGAAATTTTTCATGATAGTCAGGTTGTTTTAAGAATTGCATTAAATACTGCAGGAGGTACCTCCGGTGTGGCTCCCTGTTTTGTGCAAACAAATGCTGCTAATTCTGAAGCAGTTTGGTGAATTTTGTGAAGTGGAAAATCGTTCAGTAACCCGATGACAAGGGCTGCGGTAAAGGAATCCCCGGCTCCAACGGAGTCAGCAACCTGAACCGGTTCTGAATTATACATGGAAAGCTTGGATGATGTGATCAGCACAGATCCTTCTGATCCTTTTGTAAGCGCTACCAGGTCCAGATTGTAGTTGGCAAGAAGTTTTTCA
>Ga0316201_10002724_pt1 | contig 12697 bp, 10 predicted proteins | sample CS6wburrow_MG_FD_204516 | JGI IMG/M metagenome (GOLD analysis project Ga0316201, IMG submission 204516) | Coastal sediment microbial communities from Delaware Bay, Delaware, United States - CS-6 worm burrow | ecosystem: Environmental > Aquatic > Marine > Coastal > Sediment | place: USA... | reverse complement strand
CGCTTGCGATCTTGTGCATCGAGCATAACCTGCAAGTCGACGCCGTCCACCAGCTCGAGCGCCATGTAGAGCGTGCCATCGATCTCGCCAAAATCGATGATCCCAACAATATTGCTGTGGCGCAGCTTCGCGGCGAGCCTGGCCTCCTGCTTGAATAGCTCCGAAAAAGCCTGATTGTCTCGCAGGTAGGGCAGCACGAGCTTGAGGCATACGTGCTGCGAGAAGCCGCTCGGCCCGTGTCGAATCGCCTCGAACGTTTGGGCCATGCCGCCCACGCCCAAGCGTCGTACTAGGTGATACGGCCCGAAGTCCTGTCCGATGAGGTCACCCGGAGATGAGTCAGTTCCTACCTTCGACATGCGTGGTGTCATTCTACGTTGAGAGCCCCCACTTGAATAGGAGGGCGCAAACGTCGCGCAGAGAGCGACGAGAATGGCGACAACTGCTCGAGATCGTACGTGCATGAGTCCATGCGGTATGCAGTCTCCATGCCGACCACAAAGCGCGGTGAATTCCCCCAGGGGTGCAGTAGCGACCGTCGGATTTGATGACCTTTGTCGTCACAAACGACGAACTCAAGTCACTTCGGCCGGTACTTGAATTCCTCGGGATCGATTTCGAGCGCGGCCATTCGGCCGATCAAGCTCGTGCGGGGGACCGAGAGGACCCGAGCGGTCCTCGACACGATACCTCCGCACGCCGCGAGGGTGTCCTCGATGATCTCTTTTTCGAGCGCGTCCAGGTCTGCTTTCTGATCGAGCAGGTGCTTCCACCGGTCCGGGAGCTCGTCCGGCACGGAGACCGCGCCCGCTTGCGCTCCTGGGACCGACTCGAATGCGTCCGTTGCCGCAGCATCACCCGGGCCGAGGTGCTGCGCTTCGATCACGGAGTCTTCGGACCCGCCCACGCGCGCGCGGTTTCTGGCGCGCTCCAATACCGCCTCGAGCTCGCGTATGTTTCCGGCCCAGTCATGTCGTGGGGCGCAGAGCAGCGCGGTCGCGTCGCCCGCCAACTCCCATTCGCTCTGCGCATCGGTTCTGTTGAGATACCGAAGCGCGATCTTGGGGATGTCCGCGCGCCTCTCGCGGAGCGGGGGCAACACGATCGGCACCGTTGCGAGCCTGTAGTACAGGTCTTGGCGAAAGCGGCCGTCGGCGATGGCTTTGGTGATGTCGCCGTTGGTGACCGAAATTACACGCACGTCCGCCCGTTTAGGCTCGCGCCCCTGATAGCCAAGCGGCCGGTACGCGCCGAACTGGGTGAAATCGAGGAGCAGTTGCTGTGCATGCGAGGACAGGTTCAGGACCTCGTCGAAGATCAAGGTCCCGCCGTCGGCGTACTCGACCAAACCTTTGCGTTTGGCTACCGCTCCCGAAAAAGCCCCACGTTCATGGCCAAAGAGCTCCGATGTGATCGTGTTCAAGTCGTCGCTTTGTCCAAGCGTCGTGCGCACGATCGGGTGGCGTTTGCTGGCCCGTGCAAGCGCCGTCGCAAGCAGAGTCTTGCCCGTACCCGACTCACCCAAGATCATGATCGACGCCGCCCCGGTCAGGGCAGCCCGAAGCTCTGCGCGGATCGCGGTCATGCTGTCTGGAGCCAGAAGCTCGCCGAGGCTCAGGGTTTGCTGGTCACGCTCGGTGCTGCGCTCGAAGCGAAGGTCTTCTCGAGTCGCCTCGACCAAGGTCTGCTGCGCGATCACCCCGCCGAGGAGCGACCCCACGCATTCGATAAACTCGACGTAGGCAGCACGCGTACCCTCGTCACCGGGAAACTCGAGATACATCGCTCCAATGAGGCTGCGTTCGCCTCCCTCATCACTGGGGTCCGACCACAGCGGAGCGCCGATGAACGAGCCGTCGGGAGCGTAGGGGACTCGATCCGCAACCGTGCGACACTCGCGTTGCACTTGCGCCAGCACGGCCGTCACATGTTTGGCCAGCACGCCAGGCGGCACACCGTGAAAGCTGGCGGTGCGAGACCGGTGCATCGGCGGGCCGCCGGCTTTGGTCTCGAGCGTGCTCCAGGCAGAGCTCGCACCGAGCTGGACGCACAACGATTCGAGCGTCTCCTCGATGAAACGGCCGCTCCGCAGACCGGTGACAACTGCAGTCGTGACCTCGCGCATGCGCGGCCACGGATCGATAGGCTTTCCCATCAGGCGCCGTAGAGCCTACACGCTCGCGATCTCCGAGGGTAGCGGATTGCTGACATTGCACGCAACGACTCCCCAACTGAGGCGGGTCGCGTGTGCGTATGAAACGCTAAGGCGGGAGTGGGCAGTTCACAGAAACAATGCTGAGATGGTCCTCTCGGACCGGGACCCTGACGCTGTTCTCAACGTCGGCGGGCCAGGCGGTTTCGGGGACGCAGCGTTCGGCCGTTCCACCGAACTCGATCCGGACGGTACCGGGCGCGGTGATCTCGACAAAGCCACCCGCCCCACCTTCGGAAGTAGCCTCTAGGTCAGGATCCGTGTAAGGGGGGGGATTCCAAGGAACCTGGTAGGGCTCGTAGTATATCTTGCCGGTCGCATCGGCCAGGTCGAAGGTCGCGCCGGCGAAAGCAGGAATCAAGAAGATCTGAATCCCTCCCGTGCTTTGCCTGGGGTATGGCGACATCAGCTCTTCGTGGAACGGCGTCGCTTCTTCGTCCGTTTGCAGGTACCAAACCCGGCTGGAGCCGCTCTCCGGAATGACATCCGCGAACAGAAACGAGTCGTAGCGTTCTTTTTGGAGGGTGTAGAAGATCTCTTGGCCGGCCGGCACTTCGAGGGTGACCTCCCCGTTGACGTCGGACACGGCGCAGTTGTCAGTGTCACCCTCGCACACTCGTACGCCCTCCAATCGCCCTTCGGCATCCTCGATGACCAGTTCGAGGACCGCAGACGCGCCTGAGACCTCGATACACCCGGCGTTGGCCAAAACCACCAGCCCGAGAATCCACACTAGCCTGAAACCCAATCGCATGACGAAACCTCCGACGCTACAGACCTGGTTCGATTGGAAACGATACGAGCGCCGAGTCGGGAGTGCGGCTCGACAAGAAGTCTCTGCTGCCCACGCCGAGGGGGCCTCTGCTGTCGACCCCCATCGTACACTCAAACGCGACGGGAAAACCGCCAACGGTGACACGAAGGCCCACTGGTCCGGTGGGTTCCTCGTAAATCGCTTCGGGGAGGATCCACGTTCCCTCGTTTGGCCCACTATCCTGGACGGTTGCGCCAGTAACTTCACCTTCGGCCCATCCAAACCGAACGTTGCCATCAGAATCGGCGGTGTATCGAGCGGTGTCCGCTCCAAGCTCGACCGGCAAGTCTCCGGTGATGCAGAACCCGTTGACCTTGCATTGAGACTCGTTCTTCTTCAGGCCCTCGCAGATGCCGCCCGGGCTGCAGTCGGCGGCGATGGGCAGGAGGATGAATCGACCGCAGGGATTGAGGGCACTTTGCGGTTCGCAATCGGTGTTGGGTCGCGCACCGGGATCGCCCTCGAGGTCGTGATCGGGATCGCAGGCAGTAGGGCTCAGGGCGCATTCGTAGTCGTAGATATTCTCGTCCGGGGTGAGGACGGGGTCTGGGCCGGTTGCGGTTGCGCCCGAGCGGACGTGGACGGTGGCCTTGAGCTCGACCAAGTTGACCCTTTTCACGCCACCAAAAATACGCAATTGAGCTTCGTCCAGGAAGCTCTCGTCGAACACCGCAACACCGTCGAGGCTCGCGCGAAACGGCTCGCCTCCCTGAATCGTATTGGGAACCACGATGAGCTGCCAATCGAGGATCGAGCTGAACGACAAGCTATCGGAGCATGCAACCGTCGTAAGCGGCGCGTCACCGCCGTCGGGAGAATCGAACTTGGCGCAGCCCGCAGCCGGCTCCAACATCATCAGCAGGGCAAGGACTGAAGCCGCCGAGAGGCCCCACTCCGATTGTTCGCGAGGTTCATCTTCCACCAATAAGCGCCTCGTAAGGGAAACCTTTCATTGCGGGCCGAGTTGGGTCAAGCGCAGCGTGACCTGATGAGACCTCGTCACTTTCGACGTCGAATCGTCGGCAATTGAGGGCGGCACCGCCAAGTGGCAGGCCCGAATTCCAGCGTTTTTCGCTGGCACGCGGCGTGCACTACTCCACGCCACGGCCGATCGTTCGGCCGCGCGCTCGGAGCCGAGGAGGGCATCATGAGGAATTCACAGCACTTCGTTTCGTTCAGGACGTACGCCCTTGCCTTTGCGGTCGCCCTGTCTCCGGCGTTGCTTCAGAATCCGGTTACCTGTGATCGAGGCAACATCGACCTGACCAGCCTTCAGTTTGAGGTGGGCGGGCAGGACCTCGTCCAAGGCTTTGAGCCCGCGTTCCGAAGATATGATGTCTCGACCGACGGCAGCGCAGCGGTAGCGACCTTGCGCGCCACGCCTGCGGCGGGCAACTCCGACGTGAGCTGGCAATGGTGGGTCCGGGGCGTGATGGTTGACTCCGGACCGATTGGGATTGGAGGCGGTGAAGTTCCGCTCCTCGACATCCCACCTGAGGGCCTGAGTCAGCTCAGGGTGCTCGTGGAGGCCGCAGCGCCGAGTGCTCGCCGAGGCTACTACCAGGTCAACCTGAGTCGCCAGGATGTCTTCGCGTGCACCGAGCAGGGGATCTTGGACGCGATCGCGATGGGCGGCGGGCCGCACACGTTTGACTGCGCCGGTCCAACGACGGTGGCCACGACAGCCACGCTCGTCATCGACAACGACGTCATCCTCGACGGAGAAGGGAACCTGACGGTTGATTCTTCGACGACGGGGGTTGTGTTCGGGGTTTCCCCCGGCGTCTCTGCGGAGCTGCATGGATTGTCGGTGGTGGGCCACTTCTCTTGCCAGCCGCCCCGCCCAAGTTGCCCGGCCCCATGCAATTGCACTGGCAACTTCTATGGAATCTTCAACGAGGGCGCACTGACAGTTGCCGACAGCGCCGTGACAGGCTGCGCAGCTGGCATCCAATCGGTGCAGGACACGACCCTTGTGGTTACAAACGGCGTGGTGTCCGACAATGGTATCGGCATTACCTCCTTCATTGGGGCGACCACGACCGTCACCAATAGCACCGTGGCGAATAACGAAGCGGCCGGCATTTTGGCTGCCGGACTCACTATCACAGACAGCACGGTCTCCGGGAACGGCAATGAGGGGAATCCACAGGCCGGTATCGTCTGCGCTGGGGGCGGTGACACGGCAATCGTGACGAACACCACCGTATCTGGAAACGTTGGCCATGGCATTGAGTTGGGCGGCGGCACCCTGCTCATGACGAACAGCACCGTATCGAGCAACAGCGATGTCGGACTTCTAAGCGTCAGCGGCGCGAATCTGACGGTGACCAACAGCACGCTTTCGAACAATTTCGCTGAAGACATTGTCCATGTTGCTGGCGGGTCGCTTACGGTTGCCAACACGATCGTCGATGGGGACTGCGTGGTGACGGGCGTCCTCGCCTCCCTCGGCTACAACATCGAAAGCCCGGGCAACACCTGCGGCTTCAACCAAGCAACGGACCTGATCAACGTGTCAGACGTGGGCCTCGGGCCGCTGCAGGATAACGGTGGACCGACCGAGACGCATGCACTGTTGCCCGGCAGCGTCGCGATTGACCACATCCCCGAGGCGGACTGCGCGATCACCACCGACCAACGCGGCGTGGCGCGGCCACAAGGTACTGCGTGCGATGCGGGTGCGTTCGAGCTCGAGCAGTAGCTTAGAATCTGCCGCCGAGGCTGATGTAGCCTCCGGTGCGGCTCACCTCCACGTTCGGGGTGAGCCGCATTTCGTCGCGTCGGAAGAGGTACACCAGCGGGATCGTGAGTAGGGGCGCGGCCGTGGCGCCGGTCAGGATTGCGACGCTGACTTGCTCGCCGTGGCGGACGCAGGCTTGGGCTTCGGGTGACGTGATTCGTAGGGTGGAGCATGAGGTGTCGGGCTTGGCGTCGGCCGTCACGCCATAGGCGACCGAAAAGGCCGCTAGGCCGACGCCAACTCCCCCGGAAAGCCAAGCCCACCACGGGGTCTTCGCGCGCCTTGGCAATGCGAGGGGCATTGCGGTGACGAGCGCCGCGGCGCTGATCGACGAGGTGAGGACGAGAGCGGTGCCCATGTTGAGCCACTGTTGTTGTGCGACGCCGTCGGGCTGCGCACCCGAATCGAGCTGGGCGACCCAATCTTCGGCTGCCCGCGCGCGCGGAGCCAGGAGCACGTAGCCGGCGATGAGTCCCGCCGAGCCGACTCCGGCCAGCGTGAGACCGGAGATGAACCGGCCGCGCGGCACTCGGGCCGCACGCGGCGCTTCTTCAGAAGGGGGCGCTACGCCTAGGTCCTCGCATCGGAGAGCCTTGGGCTGGACGGCGGTGAAATCCGTACACGTACCGGCGATGAGCGCCCGGGCAGCCAACGCGATGTCTCCCCGGCTCGGTCCGAGGGCTCCCGTCGCGATTCGCGCGAATGCCGTTCTTTGCAGCGGAGCGCCGCCGAGCAGCTCGAGCGCGAGCGTGCTTGGCGTGGGCATCGACATCAGCAAGACTTTGCCTGCCGGAACGGCTCTCGCGATCTCCTCGGTGTCGCCACCGCGATGCTGCTGCTCCGTTTCGGGGTTCGCGTAGCGGAGGTGCAGCAGTGGCCCCGTCTCGACCGCCCGGTCAAACCGCGAATCGACGAACACCTCGGCTGCGCCGGACTTCGCGTCTGCGACGTGGACCCGCCCACGCCGTTCCGGATCGCATTCCACCTGGACGCGATATTGCGCAGGAAGCAACTCGCCCACCACGACGGGCGTCTCGCCTACCGGCAAGCCGTTGATGCGGGCTGCACACCCTGCGGGTTTGCTGTCGATCTGAACGGTGGCTGCTTGCGCGGCCCGGAAGGTGTCTACGCGTTTCAAGATGTCGAGCACGAACGCGGGGTGCATGTTCGGGCTCGGGTCGCCGCGCGGAACGAGCTCGCGGCATTGGCGGCCGAGCGCCTTGGCGTCTGAAGGAAAATCGGTTTCGAGCAGGGCGCGCGCCAAGAAGAGGCAGGTGTCGAGGACGGTTTGCGCGCGCGCGTCGTCCCGGTTGAGCTCCTCGATCACGCGACGCGACAGTTCTTGCGTTTGGTTCAGCTCCACCAGGGCGTCCTCGGGCTCTCCCATCGCCAAGTGCCAAAGCCCTGCCTTCGATTGGGCGGCCCAGGCTTGGATCTCGGCCTCCGTGATCTCCCCCGCGCGTCTGGAGGCCTCTTCCTCGAAGCGCCTAGACGCGCTGGCTGGTGACCGGACCTCGATGCCCCGCTCCAAGAGCTCGGTGCGAACCCTCGACGCTGCCCGCGCCATCCAATCGTCATCGCTCGTCGATGTCGTAGCGACAATCAGCCACGGATCCCCTGCCTGAGCCGCGGCCCTCGGACCCGCGCAGGCGAAGAAGACCCAGGCCACCACCAACAACCTCATCGCGCGTACTATCGAGGCTCCCGGCGCTCGGCGCAACAATCCCTTTGCTGACGAACTCTCGTCACTTTCGATGACGAATCGTCGGCGAATTCGGCCTCGGCCGCGTAGCAAAGGAGAAGATTTCCCGATCTTTCCGCTGGCACGTCACCTGCACTGTTGAGGTCCGCGAACCCAGTCACGACTCAGAGGATGAGGCTGCCGGTTCGGCTCGAGGAGGTGCGCCATGAGGGATTCACGGTATTTCATTTCAGCGAGGACCTACGCCCTGGCGTTTGCGGTCGCGCTGTCGCCGGCGCTAATGCAGACGAGCGAGCTCACGTGTACGCCGCCGACGGGTGACACGACGCTTTTGGTGCTTGCGTTCGAACTATCGGGGCAAGACCAGCTGACGTTCAACTCCGGCCAACGAAGCTATGATGTCTCCACCAATGCCCACACTGCGGTCGTGCGGGTCCAAGCCACGGATCCGGATGCGCGCGTGAGCTACCAATGGTCGGCTGATGGGCACTTCATCGAAGAGGGCCAGATTGGGGTAGGCGGCGGTCAAATGACGGTTGACATGCCTTTGGGCCACGCTGCGCTGCGCATCATGGTGGTGCCACCTGGTGCCGCCGTGGGCCACTATATTATCAACACCGAGCGCCGTGGTGAGTTTGACCTCGTGACCTTCGAGATCGACGACCCGCCGCTGGCCGGAGCCGGGTACCAAGCCTACGTGCTTGGAGATCTGCCGGAGCTTGGCGGAAACGACATCACGAAGTCGGTCAAGTTGGTCTCGGACGGAGGAACCCACTGGGAGGTCGCCGTTAGCCTACCGGTGAATCGGACTTACACGTACCAGTTCTATCAACGCTTCTCGCAAGAGCCGCAAATCCCCACAAACGGCTCACCAATTGGCAGCCCCATCACCGCGTCAACCGCGGCAGTGGTAATTCTGCCAGCTGCCAAGGCGATGTATGCGCATTCTTCATTCGACCCACCGATCGTGCATTGGCGACAGGATGGCGGCTCGTTCCAACCACTGACGATGCAAGAGGTCGGTGCAGGTCGCAGCGTCGGCGAAAAGCGTTGGGTTGCCGGGCCATTCGGCGAGTCGCGACGGCCAGTGGAGTTCTACCTCACCAACTTGGACGGCTCGGTCCGCGATCCGATTGGCACGGAGACCTACCAGACACCGCTCGATGCATTTTTCCTGCAGGATGGGCATCTCTTTACGTACGTGCCCGCCGCTACGGTCAGCGCCCCCAGGCGAGACTACCAGGTGCTCTCGGACGGCTATTCGAGCACCAAGATCACCTCGTCGATCTTGGGCGACGACTACGAGTATCGAGTGTTCTTGCCACGCGGTTACGACGAGCACAGCAGCCGACATTATCCAGTGCTCTATCTGCAGGATGCCGTGACAGTGTGGGATGACTTCTTTGGGCCCGCTGAGGTGGTCGATCTCGATGGCGCGATCACCGCGGACCTCGTCCGCCAGGGCCGTGTCGGCGAGTTGATCATGGTAGGTGCGGATAACTTGGAAACCGACTGGTGCGTGTATCAGGAAAGGCGAGTACGGGATTACACTCCGCCCGGGAGTGCTTACGCCAGCTTTCCTTGCGCGCCGGTCGCCGGGGAGGGAGATCGCTACGCCGCGTTCCTGACGGATGAGCTCAAACCGTTGATCGACGCCCAATACCGCACGCTCCCCGACGCGGAACACACCTTCAATTCGGGGTTCAGCGCTGGTGGCGTCTTGGCTCTCTACCTTGGCTGGGAGTTCGACGACACGGTTAGCGGTATCGGATCGCAAAGCATAGCCAGCGCGGCACTCCCCTACTACTCGCGGCTGGCGTCCGATCCAAAACCCTCTGCACGCATCTACGTCGACCACGCACCAGCCGAGCTTTTCCTCAACGTGCTCAATATTCGCGATGATCTCTTGGCGCGAGCGCAGGAGCCGTTCGTACTGGAACGTGATCTGAGATACTTCGTGGGAGCGGTGCCGGGACACAACCTGCCGGCCGCGGGGAGCCGGTGGCCTGAGATGCTGTCGTTCTTGTACCCGGCGACCGCGGAGGTTCCGGAATGTTACGACGGCTTCGACAACGACGGGGATGGCTGGACCGACCACGTGCCCGGCTCACCAGGCAGCGATCCGGGCTGCACGAGCGCGCTCGATCCGTCGGAATGAGGTGGCGACCGACCTCCTCGGCCATCCTCTACTCCGGGGATGGCAAGATGGTCCGACTCGATCTGAAATTTCGCACACGACGCTTCGCAGCGGGGCGACAGGGTAGCGAGGCTCTCTTGGCCTACCGGGCTCACGATGAGCGCCGAATTGCGCGGTACTAGCTCGTTATGTCGCCAGGGACGTGAACCGGAAAGGGCGTTTGAAGTTACTACGCTCTTCAAGAACTTGGAAAACGACGTCGTCATCCTAGCCCGACTCACCGATATCGACGACGATTGGTATCGGGGGATGGCGCACGTGGGCATGTCGCGCGCGCGCACGCGCTTGCACGCGATCATTTAGGCGACCTCACCCAGGTCTGACGGATCCCCACAAAATCATCGGACGAAAAGCCGCTGATGTTGTTGGCGAAAGAGAGATTGGGCTTGGTGGAGCCGACAGTGGGAGACCGGGATGGGGATGTTGTGCTCGAGGATGAGGAGTCCGAGGACGGTCACCGAGAAGGCTCTTCGGGTGTTCACGGTGTTGGCTTGCAGTGGCTTGGCCGCTCCTGCTTGTTCACCGAGACATCCGAGCAAGGACGCGGCCCACAAGGCAAGGGCCACCAAGAGCAGCAAGACATGCAGGCGCTCCGTCTGGCGCACCGACACATGACCGAGCCCGAGTCCGAAGCGCAGATTCTTCCCATCTCGAAAGGCCTGTTCGCAGCGCATACGGCTCGCGTAGATTCGCGAGATGCATGACGCGCTGAGTTCATGAGCAGAGCACGCCAGCACCCAAGGCTCGTGTGCGCGTCGCTTGTAGCATTCATGGAGCGCGGAGTTTGGATTCAGGCCCCGTGTCTTGAACTTCGACCGATGGCGACTCTTGTTTTTCATGCGCTGCACGACGACGGTCGCCTCGATGGGACGATCTCTGGTGACCATGCAGCGCCCCACCGATCGAGGCTTGATCCTGGCTCCTGCAAACAGGTCGTGAACGCGGATCGCTTGAGCCGCATCGTGAGGACGAAGGGTATTATTTCTCGTCAAGCGACCAACGAAGTGCAAGCCACACGCGGTGACATCGTCGAACCATGAGCGACCAAATCCAGCGTCGGTGACGACGACAATCTGCCGTCTCGCCGGCAACACCTGTTGCAGGCGCTCGAGAAAACCGCGCTGCACGGCACGGTTTCCAACGCGCTTCTGCCCGTGCACTTGCGCGTAGACGATTTGCGCGCGTCCCGACATCGGAATGCTAGCGACCAGCGCGGCTTCGGTGTTGTTGACGTACGTCCAATCCACCAGGACGACGATGCGCTTGCTTGAACCCACCACCTCAATGGCCAGGCGTCGATAGACTTCCTCGCACTCCGACCACAAGCGATGATTGCCAAGCAATCGATCCACACGCTTGATGCGGTGCTTAAACTTGGCCGGCCCGGGCAACGCCCGACCGAGGGCCGTCACCCAGAGTCGACGGCCCTTCATCAGGGCACCGACCACATCCAAAAGCGCCCTCTGACGCTTGGCGTGCATGAAGTCCGTGAGCGGCTCTAGCCATCGTGATAGGATTCGTTCGGCGCGCATGTGAGCTCTCCGTTGTTGGTGTCGTTACCCACGAAGATCTCCTTGCGCGCTTCCTTTTTCAAACAACGAAGCTAACCCGTTAACTTCATTTAACTATTCGTGGGGAGCCTTCAGACCTGGGTGGGGTTGCTCCGTCAGAAGAAGTAGGCGCCTTGGTAGGTATCGGCGAACGCGTGCTCGACGGCACGGCCCTTCGGCACGAACTCGTAGCCGAGCTCGATCTCGATCGCCCAGTTGCGGGCGAGGAAGTACTTGAAACCGGTGACAAACAGAATGCCGACCGAGAACTCGGTTGTCTCGGCTTCCGGCTCGCTGCTGGTGTCCGTCACCCTGGCGATCGTGGAGACGACTCCCGCTCCGAGGAAAGGTTCCCAGCTGTTTTTGCGGTATAGGCCCGTCAGGACGATCTCGAGCGGCGACTCGACCAGCTCGCGATTGAAGTAGAAGGGTTTGATGATGCTCAGCGCCAGGTAGCGGTGCAGGACTCGTTCGTACCCGAATAGAAAGCCATAGACTTGCTCGGTGCGGCGCGACGCGCTTTCGGCATCGCCTCCTTGCTCTCGAATCAGGCGAAACGCATGGGAGAAGCCGAATAGCAGCGCGTTCTTCAGCTCCTCCTCTGGCTCGCCGGTTTCGGCCTCTGCCTCCTGCGTGTCTACTTGTTTGGTGCCCCACTCGTCTTGTTGAGACGGGCCCTGGTCTTCCGATTGCGCCATCGACGCGTTCGAAACGAGCACGGTCAGAAACGTAGCCAAGATTACGAGCTGATGTACGTTCATCGCCAACTCCCACACTCGAGACTCATCGTAGCGGCAAACGCAGTGTCGGGGGGATTAACGGCAAACCGCCTTTCGGAGGTCGGGATCGCCCACACAGAGGCGTCCGAGCAGACCTCGGCACACGACCACAGCTAGCGCGGTGGGACGCGGGCGCTAAGCTTGGCTGCATGGCCTACCCATCCACGCGACTCGTGGTCGCGCTTAGACAAACCGCGGCCCGGCTGGCCCGGGAAGATGTCGTCTATCGCTGGGCAAGTTTTGCTCACTGCAACTGCGGACATTTGGCCCAAACGATCACTGGGCTCGACCCTGCCGAGATTCAAAGGCGCGCAATGCGCCGAGAGGGCGATTGGAGCCGTCAAGCCCTCGACCTCAGCGCGCGCCGGTTCCCCGACTTCGATTTCGGCGACCGCCCCGCACTCGATGAGGGCGCCTGGGAGCCAGAGAACGTGGGCGCATGCCAGGTGACCGGGGCCCCGCTCGATGAGGTGCTCGATCAAATGTACGCGCTCGGCTTGACCGCGGGAGACGTGGGTCACTTGGAACGACTCAGCAACCCGGACGTGCGCCGGCGGATGGGCAACAACACCGTTCATTTTCAGCACGCTCGTCGGGAGAACGTGGTCGCGTATCTATCGGCCTGGGCGGACCTGCTGGACGAGCGACACGGCGACGAGCCCGTTCAGGTTTGGTACGAGGAAGCAACCGAGTAGAGCGT
>Ga0316201_10002723_pt1 | contig 12699 bp, 11 predicted proteins | sample CS6wburrow_MG_FD_204516 | JGI IMG/M metagenome (GOLD analysis project Ga0316201, IMG submission 204516) | Coastal sediment microbial communities from Delaware Bay, Delaware, United States - CS-6 worm burrow | ecosystem: Environmental > Aquatic > Marine > Coastal > Sediment | place: USA... | reverse complement strand
AACCGTTCATAGGGGGTTTTTCCATTCAGTGCAGCGTGAGGTCTGAGGAAGTTGTAGAAGGCCTTCCAGTCGCGTAATTTCTTGGCCAGGTCGACGTCGCCCTTGTAATCGATGAATTGATAGAACTCGAGCTTGTCGGTCAGGTGAGATCGTTCCACTTTACCGTTCAATCGCGGAGTCGCAGGTTTTATGTAGCAGCGATTGATACCCAGATCCTTCATCGCCAGTGAAATTTCGCCTGAAATTCATGCCCGTTATCAGTGCGGATCGTGTGTAGGCGAAACGGGAATTTTTCTATCACGTAGTTGACGAAGCGAATGGCATTTTCCTGTGTATGCCTGGGGTAAATTTTCAAGGCACGGATGCGGGTTGCATCATCGATTGCGGTGTACTGGTAACGTTTCAGCTTGCGACCTCGTTTATCGATAAAAGTCAGAAACTTAACATCAAGCTGAATGTGATGGCCGGGGACTTGCATTTGATAGCGTTTGTAGGTCGGTATGGAGCGCTTGCGACAATTTTGTGGTAGCCGATTCAAGCCATGTCGTTTGAGCACATAGTAAACACCCTTACCCGATATCTTGATCTGGTGATAGCGCTCCAGATACCAGGCAATTCGGTCAGGGCCAAAGTGGTAGGTGCGCCGCAGATGTAGAACCTTTTCCTCGGTCGGTGCCGGGATGCGAAGCAGCAGATTCTCGGGGCACGGTTTGCGGTTGATCAGGCCCGCTTCTCCTTTCTCCCTATACAGTGCTTTCCAGCGGTAAAAAGACGACTTCGCAACACCAAATTTGCGACAGGTCAGTACAACACTCCCGCATTCCTGTGCGAACTGCAAACAATTCAATTTACGACGAATATCCCTTTATGCTTGACGATCCATAACGCTCTCCTGTGCAATGCACTTTGAGGTTAATGAAATCGTCCCACGAAGTCGTACATTTCATATTCTTGGTCATCATCGTTCCTCTTCAGAGTTACGATGAGCCAAATGTCTCTCTTATTCAAACCGCCCAGTTAGTCCGAGTGTTGCTGACGGGGAACAACCCCATTGGGGCCAATGTGTTACCCATGTGTCCAGAATGAACTGTTACCTATGTGGTCGGAATAGACCGTGAAGAAATGGTGGGCCCTGAAGGACTTGAACCTTCGACCAATCGATTATGAGTCGATCAATTATTCATTATAATCAGACAGTTAATTGGCAACGTTCTGCTTAGTGTAACAAATAGTGTACTGAAAAAGCCCTTTACCACTGGTGTTGAAGCACCCTCACTGCGTACGTACGAAGCGAGGGTGCCGCGAGTCGGAAAGCAACATGCGTCACTCCCCCACTTACTGCTTTTTCAGAACTTGTGTCCACCCGCCAACACCCGGCGCGTTGGCTTGAACAGCGGCTTTTCGTACTTGCTTGCCAGCATTTCCAGGCCGTCTATCAAATCCAGGCGAGAGATACTCCTTCCAATCCCGATCGGACCTATGGGCGTGCCGGAGGAGTTGAGAATGGCCAGTTCGACTTCATCTAGGGTATCGACCACCCCTTCCTGTATCAGCTTCGTCGCCTCGTTTATCTGCAGGAAAAATGGCCACAGGAAATTGAAACGGTCCGTCGCCTTGGAAAGGTCGATTTCCGGCCGTTTGCCGTCCACCCATTTGAAGTATCCCTGGCCGGTCTTTTTACCCAGCTTACCCTCTTCCACCATCTTCAGGAGGTGGGGTGCGGGACCATAGTCCGGCCCCAGGGTTTGTTCGAAGTACCGGCTGGCATTGACGGCCACATCGACACCGACGTAGTCAATCAGCTCACAAGGCCCCATGGCTGCTCCTGTGAGGCGTATAAAAGCATCCAGTGCTTCCGGTTCGATTTCGCCTCTTTCAACGATTTCCCCCAGCAGCACACCGGGCGCCTGGTTGACGCGGTTTGCAATGAAGCCTGGCGCATCCTTTTTAACGAAAACCCCGACTTTCTTCTGTTTCTTGACGTAATCCATTCCGATCTTCATGGTTTCATCAGAGGTTTTATCGGCCCGAATCACTTCGACCAAGCGCATCAGTACGGCCGGATTGAAGTAATGCAATCCCAGCACCTTTTCAGGGCGATTCGTTGCCGTGGCTATTTCCGAGATACTCATGGTCGAGGTATTCGATGCCAGTAGCGTATGAGCAGGAGCCGCTTTATCAATGGCCGAGAATACTTTTTGTTTCAGATCCATAAATTCTGGAATCGCTTCAATGACCAGGTCTGCGTTGCCGACCGCTTCTTCGAGATCGGTAGTAATTTTGAGCAGTTTTTCACGAATGGCCAAATCCAGTTCGGCAGGAATTTTGCCCTTTCCGACCAGCAGGTCCAGGCTGGAGAATATGCGTTCTCTGCCGGTGTTTATGAATTCATCCTTGATGTCGTACAGATTGACCTGGTAACCCGCGAGAAGCGCCACTTCCGCAATGCCGTGACCCATGTCACCAGCGCCGATAACTGCAACGGTTTTGATATCGTTAATGTTCATGGCCGCTCCCTCACTTCGTCTCGTTTTCGATAATCATGGCCACACCCTGGCCGCCTCCGCAGCACATGGTCGCACAGCCATAACGGCCGCCTTCCTGCTGAAGGATTCGGGCCAGCGTTCCAACCAGGCGTCCTCCGGTGGCACCCAATGGATGACCTATGGCGATACCCCCGCCCTTGATGTTGACCCGGTCAGGATCGAGTCCCAACTCACGTATGGCATACAAGGCCACGACGGCAAAGGCTTCATTGATTTCCCAATAGTCGATATCCGATGCTTTCAGGCCGGCGGCATCCAGTGCCCGCTGCGAAGCAGGAACCGGTCCAATACCCATAACATTGGGCTCGACGCCCGCAAATCCGATTGAGCGAATCGTTGCCAGTGGTTTCATGCCCTTCGCTTCCGCTATTTCACGGGTGGTCAATACCAGGGCGGTGGCTCCGGCGTTGAGTGGAGAGGCATTTCCGGGATGAATCGTTCCGTTCTTCTTGAATGCAGGCCGCAAAGTAGCCATGCCTTCGGCGGTCGCATCGGAACGCACCGCCTGGTCGGTATCCACGGTTTTCATTGATCCATCTGCCTGGAGCACATCAACCGGCATGATTTCATCGTCAAAAAACCCTTCTTGCTGGGCTTTATAGGCGAGTTGGTGAGAGCGTGCCCCCCAGGCATCCATTTCTTCCCTTGAGAACCCCATTCCAGCCACATTCTCGGCTGTGAGCCCCATGTTCATTGCCGTCATGAAATCCCAATGGCGCAGGGAAGGATCTGTGAAGAACCTCAAGTTGAGTTCGATTTTTCCGTCACCACCCATGGGAATGCGTCCCATGTGTTCCATCCCGCCGCAGAGCACGACGTCGGCATAGCCCTGGGCAATTTCCATGAAACCCATCTGCAACGCTGCAAGCGTGGAGCCGCATTGTTCATCGACATGTTTGCATGAAGTCCTCTTGTCCAGGTTGGCCAGCAATAACGGGCCTCGACCGCCCAGGGTAAAATTCTCTCCGACAGCCTGGGCGACACCAACAATAAAATCGTCCACGTCGGAAGGTTCCAGGCCGGCACGTTTCACAGCTTCCGGCAGAAGTTCTGCCAGCAGATCATCGGTTCGCTTCTTGAATAACCAATCACGACCCGGGTCGTTCGACCGGCAACGAGACTGCGCCGAGCGAACATAGCTCGCGATGACAACTTCGCGCATTTCATTTACTCCTTTACTCTGGTTACAGGATAGGTTTCATTCTCAGTGGCCATGGAAAACCGGCGTTCTCTTTTCGATGAATGCACGCGGGCCCTCGATGGCATCCTGGGTGGCGTATACCGGAGCAGAGAGCTCACTTTCCCGCTCCAATGCCGTGGCTTCCGGCACACCAATGGCTTCACGGGCAGACCGGCGTACAGCGCTGACAGCGACCGGACCGTTGCGGGCTATCTTTTCTGCCAAATCAACAGACTTGTCCAACACGTCAGCAGCAGAAACAGTGTAGTTCAGAAAGCCATAGTGGAGCATGTCAATCGCTTCAAACAGCTCTCCGGTCAATAACATCTCCATCGCGCGGGCATATGGAATCTGATTGGGAAGACGAACCGTGGAACCACCGCCCGGGAAAAGCGCCCATTTGACTTCCTGCAAACCAAATCTGGCCTCATCTGAGGCGACCCTCAGGTCGCAACCCATCACCAGTTCCATGCCGCCAGCGACGGCAAATCCATTGATTGCTGCAATAACCGGCTTGACCGTATCGAAATTCCTGAGAATCGCACGGTGCGTCAAAGAAGGATCGGAGACGAGCGCCTTATCCCATTTATCCTGAGGAGCGCGCGCTCCGGTTATCAACGGAATCATGCTACCCAGGTCCATGCCCGCACAGAATGCAGGGCCCGTCCCCGTGATGACAGCCACCCGGACACTCTCATCGTCGCGTACGCGCTGCCAGGCTTCCGCCAGCCTTACCAGGGACTCCGGGTTCAAAGCATTCCTTGCTTGCGGCCGGTTGAGAGTAATCAGCGCTACGGATTGCTTTTGCTCAAATAGGACGACTTCGTCGCTCATGTGCTTTTCTCCGGTTTTCAAAATCTACAATTCGATGAGCAGGCCAGTTCTCCAGGTGGCGCCCCAATGTCATCTGAAATGGCAGTAATACAAACCACTAACTGCGTTCATCGGTCCAGGTGGCCCCTAGATATCTGCCCAGGCTGAACGGTTTCCAGCTACGCCTGCGTTGAGCCAGGCGATCGGCAATGATGAAGAGCGTTTGTGCATTGACCGCCATGCCCGTGTGACTTGCGGTGACTTCAATATTCTCCACTTCGTCGTGCCCGCCATGCTGGAGGCAGGCCCGCCAGTGACACACACCATCCCACTTGCTGAACACAGCAGTGGTCGGTACAGGTGGGGCGGCCGCCAAATCCCAGTGTTCATTGCTTATCTGGGCCGGCTTGTCGAGGTGGTCGGGATTGAACATCTTGTAGAGACTGGAGACATTCGAGGCTTCACCGTCCGGGTCATTGAACGGGCTACCCAGTGTGATGACCTGGCGCACCTGGTCAGGAAGGACCTTCGCCAGTTCGCGTGCATAAATACCACCCAGACTTTGCCCCACCAGGCTTACTCTGCAACCATACTCTTCGTGTAATTGCATCAGCAAACCGCCTACAGCTTCGAAAGCCTCGTGCCGGATTCCAAAGTTGATACCCTGTTTCCATCCGCAGGGAAGATAGCCCAGGCCCGACAGAAACTTTCTCAGAACAACAGTGGAGCGATCGCTTGCAGTGAATCCGGGGATGACTAAAACCGGGTGTCCGTCACCCCCGACCTGGGAATTCAACCACGGTTCTGACAGATGCATCACGCTGAGATCAATCAAGGCGCGAAGAGGTTCCGTGAGATTCAGAACCTCGCTTGGCGGCCTGAATCTTTCTTTCAGAACATAGTTTTTCCCGCTCATGCGCGTTTGGTCGATACCTTTTTGGATCTCGTGGGACTTTTCCTGGCTTTCTTTTTCCTCGTCGTCTTTTTTGCGCCTGCCTTCTTGCGCGGCTCCGATTTGCTCACAGCCGGGGCTTTTACGATCTCTTCACTTTCCAGTTGAAAGGCCTTTTTCAGTTCGTCAAGCGACTCCCGCAGGCAGTCCGCATAGTATTCCGGATCCGGCATCATGGCGCGGCAGCAGGTGATGCCGATATACAATTCGTCACAATAACTTCCGACACTGTGAAACAGACCATTTCCGTCTACTAATGGCCCAAGCCCCCAACCCCTGACAAACAAGGCGCCGTTGCTGTAGAAAGGCACCGGTGAACCTGGGACGTTGGTAATTACAGTATTTGACGTTGGAGCCACAAAATTGGCCAAGCCCTGTTCGGCAGCTACCCGCGCGCCCAGCACCGAAAGCTGTGATGGAATGAAGTTGGCCGCCTCCATCATGGATTTGGCGCCAACAGCGTTAGTGTGTTCCTTGGCGTTCCGGGTAGATTCACATATGGCGGTGAGACGTTTTGCCGGATCGGTAATATCAGTGTGTAAAGGCACTGTCATCGACACCACTTGATTACCGCCTGCCGCCTTGTTTTGCGGATCACGCACATTAACCGGGCACATGGTGACCAGGCTTTCAGCCGGCAGTTCTTCTTTGCTCAATAAATAGCGCCGCATCGCGCCGGCACAAACGGCCAAAACGACATCGTTAACGGTTCCCCCCACCTTGTTCTTGACTTGTTTGATGTCAGACAGCTTGAAAGTGACACCTTCAAAAACCCGGTTTTGAGAAACGACCTTATTGAATCGTGTCCTGGGAACCTGGTTTTCCGACGGGGATTCAATGCTGGCAATGGCTTCCAGGTTTTTTGACCAGGCGGGAATGGTTTTCTGAAGGAACTCCAGGTAACGCTGAGGCCGCATGACATTGTTGTGGTGCGCCATGATCGATAATTCCAGCGCCGTCGGGGTCTTATCCGCCTCCCACTTCTTTTCAGCCTTAACCTTCCTGATTTCCGGAGTAGGGTCGCACATCGCAGTACCCACATCCGAGCTGCTTGTTCCATCAATTGCAGCATGATGTGTTTTGGAAACGAACGCGAAACTACCCGGTGGAATTCCCTCTACGTTATCCAGGCCCTCGATGACATAAAGCTCCCATAAAGGTCGGGACCGGTCCAGTGTGCGGGAGTGCAAGCGTGCGATCTGGATACATAATTGCCTCCAGTCACCGGGTTTGGGCAGGGCCATGTGGCGAATATGGAATTCCGGATCGAATGAGTCGGCCCTTACCCAGTATGGAAAATCGGCATTGAATGGAACTTCGACCAGCCTTTGCTTCAGATAGGGGGCGAGGTGTGCACGCTGTTCCAGCGTTTTGATGATTCTTTTCAGGCGCACCAGCTTTTTGGGTGCAGTCGACGGATCAAAAATGGCGACTGAGCCGATATGCATCGGCGCATTTGGCGTTTCCATGAATAGAAACGCTGAATCGAGACCGCTAAGCTGTTGCATTCCTGTTTACCACTGAAATTTTAAAGCATTTCCGGGTCGGCAGACCTCCAAACCGTTTGAAGGTCCGCCGCCCTTAATTCATGTTCAGGCTGCTTTTTTGGCCCTGGATTTCTTGGCCGGCGTTGCTTCGGCCGGTACGTAAATATCTTTCAGCTGCTCCATCAATGATTCCCATGCCTTGATGTTGCTTTCCTGCAGCGCCGCCAGGTCTTCCCGTACTTTCTCATCGAAAGCCAGGTTGGATTCGAAAGCCTGGTTAAAAGTCTTGGCCTCGCTCATTTCTTTCAGGCTTGCAACACGCGCCTCGCCCAGTTCGGCAAAGCATTCTGTATTGCGTTTTACCAAGTCTTCAAAATAGCTTGTCTGGGAAGCCCATGCATCTGCATTGGCCTTGGCGGCTGATTCAAGAAACTGCTGGATGTTTTCAAGTGTCAGGTCATTCATATCAGTTCTCCTTCTAAGGAACATTCAGGGTCAAATTTTTTTGCGTTGCAAAATATCCAGTCCCAATTTACCAAAACTGCAGTCTTTGTCAACAATTATTATGCAATCGCAAATATGACTGCTCCTCTGATTTAGTGACGTGTTAAGCCGCCATCAACCGGTAATGATACGCCGGTGATGTAGTTTGTCTCTGCGCTGCATAAAAATGCCACCGCAGCCGCCACGTCTTCCGGTGTGGCGAAACGCCTGATGGCAAGATTGCTCTGGAGATGACGAACAGCCGACGCCTCGTCGCCGAAAATCCCTTCATCCAGCAACTGCCTTACCAGGTCGTCGCCCATTTCTGTCTCGACCACGCCGGGATTCACCGTGTTGGCTGTAATCGGTAAACGATCGTGCCCGACTTCCATCGCCACCGACTTGGTCATCGAGTCAAGCCCGGCCTTGGTCATGTTGTAGAGGACCTGGCGCCCGGTCGGCGACAAGGCCGCAACGGATGATATGTTGATGATCCTTGCCGGATCCTCCCTGCTGCCTGATCGGCCCAGCAGGGGGATGCATGATTTCATCCCGAGGTATGGACCCAGAAGGTTGGTATTGACCAGCCAGTCGAAATCACTTCGGTTCGTTGCGCCAAGTGAGCGAATCTGGTGAACGCCTGCATTATTGATTAATGCATGCAAGCCACCCTGCTTTTCTTCGATCCTGGCGAGCAAATCCAACCACATTTTCTCGTCTGTCACGTCCAGAACAGTGAACTCGGCCTGCCCGCCTTCAGACCTGATATCCGCAACCACCGCATCACCGGCCTCACGGCTTCTGGCGGCGAGCACCACGTAAGCGCCATCAGATGCCAGGCGCCTGCCTATTGCAGCGCCTACGCCCCGTGAGCCACCGGTAACCAGGGCGACTTTCCCTGCCAGATGCTTGCCATCAGTCATACTTAATACACTCCTGAAGAAATCTGTCCTGCCATATCAATTATTTTTGCAACGCAAAAACAAAGATACTATACTTGATAGCAATTAAAACATACTGTAGATTGAAATTCATGTACTTTCGGGGTACCAATCCCCTTTTTGCTTATCTTTTAAATCTTTTACAAGGAAATCGAAGTGACTCAATCGGACTCATTCAGACAGGAAGTAAGAGACTGGCTGGAAATCAATTGCCCAGAATCAATGAGGAGGCCCTATCGCAACGAAACCGAGGCCTGCTGGGGTGGACGTAACTGTGTGTTTTACAGTGAAGACCAGAAAAACTGGCTGGAAAGGATGGTATCGAAGGGCTGGACTGTGCCGACCTGGCCAAAGGAGTATGGCGGCGCCGGACTGGATCGCGAGCAAGCCAAGATTCTGAAAGAGGAATTGAGGCGGATTAACGCCCGCCCCCCACTGGAAAGTTTCGGCATATCCATGCTGGGCCCACCACTTCTCAAATACGGTACCGAAGCTCAGAAACAGCAGCACCTGCCCCGCATTGCACGCGGCGAAATTCGTTGGGCGCAAGGGTATAGCGAACCGAATGCCGGATCTGACCTGGCCAGCCTGCAGATGCGCGCGGACGATATGGGAGATCACTTCATCGTCAATGGATCCAAGGTCTGGACGTCTTACGGCGACCTGGCCGACTGGATGTTCTGCCTGGTGCGGACAGATTTTGAAGCGCCCAAGCACAAGGGCATCAGTTTTGTCATGTTCGACATGACCAATGAAGGCGTCTCGACCCGGCCGATTAAATTGATCAGCGGAAAATCTCCATTCACGGAGACCTTTCTGGAGAACACAAGGGTCGAAAAGGACCAGGTCATTGGAGAGATCAATGACGGCTGGACCATTGCCAAGTACCTGTTGTCTCACGAGCGTGAAATGATTGCCGGCTCAGGTATTTCAGCCTCTGGCACCTTGCCAGTCAGCCAATCCGCCATCAAAGCGCTGGGGACTGAAAACGGGATACTCAGCAACACCATGCTGAGAACCGACATTGCCCGTTTTGAAATAGACGAGCGTTGCCTGGAATTGACCATCGAGCGAGCCCGCGACGAAGTCAAAGCCGGCGTGAGCCTGGGCGCGGCCGCCTCCATGTTCAAGTACTACGGTACGGAGCTGAACATGCGCCGCTACGAGTTGCTCATGTCCATTGGCGGACACGATGCTCTTGTGTGGGAGGGAGGCCACAGCCGGGATGGCTATATGCCCAAGATGTGGTTACGCACAAAGGGAAATTCCATCGAAGGTGGAACTTCGGAAATTCAATTGAATATCGTAGCCAAGCGCATACTTGGCTTACCAGGCTGAGGGTAAGGAAATGTCACTCGTATTAAATGAAGAACAAGTCATGCTCAAAGATTCGGCCCGCGACTTTCTGCAGAGCCGTGCGCCGGTCAGTCACTTGCGTGAACTGCGTGACAGCGGCAGTACAGAAGGGTTCTCACGGGAATTGTGGTCAGAAATGGCGGATATGGGTTGGCCTGCGATCCTCGTTCCGGAACAGCATGGCGGTCTGGAATATGGTTATACCGGAATGGGGATATTGCTTGAAGAGAGCGGCAGAACACTGACTCCAAGCCCGCTCTTGAGCACGGCCTTGATTTGCACCGCTGCAATCGTCAAAGCAGGCTCAGATAATCAATGCGAAACCATTCTGCCTGCGGTCGCAGCCGGCGAACATTTACTCGCGCTCGCCTGCGACGAGTCTTCACAGCATGCACCGGCTTGCACAGCTACCGATGCCGTCAAGGATGGCGATGTATTCCGTCTTAACGGCCGGAAAACCAGTGTGGTTGACGGCCATTTTGCCGATACCTTCATCGTAAGCGCCAGGACGAATAAAGGCATCTCTCTCTTCCTCGTGCCGTCATCCGCCAAAGGGATCCAGGTCGAGGCCTACCCGGTACTGGACACGCATTTCGCCGCGAATGTGCAATTCGACCAGGTGGAGTTGGGAGAAAAAGACCTTCTTGGACCACTAGACGGCGGACAATCTATCCTCGATTACATTCTGGACGTCGGCTGCGTTGGTGTATCCGCTGAACTCCTCGGCCTGGCACAGGAAGCCTTCGAACGAACCATTGAATACCTGAAAGAGCGCAAACAGTTCGGAGTTCCCATCGGCAGCTTCCAGGCGCTACAGCATCGTGCGGCCCACCTCTTTGGCGAAATCGAAATGTGCAAGTCGCTGGTGATCAAGGCACTCAGTACTTTGGATGAGAGCACTGACAGTGACGCCGAACTGGTCAGCCTGACCAAGGCCAAGCTCTCAGAAACCGCGCATCTGGCGGCGACCGAGGCCATTCAGATGCATGGCGGTATCGGCATGACTGATGAATTCGATATAGGCTTCTTTCTCAAACGCTGTCAGATCCTGGAAAGCCTTTTCGGTGACAACTACTTTCACTTTGATCGCTTCGCCCGGCAAAGAGGTTATTGATTTATGAGCGATTATGCCCATACCCGCCAAATCATGATGCAACTGACCGGCCCCGAAGGGGAGTACCCGGTTGCTCAACAGAATATTGAAGGCATTGAGTACCCGGTATTCACCACCGCAGCCCAAAATCTGCCGGCCCTGTTCCAGATATGCCTGCAACATGGTGAGTTGGATTTTGTGGTCTGCGGCGACGACCGGTTCAGCTTCAGCGAAACGTACTTCAGTGCCTGCCGGGTGGCCCAACTGCTGAAAGCTCGCGGAATCAACAAGGGAGACCGCGTTGCCGTTGCCATGCGAAACCGGCCGGAATGGATAATGGCCTACATGGGTGCCTTGATAGCCGGCGCCATCGTGGTTCCCATGAACTCCTGGTGGACCGGGCCCGAGCTTGATTTTGGTTTGCAGGATTGCGCCGCAAAGCTCGTGTTTCTCGACCGCAGCCGCCTGAGGCGATTGCAGGAAACAAGCAATGACACACCATTCATCAGCGCCGGAGGTTTCGAAGAGCGCGATAATGAGTTCATGAGGCTCATCGCAGAATATCCGCCGGAGCCTTTAGCTTTCGATCACATGTTGCCGGACGATGATGCCAGCATCATGTATACGTCCGGTTCCACGGGACAACCCAAGGGCGCAGTTTCCACCCATCGCGCCATCATCACGACACTGATGGCATGGGTGCTCAGCGGTGTGGCAACCCAGATCTACCAGGGAACATTCGGCCAGGAAAAAGAACACCAGCTTGCCGTACTGGCTACCCTGCCCCTGTTTCACGTGACCGGATGCCATGGGCAGTTATTGTGCTCTATCATCCTGGGGCGCAAGCTCGTACTGTTGCGCAGTTGGGTTCCCGAACAGGCAGCCAAACTGATCGAACAGGAACACATCACCAATTTCAGTGGCGTGCCAACCATGTCCATGGAACTGATGAATGTTGCGCTTGAAGGCCGCTATGACCTGTCCTCTCTCGAGGACTTGATGGCTGGAGGCGCCGCACGACCGCCTGACCAGGTCAGGCAGTTGCAAAAGGTTTTCCCCAACGCCTGCCCGCAAGCCGGTTATGGCCTGACAGAGTCCAATGCCATTGGCACGCTGAATGGCCTTAATGACTACATCGAAAAACCCGCCAGTTCAGGTCCGCCTACTGCCCCCCTTGTGGAAATGGAAATCCGTGATCCGGACGGGCAGGTGCTGCCTGCAGGAGAAGCCGGCGAGATCTGCATTCACTCGGCCGCCAACATTCGCGCCTACTGGAACCGCCCTGAAGACACCAGTAAGACGCTTTCGGACGGCTGGCTCAAAACCGGCGACGTCGGCTACCTGGATGAGGAAGGATTTCTGTTTATTGTTGACAGGCTCAAGGACATTGTCATTCGTGGCGGGGAAAACATTTCCTGCATAGAAGTCGAATCCGCCGTCAGCACACATGACTCCGTTCATGAGGCCTCCGTATTTTCAGTACCCCACGCCCGCCTCGGAGAAACCCCGGCTGCAACCGTATTTGTGGCGCCGGGTGACAGCGTTTCCCAGGCGGACATCCAGGGCTGGCTGGAAGGTAAGCTGGCCAGGTTTAAAATCCCCGAATATGTGCTCATCGTTCAGGAACAGTTACCGCGCCTTGCGTCGGGCAAGCTGGACAAGCGCAGTTGCCGTGAAATGCTTCTGCAGCAATTCGATATCAGTGCATAGCAATATTGACTGGAGACATAAATGAAAATCAGACTGGATGGCCAGGTAGCCATCATTACCGGTGCAGGTCAGGGTCTTGGCCGCACTCATGCATTGGCGCTCGCCGAACGTGGCGCGAAAATCGTCGTAAATGACCTG
>Ga0316201_10002722_pt1 | contig 12699 bp, 12 predicted proteins | sample CS6wburrow_MG_FD_204516 | JGI IMG/M metagenome (GOLD analysis project Ga0316201, IMG submission 204516) | Coastal sediment microbial communities from Delaware Bay, Delaware, United States - CS-6 worm burrow | ecosystem: Environmental > Aquatic > Marine > Coastal > Sediment | place: USA... | reverse complement strand
CTCCAGCGTTGAAATTGCAGTTTCATACTCACCTGCTGAAGCCTGTTTATCTGCTTTGGTGCGCAACGCTGATGCCTTGTTCATAAACTGGCCGACCATGTTTTCTACATTACTGTCAGATCCCATTTTTTCCTGGAGCAGGACTGTGACCAGCATTTTATGCGTGTCATTACGGTCAACTTCGTATTTATATTCCTCTTCGATAGTTTCAAATTTTAGCGAGCGCACCAGGGTTTCCCCCCCGCGCAAATGCTCGATCGCTACTTTTGCTGCGACATAGGCTTCGTCGAGCATCTTACGACCTTCCGGAATACGATTGCCCTGCTTCAATTCCAGCGCACGATCCACGCGTTTGTGTACAAATGGATATAACTCACTGCTCTCTGGTGGCCCCAGTCCCTTTTCCTTGCGTATGTTTTCATACGCCGTACACAAGGCATCGATACTGGCTTTCCTGGCATCGAAATCGCGGAGTTCCTTTTCGATCATACTGCTGTCTTTTTCAATCATGCGGGTGGCTTCAAACATCATGCGGGTTGCTTCACTAAACAGGGCATCTGCCTGCTGTTGATGTCCCGCTACCAGTGCATTTTTTGCTTCACCTAGCTTGGCAACCGCCTGTTGATGTTTTAATTTAGCCTGCTGGCTATCACTTCCTTTTATACGCTGGGCCGCGCTCGATACCTGCAATAGTTTTTCGACAGATTGATAGCGCGCATCTGTTGCTGCCGCAACAGATGCAAATGGAATCCCGGCAAGTATCAATATAATAATAAGTGGACGTAAATACATAGTTACCTCATAAAAACCAGGTCAGCATACTGGCGAGAAACATAGCAGTGGGCAACACACACTGATACTCAGAATGATGCGCCGGACACACGTAAAGCCCGTGAAAGTTTATCAGTCCCCTGCTCCAGCACATGTATTGCCTGGGCAAGATCGCCCTGGGTCGCCAGCGCTCGCGCTTCCTCCTGTAACTTCTGATTCATCGACAGCATGGTATTGATATAATCACGGCTCGCATCGGAAACAGCTGTTTTGTCCTGTAAAACGTCAATCAACAGCACGTAACTGCTGTTACGCTCACGCTCATAATCATATTCTTCCTGGAGACTGCCAAATGTGAGCTCATGCAGCAGCACTTCACGATCACGCGCAGCTCGCAGTGAATTTTCAATCATATCCGATGCCTGTCGCATGGCCTGGTTGGCCTCGGCAAATTGCGCATTCGTGAACAACTCATCTGCTGTAGTAATGAATTCATTCAGACGCTTCCTGTCGAGCATGGCATTGACTGAATTATCGCCTTTCTCCTGCACTACCCGATCGAACGCTTCTACAAAAGTTTTTACATGTTTTTGCAATTGCTCAAACAGCTGCCGGTGCGCAGCCTCGACACGATCCAGGTCTTTTATTTTTCTCGATGCCGTGGTCATTTGCTTGAGTCCCAGCGACAGTGATTTATCAGCCAGCTCCAGCTCACCTGCATCATAGTTTTGCTGCGCGGATACGAGCAATGTTTCTGAATGATCCAATAATGCAATTGCAGCGGCATCCTTACTGTCTGCAATGCGAACAGCTGAAGGTGATTCTTTAACCAGCCAGTCAAAGAATTTGAGCTTGTTATAAACGGTAGTTTCGTTGATATGGCTTTGTGAGCGCACATCAGCCGAGTTCACCAGTAACGCAATCAGCATCAGAATATGACGCACATCGAACCACATAACTGATTTAGATATATTCATCCAGGCTCCCTAGGGCTTACCCGTGACAGCAGCAGCTGCTTTTTCAGTTTTAGGCTGAGAATGACAACGCCGGCATTCAGACACCGGGAAAGCCACTTTGCCATGGCAGACACCACATTGCTCGCCAAGCAGGATGGATGCCATGCTGATATTGTTTGCGCCTTTTTGCGGAATAAATATTGCAGGATGACAATTTGAGCAGTCCAGCCACTCGGTGTGTTGCTTGTGCGGGTATACAACATTTGGCATAGAACCCTTGACTTCACGCACAATATTCAGATCCATAACCACGGGTACCGCATCAGGATTTGTCCTGTCATATCGAGGATTCAATTTTTTCTCATCCAGGGCTTTCACCCAGTCGACATAATTGCCTGACTTGCCTTTGGGCAATGTCTCAAATGCAGCTTTTGGCGTTTGCAACAATGCCGCGCCCGGGCTGGCTGCATCATGGATACCATCAAGCGGTGGCGGTGGATTTCGGGTTGATGCAGGCGCCAGCAAACGGTTGAATGAATTTGGGTCAGCTGAATGTGAATTTTCGATACTGAATAATGCCGCCAGTGTAACCAGCGCCACAATAACTGAATGCGTGTATTTTTTAGTAATTATATTCATGACGCACCCTTATTTCGGCTTGTTGCCTGAAGTAGCCTGTGTTGCCTTGAGCTTCTGCAATGTGCTTTCATGCACCTGGGTAGGTGTTCCCGGTGTACCGGAATGGCACAAGTCACAGTTATCGACAGACCAGGCGATATCACCATCGTGACAGGCGCCACAATACTCGCCATCAATAATCTTGAGCATATTTATATCATTGCCGCCCGCCTCGAATTTAAAACCAAGGTCAGCGTGACAGACTTTGCAACGAAATCGTATACGGTGAAACCAGTGTGGAAAAACGACTGGCCGCATGCCTGCCACGTCAGAATGATTATTGATTAACACATCGCCATATTCAGCACGGGCATCACGCATGCTAAACAGGTCAATTGCCAGCAGTATCAGAAACACAAACAGGATGAATGCAAGCATGTTGTCTATACGAAAACTCGCGCGATCACACTTCTGCGTCTTATGATCATAATTTCTCACTCACATACCTCCCAGCATTCTTCGTGCCTGGAATAATAAATAATTCTGGCGATTTCCCTGTATTTCGGACAGGCGGCTGATGGCACGCAACTGCAAACGACCAATCATGTATTCAATCCGGTTTTCCCATTGCTTATCATCACGGCCACCGTCATCAGCAGATGTAGCTATCACCGGCAAGTAGGTATTACTGACAAAACGTATCGAGGAATGAAATGAAAGCCGCGGCACCGAGAACAGGGTATTTTTGTAATAGGTTATATCCGCCGTTGCTGTCGGTTCCCATTCACGATTGTTCGCCGCTGTATTCAGTCCCTCCCTGCTACTACGTGTGGCCTGAAGTGTCATATTGGCCAGCAAGGCCGAACTCACAGATAACTTGTTGTCAATAGATGCCTGGAAATTAACAATCTGGAAATCACCCGAAATGTCCTCGGCACCAGGACCACTGGCCTGGGTCCTTGAATCACTTGCCGAAAGCCGCACCATGTCGGAAACTGATCCGGCATTACGGTTCCAGGTGAGCGACATATTTGTCAGCAGGGTTTCACTTGACAGCTCGTTGGTATCTACCAGTGCATTCACCGACTGGCTGGCATTGAATGACAGGTTCCTGCCGCCACCTGATATCAGCCGTTTGTTCAGGTTGTAGCCGAGTTGTGCGCCCGCTTCCTGCACACTCTGGATCTCGTCATCTGTATTACGCAGGTCCATCTGGCCAAACCAGTTAGCATCAAATCCATACGGGGTGTAATTTAGCGATGTAAATATCGCACTCAGGCTCTGAAAGCTGGAGCTGGATGTCTCACCAGCATCATCAAAACTGGACATGCCTGCGTTTGCATTTAACAGCCACTGCGGTGTCCACTCATATATCGCACCCAGGGTTCCAGTCATGGAGTCAGCGGTTATTTCCTGTGTCGCCTGCTCACTGGTGCGTGTCACTGCGCGTATGGTTCCGTTGATGCGCAGCGGACGGCTGGCCCTGGGTTGCCAGAACCCGTAACTATTGAATTGTGTAATATCAGAAATCACATGTGCTGAACCAACCTGCACATCGTTCTGATTGAAGGTCAGCATATCTTCCGAGGTAAATGCCGATGACGGTCGATAGGCATGTCTCAGGGTAGCGAATGAAGTTTTTGTTATATCGATACTGTCCATCCTGTCAACAGTGTTAACACTGGCATCAAACGTAATGGTATGCGCATCGAATGCGGTGTTATAACCCGCCTTGAACAGATCGGATAATTCCTCACGCCTTTCCTGATCAGTACCACTGTCATACAGGCTGGTCTGATCTGAACGCTCGTATCCGATATGCATGGCATCACCGTCACGAGATACATATTTCTGGGTGAATCCGAATCGTGTTCTATCAGTGACCAGGCCGGTCAGATCGGTATCTGTCTGGCTGTTCATACGTTCTGCAAAAGCTTCAAAGGGGAATCGACTTTGCGGAAAGAGTCGCAGACGCGCATTGCCAGTGATGTTATCACTGCTTGAATCGCCACTGTCTGTATCGGCATTTCTAGCAAACAACCCAATGCCTCCTTCGAGTGTTGCAAACCACGGCTGGTAAATGTAACCAGAGGCATTCAACCGCAACAGGCCGGTGTGCTCTGTAATATCATTTCCAGATTCAAACTTGTTTGAGAGGAAGTCGTATCCGAACTCGCCCCACCAGTTAAACGGCAGGTTATCAGCCCGCAGAAAACCCGAAACCAGCAGCAACACCGGCAGAGCAGCGCAACAAATGTTCCACATCTGCGATATATTGCATCTCCACTTGTTCATCTGCTCTCGCTTTCACATAGCGCTGATTTCCGCTCTCAGTAGTACCATGTACCAAAACGATATCTGTGAAACAGTTACTGTTGATAATATCGTTCACGTCACTATTCACACATCGCTGTCATTTTCACCATGCTTGATGTAAACGGTCACAGGCGTTTCAAGCCTTAGCTTGTTCTGTATGTCAGCCCAGGCATTATTACCCTGCTCGCGGAGCCACAATTTCTCGACCCTGGGTTTGACATCTTCAAATAGCCTGAGTTGTTCCGGGGTCCGATCATCAAGCCTGAGGATCGCAACACCCTGTAGCAGGCGCACTGCATTTGATATTTCACCAGGCTCAAGACCATCGACGACTTGTTGTGCCGCTTCGCTTAGCATATCGCGATGCAAATAACCCATGTCACCGCCCTGCGGCGCCGTTGGGTCACCAGAATACTGTTGTGCATATTCTTCGAAACTGGCACCTTCATGCAGGTCAGCGACGAGCTTCTGGCCGGTGTCGAGTGCAGCCTGCCAAACTTCGGAGGTCGACGAAGGATCCACCGTCAGTAAAATTACTGACAGTTTCTGCCGCATTGGCTCGGTAAATTTATCGAGATTTTGTTTGTAGTAAGTTTGCAATTGATTTATGTTCGGCGGAGTAACATTGCGAACATCTGCTTCGAGTTGTGCTAACAGGCTTTCTTCTTCCAGCGACGCACCCAGCACATCGAGAATGCCATCGCGTTGTTCCTGCCAGCGCGCACTCGATTTGTACCTGTCATCGTACGCCTGCAAGGTTTTCTGGATTTGCTCGTGATCCGGCTTCAAACCCTTGCGCTTTGCTTCCTGGACTAATAGCAGCCTGTTAATAAGCGAATCTCCGACTTCTTTTCTTACAGTTTCAAGTTCGGATTCTGGAGGTTTGCTGTGGTAATAGCGTTTTTTGATCGTGCGATTATAGGATTGCGTGTACTCGTCAAGCGTAACCGTCATGTCACCAACCCTGGCAAACAGGGTTGCCTGGGTTTGTATCGCTACCGGCTCAATGCCTGGTTCAGGTGCCGCCTGTAAACTACCTGCATATAATGCAGCTAGCAACACGCAGCTAATAGAGGTAGCGATTATTCCTGTTTCATTGTATTTCTTGTCTGCTCGTGTATTCACCGTCATTCACCATGTACTTGCCGTTATACAAGATTGCTCCAGGTGTACTGCGAAGTACTCATCAGCACACCCGGAACGCTCAAACGCTAATCACCTTGTCTCACTTGACATGACAGGTTGTACAAATCTGACTTGCAGTATTATTGATGCGCAAGAATGAAACTGAAGTTGGCCCGGCACTCAAATCGTTATGCGGATCATGACAACTACCGCATTCTACGAATGGCTGCACTGTACCGAGATCATTTCTGGCATAAAGAATCATGTCAGTTTTTTCACGCACACCGGTAGTACCCGCTGGACTGTCGACCCACCAGATTGGATTTGTGTTTACTGTTGCCTTACGCGGTGCGACAAAATCAGTATCACCGAGTGTTCCCGGGAAAATACCATCCGGATCGCTTGCCAGTGGACCACCGCCACCGTACTGCATACTGATCGGATGGTCATTGGTTAGATCGACGCCAAGATTCGGTACTGGTGTGCCGGTCATACTTGCCGATGTCGTCGGATCGATAGCTGTTCCAGTCACGCTATGCCCACCCGTACCCGGTAAATTCAGCACTACGTCCATCGCCTGGGTTCCATCGTGACATGACAGGCATGCGAGTGAAACCGAGCCAACAGGTGCTTCGGTCGAATCGAATGTCGGTGTTTGCAAAGTGGAATACTGGGTATAACTTCCCGGAGCGCCGAGCACCTTGTTCCACAACGGTACAGGTGCGTTCACATCCGAGCCATGCGGCGTATGACAAAATACACAGACTTCATCTGTTACCGCCGACGCGGTCTGGCCCTGGCCACCCGTGGTCAAATCGTGCTTACTGCCCACTACCCCTGCATAACTTATATTTGCCCATGTCACACTGCACAGGCATATGAGCAATGCTTTCGTTCGTGTTGTTATTGCTTTCATCGCATAACCCCCATGACCTTTGTCAGGTATGAAAAAAGTTTATTTAAGGTTTAAGTACGAGAACAACAATAATCGAGATTATGAATTGATGACGGTGACTGAATCACACGGCATAGTAAATTACATGACATATATCACATGGCATGTAATACAACTGAGGATTTAAATAAAATGTAAAGAGTATTGTGACTGAGTCACACTATAAGAGAAAAGTTATATGACCTTTCAATAAGCTTGATACGATCTAAAGGTATATGCGAGCAGTAACAATCACACACGCATGCCATCAACAAATTCTCGTAACTCATCGATATTGGTCAATTCAATATTTTTGCGCGCCAGGTTCACCCAGCCACGGGTTTCAAAATCTTTCAGGTGTCGACTGACAACTTCACGCGCCGTACCTACTTCAAACGCCAGGGTCTTGTGCGAAGCTTCAACATTGTTTTGTTCTGAACGGTTTTCTAGTAACCAGCGTCCAAGGCGGACATCAACATTACGTGTCGCTATGGATTCGAGTAACAGGATAAAGTCGCGTATACGCCCACCAAATGTCGCGCAGACAAAATCACGAAAGGTCTTGGATTTATCAAACGCCTCATGAAACACCTGGATAGGAATCAGCACTGCGCGGGTTTCAACTTCGGTCAGGGCATCCGCCGTGTAGTTGCCGCCAGCCAGCAGCACCGACGTCGTCAGGCTGCAGGTCTCTCCTGCCTGTAATCGATAGAGCAGTAATTCACGGCCGTTTTCGAAAGACTTGAAAACTTTGGTCATGCCATCCAGCACTAAAATGTAATTCTGGCAGGGGTCACCATCGTGAAAAACTTCAAAGTTTGCCGGCAAAGTGACTTCTTTGCCACGCCTCGCGGCTTCCATCCACGCCTCGTCGTCGGCGTTCATGAGCATGGGAAACTTGTTTACCCAGGCGGGGAGCTTTGCCCCTCCGTTGTTGTTGGAGTCAATCATAATTACTTCAATATCAGCTAGATAGGACTAGCACCATACATCCAATCAGCATTAATCACAATATAGATATAAGCCTATTTAGCTTGTGAGTAACTCGACCAGATACCCAGAAATCCTTCTGATTCTTTCAGCGTAACCGGGCGAAAGATATCCAGCTTGCGAAAATACTGATCAATCATGTACACACGTCCATCTTCATCGACTGCAATGCCGGCAGGCAACATATAACTGGCGCGTTCAAATTTTTCCTGGCGATTGCCGACAAATAACAGCAACTGCCCCTGCGCATCGAATATCTGGAAATTTCCGTGTGCCGCATCGCTCACATAGACATTGGCATCTGCATCAGTGGCCACGCCTTTTGGACGTGCGAACTGGCCATAGCGACGACCGAGCTGGCCTATCTGGCTGAGAAATTTCCCCTCCTGGTCAAACACCTGCACCCTGAAATTGCCGCCATCGACGACATACAGGTTTCCCGCGCTATCGATTTCAATATCCCGCGGTAGATTCAGCTCACCCGCTTGCTTGCCGCGTTTGCTGATATCCATGAGATGCGCACCTGAATTCACATCAAAAACCCGGACATGATGCAAATCACTGCCGACCCCGCCGGTATCAACGGCATACACTCTTGAGCCCTCGTCATTGACAGCAACATGCGACAGCCTGTCGAACCATTGCTGGCCTGCAATTGCACGGATAAATTGTCCACCCTGGTCATACACCATGATGCTGCGCGCCGTGCCATCCGCAACGTACAAATTACATTCATTGTCGGTATCCAGCCCGAGCGGTTTCTGTAGCTCACCGGGACTGTCTTTTCCGATCTGGAAAAAACGACGCGAAGGGATATCAAACACCAGCACTGTCCTAAGCACGGTATCGCTGACAAATATGATGCCGTTGCACACCGCGACATCAAATGGTTTCGACATCGCAGTACCGGACTCGGTAATGCCAGTTAACAGGTTTTTGAGCTGGCCCTGGGTACTGGTCGATTCAAGTTGCGCACTGGACTGAAGGGTTCTTTCAAATACAAAGCGTGGTTGTTCCGGGGGCGGAGGGAAATACAGCGGCTCCAGTGCCTGGGGTTCTATTTCAGAGGTACTGGCACACGATTGCAGCAACAACAGGTTTGCGATAAACACCAGGATGGTTTGTCGGTTCATGATCAGCTGCTCACGCAATAGTTTTACCAGGCTGAACAAATAACAAAATAAGTCATGAATTACTACATATAAAAACGCTAATGCTGTTTTGCCTGCGCTGGATCATTAAAAATGACAACATGACTGTGACTGCGTCACAGTTCAGGACTGGCTACACATAGTATATATACGCCTAACTAAAGGAAAACATAACAGGTTTTTAGAACAGGTACACAAAGACACAATCAATGCACATTAAATCAAACTTACTATACACCCTCGCCTTGCTGTTACTAACAACCGGCTTGTGCAATGCCGCCAGAGCGCAGGCACCGGTTGCGCAGCTGTATACCGAAACATGTTCAGTCTGCCATGGCGAAAACGGTGATGGTAATTCGCATGCCCGTGCCGGGATGAATCCGCCGCCAAAGAATTTCACTGCCCCCGGCCTGGATACCGCACTGACACGCGCCTACATGATTCACATTGTGCGCAACGGCAAGCCTGGTACTGCCATGTCGGGTTTCGATACACAATTATCAGATACCCAGATTGAATCACTGGTGGATTATGTTCGCACCAGTTTTATGCAGCCCATAGCAGTGCAGGCTGACTTACCGAGTTCAACCAGGGGTAAAAAAATATATGCCGAAACCTGCTCGGTATGTCACGGTGAAGATGGCGCGGGCGCAATGTGGGGTAAGACTTCGCTCAATCCGCCGCCGGTTAACTTCAGCACCCAGCATCCGATACACGACCTGACCCGCGAACGCATGATCGCCTCGGTAACGCATGGCCGTGCCGGCACAGCCATGACAGCATTTGAAACCCAGCTGGACGCCGGGGATATAGCTGCCGTGGTGGATTATATTCGCAATCGTTTTATGCTCAGCACCGCCACGAACAGCGTACCGAGGATGCAACGACCCGCTGCATCAACCGTTGGCATGGCGGTACTCAACGACCGCCTGACCGAATCAGATTCCAGTCAGCAGACCAGCGCCAGCGATTTGTTCAACCAGCCGGTGTCAGCAACCCTGAATGGCAATGCCGAAACCGGTAAAATGTATTACCTGCAAAACTGCATCGCCTGTCATGGTATAGAAGGCACCGGTGACGGGCCACGTGCCTACTTTATTTATCCGCGACCGAGAAATTTTCAGCACCCGGCCAGCAAGGCACGCTTTACCCGCCCGGTTCTGTTTGAAGCTATCAAGCAAGGTGTACAGGGCCGCGAAATGCCGGCGTGGGGAAAAGTGATGAATGACCAGAAAATTGCGGATATTACTGAATATGTCTTCAATTCATTCATCATACAGCCATGACAAAGTCACCGCGCAACTTCATGCTCACACGACTGGGCACACTAAATATTCTGGGTGCAAGCATCGCGTTGTGCTTCAACCTGGCAGCACCGCTGAATGTGCTGGCCGACGTAGAGGCGCTAACACCACAGCAACTGGTAACCAAAGCCGAACAGGCATTCGATCAGTCTGATATTGTCAATGCCATGCGTTACTACCGCCAGGCTGCTGAATCCGGTTATGCACCTGCACAAACCCGGCTTGCTTACCTGCTCGACAAATCAGAAGAGAACCAGGACGCGGTGCACTGGTATCGACGTGCTGCTGCCCAGGGTGACGCACAGGCAATGCACGATCTCGCAAACCTGTATGCCATCGGTGAAGGCACCGAGGTCAATATAGACAAGGCATTAAAATTATTTACAAGTTCGGCGCAGCAGAACTATCACCCCGCGATACGCGTACTGGCACTTGCTTACGAAAACGGCCAGCTCGGTCTACGCGTGGATTATGAACAGGCCCGTGCCTGGCTGGAAACCGGCATGAAACTCGGCGACTACTGGTCGACCCACCGACTCGCGAAAATGTATCGCAACGGCGAACTCGGTGTTCGGGTCAATAACCTGAAAGCCAGTGAACTGGAACAGTTGCTTCCCACGCTGAATACATCCACGGAGCAGCCGTGAACCAGCTACAAACTGTCATGATTGAGGTATGTAAGCGGCTAATACGCCTCAGCAGTGTATTGTGCATCAGCCTGATCAGCATAGAGACAGCCCTCGCCGCCGATTACTTTAATGGCAAAGTTATCTACGGCAAGTACTGCCAGGGCTGCCATGGCAGCAGCGGTCTCGGCGGCATCGCAGGCGCGCCCAATTTTCAACGCGGACAACGACTAATGAAACCCGATGCCAGCCTGTTCATCACGATAGATACCGGAAAAAACGCGATGCCGGCGTTTCGTGGCGTGCTTGAGAACGATGAAATCTATGACGCCATCACTTATATAAGAAGTTTATATCGATGAAATTTTCAAACATATTACTTCATGCTTCATTGTGCGTATGTGTGCTCAGCGCCTGTTCTGACCAGCCGCAGGACACATCTAGCGTTAAGCCGGTCGACAATGTCGCCATCAATGCGGAACGGGTGGCGCCCGTAGTCCTCGACAGTTTCGAAGTCGGTAAAGATGTCTATGTGCGTTCACTGGCGATCGATAAAAACAACGACAGCCTGTGGGTGGGCTCGTCAACCGGCGCACTTGAGATATCACTTTCGTCGCACCAGCTACTGAATACCTTTACCCGCAAGGACGGCCTGGCAAACGAGTACATATTTTCGATCTATATCGACAGCCAGGGTTACAAATGGTTTGGCACAAATGCCGGCGGTACTTCGCGCTACAAAGACGGCGAATGGAAAGTCTATTTTCCAATGCATGGCCTGGCTGATTACTGGGTGTATTCATTTGCCGAACAAAAAGACGGCCCGTTCTGGATTGGCACCTGGGCCGGCGCCAACAGTGTCGACCTGAAAACCATGGCATTTAAAACCTATCTGAAAGAGCTAATCAACGAGTGGGTGTATGCACTTGATATCGATTCACACGACCGTGTCTGGTTTGGTACCGAGGGCGGTGTTTCACTCTACGACGGCAGCAGCTGGAAAGAATGGTCACACCAGGACGGTCTTGGCGCCGCCAATACAGCTCAATACCCCGTGAGTGAAAACACCGGACTCGGCACGCGCTCGCGCCACGACCTGAGCGTATTGATGCAGGGCAGGCAAACTTACAACCCGGGTTATGTTTTTTCGCTGCTTGTCGACAAACGCGATGACAGCGTCTGGGCAGGCACCTGGGGCGGTGGTGTCAGCCATTTTGATGGCACCAGATGGCACAACATTACCCACAGCGATGGACTCGCCGGAAATATTGTATACAGCATCGCGCAGGACAAGGATGGCATCATGTGGTTTGGCACCAACAACGGCCTGAGCAGGTTCGACGGACATGGCTGGACAAACTACAACACCTCAAATGGCCTGCTCGATAACAATGTATATGCGATTACGACGGACTGGCACGGCAATATATGGGTTGGCACCCGGCGTGGTGTTACCCGTCTTGGCACACACAATACATCAAACAATTAACAGGAGAAACCGGTGAGCATGCAACTCAATTCAATTCTGACCGTCACAGGCATTGCGGGCGCCGCCCTCGTGATTGGCTACTATGCAGGGTCACACAACACGCAGAACAGCGAGTCGCAATTCACGCCAGCAAATCCGGTACACACAGAGAACGTTGCAGCACACCCGCCGATCAATACAGCAATGACGGATCCTTTACCACCCGCCAGCAGTACGACTGAAAACTATCATCAAACACCCCCGGCATCCGGCCCGGCCGCATTACCGCCACAACAGGGACGCGCGCACAGCGCTGATGTTGATCCAGACGCAAAGTTCACCCACTTTCGTGTCGGCCAGCGTAATGTAAAACAGATCTATGCAGACGGTGATGTGATGTGGGTCGGTACTTCCGGCGGAGTCATCAGGTACAACATCAA
>Ga0316201_10002721_pt1 | contig 12706 bp, 7 predicted proteins | sample CS6wburrow_MG_FD_204516 | JGI IMG/M metagenome (GOLD analysis project Ga0316201, IMG submission 204516) | Coastal sediment microbial communities from Delaware Bay, Delaware, United States - CS-6 worm burrow | ecosystem: Environmental > Aquatic > Marine > Coastal > Sediment | place: USA: Delaware... | reverse complement strand
GATTGAAATCAGACGTGTTTACCAGGAACCGCTGTTACCCGTTGTCGAAGAAAAATTTAAAAAAATCGATGCCAGAGTAAAACTTCGCCTGGAGCAGCGAGATAACCTGGCGACTAAGTTAAAAAATATGTTGATAGCGCCACGCCCGGAATATTTGGCAACTGCCACAGAGCGCCAGGCATTAGATACAATTTCTGCATTGGAAGAAATTATTGCAACCAACCCAATTGCAGTTAATGAAGGGGTGAAACTTCGTGTAAAACGTTTACGTGGTGTTTTGTTGTGGCGAGTTCGCAGTGAATACGATCAGCGGTTAACGGATGCGTATAATAATCTGATTGCCCTGGATGAAATTATTAAAAAACTTAAAACCACTTATAACTCCTTTATACGTACACGGCAGGCAGCTACTCAAAGTTACGAAGGTTACACCATCCCGATACGTCAATTAAGAACGCGCTTGTTCGCTGCGCAGAGAAAGTTGAAAGGTGTCATGGCTAAACAGGGGCGCTTGCTTGAGACAATGGCAACTAATGAACTGGATCGACGCCGTAAACGTTTAGAAGAGTATCAGATAAAAGCACGTTTTGCTTTAGCTGAGAGTTATGACCGTGCGACCAAGGCGCAGGTGGATGCAGAGATCGAGCAACAACGTCAGGCACAAAAACCTGAGCAGGATAAAAACGTAAATCAACCAGAAGTTCAGGAAGCTGCGCCGGTGCAGGAAGTGCCTCAGCCAGCATCAGAAAATAGTCCATCAGAAGAAGCCCCGGTGAAGAAATACTCTGGCTTCAAAGATAAGTTATTGAGTCGCTAGAGAAAGTGTCATGCAGATAAATAACATCACACGACTGACTCCTGTAACACTATATTTGTTATTAGCCGCCTGCGCAACTTCAAATAATGAAGGTACTCTGGCCAGCTTGAATGACGTAAAGTTTGAAGTGAAGGAAGAAAAAGTTGATGGCAGTCTTGAAAAAGCCATGGAAAGTTATCAGAAATTCCTCGAGCAAACGCCGGAAACGGAAATGACGCCGGAAGCACTACGTCGACTGGCTGACCTGAAGATTCAAAAAGATTATGTTAGTGAAGATTTAAAGGAAGCGCAGCTGGAAGTTGATGGTAAACCAGAAGAGTCTGCTGCAGGCGAAACGCTGGATGCAGTCTCTGGTAGTGTAACGCCCATCGCTGATAGTGCGTCACAGGCAACTGATATTCAAACACCTGATACCAGTTTCGTGCCGGTAACGGTTACTGGCGAAAAAGACAGTGCCACAGCAAAAGATAGTCCGATTGCAAATTTAAGCGAAAGTGAGAAAGCGTTCAGTGAACGTGCCGGTAAAAAAATTGATTTAGGGCGTTCTAAGAAAGAAAAAATCACTCCTCCTGGGGCTACGCCCGGTAAAGATTCCGATGATTTGCAAGCAGCGGGTGCGAAAGAAGCGATCGATTTATATAAAGGACTTTTAAAAAAATACCCATTATTCGAACGAAATGATCAGGTGTTATATCAGCTGTCACGAGCCTATGAGGAAACGGGACAGGTTGATATCGCAATGCGGACACTGGAGCAGTTAATTAACAAGTATCCGCAATCGCGACATATTGATGAAGCGCAATTTCGCCGCGCAGAATATTTCTTTACACGTAAGAAATATATTGATGCTGAAGAAGCTTACCAGTCTGTGATTAATGCTGGTGAAGGTTCGGAATTTTATGAACTGGCGTTATATAAACAGGGCTGGTCATATTTCAAGCAGGAATTATATGAAGAAGCATTACAAGACTATATCAAGATGCTTGATTATAAAATTGATAATGGTTATGAGCTTGATAATATCGAAAACAAGATTGAGAAAAAACGTATTGATGATACATACCGGGTAATTAGTTTAAGCTTCTCATACCTGGGTGGCGCTGAGGCCATTGTTGAGTTTTTTGATAAACATGGACACCGCTTTTATGAGGCTAGTATTTATAGCCATCTGGGTGAATATTACTTAACCAAGCGACGTTACAGCGATGCGGCGAAATCTTACCAGGCTTATATTGAGCGTAATCCTGTTTCCAGAGAATCACCATATTTTAATATTCGTGTTATCGAAATCTACAAAAAAGGCGGTTTTCCACGACTGGTTGTTGATTCCAAAAGAGAGTTTTCAAAAACCTATAGCCTGCAATCAAATTACTGGACGTTTTTTGATATCAATGAGCACCCGACAGTACTCGCTTTTCTGAAATCTAATCTTATTGACCTGGCAAATCATTATCATGCGCTGTATCAGGACAAACGTTTACGTAAACAAAAAGACGAAAATTACCAGGAAGCTATCTACTGGTACCGTGAGTATCTTGCATCCTTCCCGGAAGAAAAGGAAGCGCCAAAACTTAATAACCAGCTTGCCGGTTTATTATTGGAGCATAAGGACTATCTTGGCGCCGCAACGGAGTATGAGCGTACTGCATACAATTATCCAACGCATGAGGATTCGTCAAGTGCAGGTTATGCAGCGGTATTCGCCTATCGTGAATATTTAAAAGTCGCTAACCAGTCACAACGTAATATCATCAAACGTGAAATTATAAGAAGTTCACTTAAGTTCACTGAGTATTTCCCAACACATAAACATGCTGCAGTGGTTTTAGTTGCGGCAGTCGATGATTTATATGCGCTAGAAGATTATGAGCAGGCAATCATTAATGGACGTCGTGTTATAAAAGTTTATCCAGATGCGGATAAGAAGTTATTACGTTCCGCCTGGATGGTAGTGGCACATGCTTCATTCGATATAACAAATTATAAAGATGCAGAACAGGCTTACACGCAGACATTAGCGTTAACCGATAAAAAAGATAAAAGTTACAGTTCGTTAACTGAAAATCTTGCAGCTTCTGTTTACAAGCAGGGAGAGCAGGCGCGTAAACTGGGTGACCATAAACTGGCTGCAGATCATTTCTTGCGAGTTGCTAAAGTCGCACCTGACTCGAAAATTCGACCTACTGCTGAATATGATGCTGCTGCTTCGTTAATATTATTGAAACAGTGGGCTACGGTTGCGACTGTTCTTGAAGGGTTTAGAAAGCTTTATCCGCAACATGAGTTATTGCCTGATATCACTAAAAAACTGGCCGTGGTTTATAAAGAAGATGGTAAATATCTAGAGTCTGCTGCCGAATTTGAGCGTATAGAAAAAGAAAATCCGAAAGATGAAAAATTGCGTCGCGAAGCCTTGAATCAGGCGGCAGAGTTATATGAAAAGGCAGAAGTAAAAAATAAAGCTTTATTAGTCTTTCAAAAATTGGTGGATTATTTTCCTGAGCCTATCGAAGATGCAATTGAGATTAGACAGAAAATGGCAGATATATACCTGGCACAGGACAAACATAAAAAATATATCACAGAACTTAAGCAAATTGTTGATACTGATGCGCTAGGTGGTAATGGTCGTACTGACCGTACGAAATACCTTGCGGCAAAAGCGGCGCTGGTGTTGGCGGAGCCAAAACTTGAAGCATTTACTAAAGTGGCGCTGGTTAAACCATTCAAAAAGAACCTGAAGAAAAAGAAACAGCGTATGCGTAGTGCTATCGATGCATACACGAAACTGGTGGATTATGAAGTCGGTGACGTTACTGCAGCCGCAACATTCTATATAGCTGAAATATATTATGAATTTAGTGTGGCGTTGATGCAATCAGAACGGCCTGCGAATTTGAACGAAGAAGAACTCGAGCAATATGAACTTGTTATTGAGGAGCAGGCTTACCCGTTTGAAGAAAAAGCCATAAGTGTGCATGAAAAAAATATGGAGCTACTCGATGTTGGCGTTTATAACGAATGGATTGATAAAAGTATTGCGAAACTTGCCGTGTTGTTACCAGCGCGTTACGCTAAAACAGAGCTCGATAGTGACATTATCACTTTGATACAACCTGACCTGGTTGAGAAAAAAAATATCGAAAATGAAATGAATAAGGGGCAGGACAAGAATGTCCCGGATGATGGCAGTGATAAGGGTATCACTCAAAGTGATGGTGTTAATGAACAGGCAGCGATCGGTGGTTAAGATGATTAACGGTGGCTTATCCGGGAGAGTTAAATGAGCAGGATATTGCGAAGATATTTAATTTGTTTGATGACTGTTTTTTTATTTTCATGCGCAGGCAGTGATATAAAACAGGATTCTGATGTTAGTTATACAAAAAAAACAACGAGTTACATTAATGTTGATTCTGATGTGGAAAGTGATTTTTCAAGTGCAATAACATTAATGCAACAAGGTGATTTTGCACAGGCTGTTGTTGTTTTGAAAAGCGTTATTGAGCGTGAGCAGCGATTACCCGCACCTTTTGTCAATATTGCTATTTCCTATAATAAACTTGGTGATGCTAAGGCGGCTGAAGAGAATCTTATAAGCGCTTTAAAACTCGATATCGGTCACCCGATTGCAAATAATGAACTGGGTTTGTTGTATCGTAAAGCGGGCAAGTTTAAAGCAGCGCGTATCGCTTATGAAAATGCGATAAAAGATAATCCTGAATATTTGCCGGTGAAACGTAATCTCGGTGTTTTATGTGATTTGTATATGCATGATTTTGAATGCGCGTTGACACAATTTGAAGATTATCTTGATTTAAACCCTGACGATAAAACCGTTGCAATTTGGGCTGTAGATGTAAAACGTCGTCTTGGGAAATAATAAAATATTGCTATCAACCTCGTTGTAACGGGATGGATATTAAGTGTGTGAGTGATGAATCATGGCGATGATGTTTTTTTATTATCGTATTTGATTAAAAAACGTTGCAGGTAATGAAATTATGTTAATTAAAGCTATACTAAATTCGATTCTGGTTGGGTTGTTAGCACAAACGACAGCCATTGCTGAAGAAAAAAAAGTCGATACTGAAGTTAAAGAATTATCTGGCATTTCAATTATCGGTAATAAGGAAGCACCAAAATCTCTTTATATTGTGCCCTGGCAAAATTCTGAAGTTGGTGTGGCTACAAGTTTGAGTTCAGGTTTGCTGGACGACAGTATGCGTCCTGTAGATAAAGAAGTGTTTTTGCGTGAGCTTGATTTTTATGAACTAAGTCATGGCAAGAGCGTACAGTAATATGAAGTTGCAATTTGTAATATTGAAAATAATGAGGAGTACATGATGGATATGATCCAGACTATTGTGCAGTTTTTCCAAACCGGTGGTACCTTTATGTACCCGATATTAATTATTTTTGCTTTTGGTGTGGCTATATGCATCGAGCGATATATTAAATTATCGGGCATAGGTAATAAAAATAAAAAAGTCTGGGATCAGGTGCACCCTATGCTTGATGAAGGGGATTTCGAGAAAGCGCGTGAATCCATTTCAGATGATAAGTCAGCCATTGCTAATTTATTAAACATGGGGCTGGCAAGACAGGGTTCGGTTCGTCGCCGAGATGATATCGAAATTGCGATGGAAGAAAGCATGATGGAAATCATTCCTACGCTTGAAAAGCGCACGCCATTTATTGCACTGTTCGCTAATATCTGTACCTTACTTGGACTGCTCGGTACGATTATGGGCCTGATCGAAGCGTTTACCGCTGTTGCCAATGCTGACCCTGCGGAAAAAGCTGACTTACTATCAGCAAGTATATCGGTCGCCATGAATACCACAGCGTTTGGTTTGATGGCTGCGATTCCCTTGTTGATTACCCACGCAATGATTTCATCAAAAACGGTTGAAATTGTCGACAGTCTTGAAATGGCATCAGTAAAAACATTGAACCTGATTGCTGATTTCGCCAAACGTCAAGCGGCATTGGCTGCCAAGAATGGCTAGAAGGCATCATTACAAGCGGCCCCAAAAAGAGCCGCCTGAACTCAATATCACAACCTTTCTTAATTTGATGGTTGTGCTTGTGCCGTTTCTATTGATCACGGCAGTGTTCTCGCGAATTACTATTCTTGAGTTAAGTTTACCTACCGGTGAAGGCAGTAGTGCAAGTCAAAAACAGCAACTGAGTATTGAAGTTATCGTTCGCCAGAAAGGCCTGGAGATCGGTAATGGCAAACAGGTGCTGGCAAGATTCCCGTTATTAAAAGCAGAGGATATCGAGCTTGCTGTTGATGATGAAGGTAATCAGGATATCAGCAAGTTATACGACCTCAAGCTGTTATCAGAATACCTGGTAAAAATAAAAGGTAAATATCCTGATAAAACCGATGCCATCGTTTTGATGGAAGCAGATATTGAATATCGTGTATTGATCAGTGTGATGGATGCCGTTCGCGCTGCTTTTGTGCGTCAGCCCGGCGCTGATGGCGAAGCTGATGTGCTGCAACAGGTTGTTCTGTTTCCGGATATCTCTATAGGTGATGCGCCATGAATCAGAATCGTCGCATGAAGCGCATGTCACGTAATAGTAATAAATTAACCAGTGGCGGTTTAAATCTGGTTTCGTTAATGGATGTATTTACCATCCTGGTATTCTTCTTGCTGGTTAATTCTGCATCCAGTGATGTCATGGAACCACCGAAAAAAATTAAGTTACCTGATTCTATTGTAGAAGCGAAACCGCGTGAAACCGTAATTATAATGATAACGCCTTCACAAATTCTGGTACAGGGTGAGCCGGTTATCAGTACGCAGGAAGTAATCGACAGTAAAACAGCAGTTATCGAGCCGGTGAAAGCGCGATTACTATTACAGAAGAAAAAAGTTATCGGTATTAATACAAAAACTGTTGCAGAAGCTAAAGAAGTAACCGTTTTAGCGCATCGTACTGTACCGTTTCACTTAATGAAAAAAGTAATGTCAAGTTGTACCAGTGCGGGTTACGGAAAAATTTCGTTGGCCGTTGTACAAAAAGCAAAAAACAAAAAGTAAAGGCTAACGTATTTCCGTGGCAGACGATATTAAACAAAAACAGGAAGAAATTAATCGCAAGATTGATGATGCCTATAATCGTCTGGAAGAACTGGAAGATGAAGAAGCCGGTGTTTCCGAAGAGCTAAAGCAGTTAAACACACAGCGCCAACGTTTTTCCGTTCTTAGTGAAGTAAGTGACCAGTTAGAAAAACTGGAAAAACTGGGTGGTAGTGAATTATTCTGGGGAGAAAATTACGACCGCGAAACAGTTCAAAAACAGCAGAAACGTGTACGCGACCAGGTAATCAATTACGATTCACGAGTTGCTGAATTACTTAGCAAGCAAAATGAACGTGAAGATGCAGTTGAAAGCCTGACTGCAAAAATAAATGTTTTAAATGAAGATAGTGTGAACTTACAGGAGCGTGAGGAAGCACTTTTGGATGAGTTTGTCATTGAACGTGAAATGGATGAAATGCCATTCCGTCCAATGCATATGCCATGGAATAAAAATGACAGGGATCAGAAACAGTTCAGAAAAATATTACTGATCGTTTTATTTTTCTCCATTTTACTTGGCATATTAATACCGATGTGGGAAATCCCGGTACCTGACCGTGTTGAAGTTGTGGAAATCCCTGAACGTTTAGCGCAACTAATGGTGCCCAAGGCACCGCCACCACCGCCGCCACCAAAACAGGAAAAGCTGGAAGAGAAGAAACCTGAAAAAGAAAAACCCAAGAAGAAAGAGGCGCCGGCTCCTGAAAAAGCGAAGAAAGCGCGTAAAACAGCTGAACGCTCAGGTTTGATGGCATTTAAAGATGATTTTGCGGATTTAATTGATGATAAAACCGATGCCAAGCTGGGTGCCTCGGCTAAAGTCAGCGGTAAAGGCAGTAAGTCCAAAAAAGTTACACGTTCTTTAGTTACCTCAAATGTTGGTTCTAGCAGCAGCGGCATCAATACTGCATCCTTAAGCCGTAATGTCGGTGGCAGTGGCAAAAGTATGGGCGGTGTAGAGTTCTCTCGCGTTGAAAGTTCAATAGGTAGTGATTTCTTTGGTGAAGAAAGGCCTTTAAGTGGTGGTCCCGGGCCATCACGTACAGATGAAGAAATTCAAATTGTATTCGATCGTTATAAATCTGCGCTGTATCGTATTTATAACCGTGAATTACGTAAAAACCCGACACTACAGGGCAAAATGGTCTTGCGTTTAACCATCGAGCCTGATGGTAAGGTTTCGCTATCAAGTGTAGATTCCAGTGATATGGATTCACCCTCGCTGGATAAAGCCATCGCTGCCAGGGTGAAAAAATTCAACTTTGGCGCAAAAGATGGCGTGCCCACGATTACGATTCTTTATCCTATCGATTTCTTGCCAGCATCATAATTCTGTTGTCTGCTCTCGAGGGCAATTTAATAGCCTTGATTTTATAGCGCAGCTTAAAAAACTGTCTGCAAAATGACATGTTCCTGTGAAACCATTCATAACGACTATTAAACAAGTAAAAAAACTGTTGAAAAGTTGACATATTCGGTGCGAAATTTTTCTTAATTACTATACTCAGTAAAGTTTTTAAGTGACAAACCACATCACGATATTGTTAATGTCTTTATCGTTAATGCTTGAAAATTTAAATGTGAAAAAAATATTTTCCTGAAAATTTTTAAAGTGTTAACTAGTGTTCGATGAAAAAAAGCTAATTCATGGTAATCGCCTGCTCGCAAATATTGTTTTTGCGGGCAGCGTTTTTCTGTGTTCGGGTGGGAATGCCTTAGCTGACTTGCAAATTACCAAAACCATCGATCCTATTTCGCCGTCTCCGGCGGCTGAGACTGATTTCATTCGCTACAACCTTAGCGTAACCAACACTGGGCCAGGCAATTTGACGAATGTCGTTATTGATGACGTTCCCGATAACCTTAACAATATAAATTTTACGGTAACTAGTGGCAGTCCACCGCCAAATTTTGCGGGACCCGGACCTAATCGATATACCTTTGTTAACCTGGCAGCAGGTCAAACGGTAACACTTAATGCGGATACTTCGGTAAATGCATCGGATGCCTGTCCGGTAATCAATAATACTGCGAACGTTACTGAGAACTCAGGAACATTCTCAGATAGCGCATCGGCGCCAGCGATTGAATATGATTTCGAATTTACCAGCGGGCCAGCTTCCAATGTTATATCACATGTCACTGCCAGCAGCTTTTGTGAATTTTGTGATACTGGCCAGGTTCGCATCAGAATAACCAACCCGACAACTGCTGCTTTACAGAACATCACGCTGGTCGAAAATTTACAGTCGTTAGGTTTAACCTATGTCGGTCCAACCACGTCATCCATCGGTGGTGCAGCTGGTCCGAACATAACGGGTGGTGGCACAATATTAACCTGGACACCACTGCAAATACCTGCGCTGGGCAGTTTAGCGCCGGGTAACTCTATTGAAATTACCTTTGGTGTTAGCACCTATACCGAAGCTTCGATACTTGCTGATGCAAGCAGAAACATTATTGCCAGTGCCACATTTGATATGGCCTGTATCACCGGTACGCAAACAGTTAACTCAGGCCAGTTTGAATTGCCTATTCGCCAGCCGGAACCAAACGTTATTAAAACAGGGCGAAATTATGATGCCGGGCAGACGGGTTACACCGACCCTGTTTACGGTAATCGAAATGATGATGTTATCTGGCGAGTGAATGTGCGAAATGCGGGTGATGCCAACATGGAAGCCTTGCGCATCAATGATTCGATGACCGGCAACTTTAGTATTAACTATATCTGTCCGAGCAACTTCACGGCAAATGCAATTGCTGCCAATAATGGTGTTCTACCTGGTGGCTCTCCCTGTATGGCCATGACCACACCTTTTGATGTAGATGATCCGTTTGGTAATGCAGCCAATCCTGATGATATCACCGCGAACACGACGAATGGTTATATTTATTATGTGGGGCGAATACTTAATACCCACACTAACGAAACCAACAACGCTGATATCTCATGGGGTTGTGAAGCCACCTCACCAGGCGGTGGTTCAATTATTTTACCTGCTCGTACTAACGGTTCACTTCCCGGATTTGATTTAGATGATACCGCTGATTTAAGTACCACCGTGGTGCCGGCTAATTTACAAGTGACACAAACAGTGACCGGCAGCAACGTCAATCAACCGCTGGGCACGAAAGGGCTGATGACGATAACCCTGAGGAACCAGACGGGTGGTTCAGTAAAAAATATAGAAATAGCGGCCACCTTGCCAGCGGGTTATGTAATGGATGAGACCTACGGCGTTGTTAATGGCGTGGGTAGTGGCCAGCCGACAAGTACGCGTACAGCAGCCTATGGTAATAATTACCCGGGTTTTATCGATACCTTTACCCGCGATGATCTTGAGTTGAACAACGGAAATCCACTGGATGATTTAAACCCCCACTTCACTCTGACCAGTACGACTACGGGTGCTGATCCCGAACAGGATGACATGCTGCGCCATGGTGATGTGGTTAGCTTAACCTTTGGCATCATTATGATTCAGTCATCACGTTTTGACCTGGAGGCCGATCTTGATCTGGCCGAAGAGATCGTCGGTGACAGTGACCCGGCGAGTGCTTTGGCATTATCCAATAATGTGCAGGTTGATTTTGACTCGGTTGATCCCACTGGTTTGCAAGCACAAACGCGTAACCTAACCTTCAATTACAATTCAAACCCGGAAGATTTGGATGTCAATATATCTGACTCATTATTTATCTTAACCAATAACATCAATGTACCATTAAACCTCAATGTTTTACTGACCAACAATGGTGGCCATGATGCGGATGATCATGTCACTTATGTTACGTTTGGCCAGGCGATGACGGTGCAAACCCCAGCTGCTGGTTGTGTCGCTACCAGCAATCCACCACCGCATCCACACTGGAATCAACCCGCCACCATTCCAGCAACTGCTGCTGTTTATGCCTGTGACCGTGGCGTGATTGCACCCGGTGCTGGCGCAACTGAAACCTTTACTTTCGCGGTAATTAAAAACACGGCTAACCCCCTGGCGGATGATGATTTAACTTTCCGAGCCGATGTGGTGGGCGAAATAACACGATTTGATGGCACCCCATTAACTGATCCTGCACCGGCATCAATCGTATACACCACACCGAATTTGCAACTGGCAAATAATTATTCACTCGATGCTATCCGCTCTCGGGTATTAGGTTTTAATTTAACCAAAAGTGTCTGGTACTGTACTGAAAGTGGTGGCGCTGAACCGGCACCTTCATTACCGCCACCAGCAACCCCCGCAGATCTGGATATACAGATTGGTGAGGACTGTAATTACCATCTTGAGTCGGGTGGCTGGTTTGGTTTTATTACGCCGGGTTATACATTGATTGCGGTTGAAGATATTGTGGTGACCGATGATCTGCCTGATGGTCAGGGGTTTATTCATTTCGATGCGCTTAATCCTTATAATTTTAACAACACGCCAAACATTTCTTTTGTCGGCGTCAATGGCGGTGCCGGTACAACTCCGTTAGATGAAACCGATATCAGCTGGCAGTTTAATGCCGCTGGGAGTGGTATCACCATTAAAGATGAATTCTTTCGCGTCGATTTAAAAACACGTTTTTTAAATGACCCGGTTGATTCCTCTGCTGCACCTAACGTTCACAGTGCACAGCGCAGAAATATTGCCAGAACATCGTTTAATGCAAAGTTTCAGTCGGGCCCGATCGCCGGTGTGCCGCAACCAGAACTTAACATTCCGGTCAGCGATGCGCTAAGCATTCCAGGTTACCCGCTTGAGCCCGTGCGCCGCGTTGATATGACGGTAACCGAACCGAATGTCACCGTGGTTAAAGAAGTCTGTAACGAAACACTTTATGGTGTTGGTACCGGTTGTAGCAACTTCACCACGCTGGCAAGTGATGGTGATACCAACGACTCTTATATCTACCGCATCGTTTTAACAAATGAAGCTTTTAGTTCGGGTGTGACACGAGCGCCTGCGTTTAACGTCATCTCAACTGACATACTGGATGCTTCTGACCTGATGTTCATTGAAGATTTTGCATCTGATGGTCTGGATAACGATGGTGATGGCATGCATGATGCTAACGGTGGTGATCCTGATGGTGAGAGCACAATCAGTGAGAATGTGGTTATGGCTGGCGGACCAGCGGTTATCACTGTTTCCAATACCCACAGTGTGCCGTTACAGCGAGTTGATCCGGGTGCGGCTAACAGTGTCACCTTTTATTATCGTGTTGATCCTGATGACGCCATCGCGCCATTGCAAACACTGACCAATACAGTAACCATGTCCTACGACAGTCTGAATGGAGATTATGGTAACCAGAATGCACCGGAATTAGACAATACCGCAACGGCGCCAAATGATGCAGGTCGAGCGCGTATTTACAACACAAGTCCAGCGATGGCCAATGTGCGAATGATTCCGCTGCTGGCACAACCAAAAGAGATTGTCGCTACATCAAACACCGCGCTGGGTGGTTCGCCACAGAATGTGGTCGTCGGTGAAGAAATCCGCTACCAGCTCACCACGCAATTGCCGGTGGCGAATCTTCGAGATTTTGTTATACGCGATAGATTACCTGCGGGCATACGCTGTGTGGAAAATGGACCAGTAGTGAATATGGGGCCTTTGGGGCCGCATGCGGCAGCTGGGTTTAATCCTGCCACGAATGTTTCGCCTGTGTGTAATGCCGCTGGCGACGAAATCGTCTGGGATTTCGGCGATCGAGAGTTAACCATGTCTCCCGGTATTACCCGATTCGATTTTGTTATTGATTTTGTAGCTCGTGTGGAAAATGTAGC
>Ga0316201_10002720_pt1 | contig 12706 bp, 12 predicted proteins | sample CS6wburrow_MG_FD_204516 | JGI IMG/M metagenome (GOLD analysis project Ga0316201, IMG submission 204516) | Coastal sediment microbial communities from Delaware Bay, Delaware, United States - CS-6 worm burrow | ecosystem: Environmental > Aquatic > Marine > Coastal > Sediment | place: USA... | reverse complement strand
AAGGGTAATACCGCCGCCGCACTGGACATCGCTTTGCAAATCAACATGCCTTACTACTATGTGGATGCATTGGTACGGGTGCTCGCTCACGTGCAAAATGGCAATCTGGATGCGGCAAAAGACGCGGCCATGGAGTTGACGAAGCTGTTTCCGAACTTCGAAGCAGATTTCGGCCGTCTTGGAATTACAAACTGGTTTTTTGCGCAGCCGGAGCTCGTCGATCGGATTGCCAGCGACCTGTCTGAAGTGGGCCTGACAAGCGACTGGACGATCGATTAATTCGGTTCCGCCGTGGTCCTGCCCGTGCTGAAGCACCCGGTTGAGGAAAATGCCGGATAATCTGTGTTATATCTTCACTCGGTGCCCACGATAGAAGTTTCACAATGAGTCTGCTCGTCATTGCATGGTCGATGTTTTCCGCAGCCTGTATCCTGCTCGGGCTGATACAGCTGTTTCTTTATAACGATCGGCACGAAAAGACCTACCTGTTGTCCGCCATCATGGCATTCAGTGCCGCGGTCGTCGCGCTACTGGAAATGAATCTGTTTTCAACCGATGACCCGGTGCGATATCAGCAGCTGCTTTTATGGCAAAACCTTGCCATTTCGATGGTTTTGGTGCCGATGGTCTGGTCTGTGCAGGCTTACATATCTTCGGCGCGCAGGTGGATTGCGATCCTGATTACCGCGCTCTGGGGTTGCGGATTGCTGATAAATTTTTTCATGCCCGGAAATCTGACATTCGTTGAAGTTCTGTCAATTGAACAAAAAGCCACACCCTGGGGTGACGTGTTTTTCATACCGAGTGGCATCACAAATAGTTGGAAGTGGCTCGTAGACGTGACCGTTATCCTGATCCCGCTGTATATGATCGATGCAGCCTGGTCAGTGCGGGGCCGTGAAAAGGGGAACAATGGACTCATTATCACCATCGGAGCATTACTGTTCGTTGTTTTTGCCGGCGGTGAGGCCATATTGGTTGACGAGGGAGTGCTCGAAGCGCCCTACATGGTCAGTGCCGCCTTCCTCTCGATGGTGTTCGCACTGACCTGGGTTCTGGTGCGCGATGCAGAGCGCGTCAAAACGCTGGCCATTGAAGTAGCCAGAGCACATCAAGAAACAGAGCGCATGATGCGCGCCAATCTTCTGGGTGAGGTAGCTTCCGCCCTTGCGCACGAACTGAACCAGCCACTGTCTGCCATCCTTGGAAATGCCCAGGCGGCCCAGAAATTTCTCCAGCGCCCTGAACCGGAACTCGAAGAAGTCCAGGAAATCCTGGTCGATATCGTGCGCGATAACAAACGGGCCAGTCACCTCATAAACAATTTGCGCCAAATGCTGAAGGGGGATGAATCCCTTCATGCCCCGATGGATCTCGAGACGGTGATACGCGAGACTCTGGCCTTTCTGAGCAGTGAATTCGATGAACACCAAATTACCGTCCGAATCGACAAATCCGGGCAGGTTCCCAAAGTCAGAGGTGGCCGCATATCTTTGCAGCAAGTCTTCCTGAACATCTTGCTCAATGCGAAACATACCCTGGTGGAATGCCGGAGTTCAGACCGTAAAATCAGGATTTACCTGTGTGAAAGCAGGGTGGCACTGAGGTCGAGATATGTGATACCGGCCCGGGAATCGCCGAGGAGATTCGATCACATGTGTTCGATCCGTTCGTGACCACGAAAAATGGCAATCTTGGTATGGGCCTGACCATATGCCGGCGGATAGTGGAAGCCCAGGGTGGGAAGTTGACCGCGGCGAACGTGGACGGTGGCGGTGCGTGTTTCCGGGTGTGGTTGCCAGGCGGGACGTGATGGAGGCGACGGTATTCATCATTGATGATGACGATGCAATGCGAAAAAGCATCGGCAGACTGTTGCGCGCCGAGGATATCCGAAGTGAAAGTTTCAGTTCCGCAAGGGATTATTTAGCCCGCGAGCACTACGATGGCGTCGGGTGTATCTTGCTGGATGTCAACATGCCCGACATCAGCGGGATTGAATTGCAGGCGAAGCTCGTCGATTCCGGTGCGGAGCTTCCGATTATTTTTCTTACGGGGTATGGAAATATTCCCACGAGTGTGGAGGCCATGAAGCGGGGTGCGCTCGATTTCCTGACCAAACCGGTCGACGAAGCCGACTTGCTACCTGCCATCAGCCAGGCGCTGGCACTTCACCGATCGATTCGGGAGGCGGCATGTATCCGGGAATCGATCAGGAAAAGGTTGGCCTCGTTGACCCTGCGTGAAAATGAAGTCATGCTTGAGTTGATCACAGGGGTGCCGAACAAGATTGTCGCCGACCGTCTTAAGATTTCGGTCAAGACGGTCAAAGTGCACCGGGCATCCCTTTTACAGAAGATGGGGGTCCGGTCCGTTGCTGAGCTTGTTCATCTCTGCCATCTTGTCGGAAAAGAGCCAGATTCCGAGGCTGCATCGTAGCCCCAAATTTTATAAGGGTTGGCCAAACCCGACTTTCCCCTGATGCAATCCCCCTAGGTCCTATGGCCAATGGTGCTCGCCGGCTGTGAGTGCTAGTTTTTAGACTTGGCTGTACATGAAGGTGAAGGGCCATTGGGACAATGACTTCATCCATCACCGTTTATATCCTCGATGATGACGAATCGATCCAACGCGCAATTGCGCGGATCATGAGAGCATCCAGGTTTCAGCCTGTTTGCGTGAACAGCGTCGAGGAACTACTGGCGCAGGAATTACCCGCCAATGAAGCTGTCATCATCGCAGATGTGAACACGGCGCGACAGTTCGCCGACACGCTTCCCTGGCAATTACATGGACAAAACCGATCCTTGCCGGTGATCTACATGACCGAATACGACACCGAATGGATACGAAACGAAGCCAAGCGCGTCGGCGCCGCAGGGTATTTTCGTAAACCAGTGGATGAACAGGCACTGGTGGACGCGATTGAATTTGCGGTTCGACGCACGAACGCTGACGCGGTGTTTTGAGGATTTGGGGAATACGGCACACATTGTCGAAAAACGAAAGAGAGGACATACAAATGAAGAGGCTGAAACTTGGACTGTATTGGGCATTGCTGACTTTGCTTCTCGCAACGGGGAGTGTATGGGCACAAATATCAGAAAATTTGGACGCCGAAGAAGAAGTCGCTGAGCAAGTGCGTGAAGATGAACAGGACGCGGTCTCCAAGGCAATGGACTCCACAGCCACGCAATGGTCCTTCCAGGCGGCCTGGCAGCAGACGGACTGGAAAACGGACATGGTCAGCGGCCAGCCGCGCCCCCAGGGCCTGGATAATTTTGCGCAGGTTCGCGTCGTCGCTCCATTTGTATTCGACACGTTCACTCTTTTGCCGCGCCTGACCCTGCGGCATTACGAAAATGTCAGCAACGGTGACAACGGTCTTGGGAATACGGAATTGTTCGGCTTGATTGTTCCAAAGAAGTGGGACTGGGGCAAAGGGCGGGTCGGCATTGGTCCGCTGGTGACTTTTCCCGGCAACAAAAAGGTCGCAAAGGATGAATGGGGTTACGGCTTTGCCGCGGCAGTTGTCAACACGAGTGGAAACTGGTTTTACGGCGTTTTGCTGACCCAGTCATGGCGGGAAGTGGACCCAGACGCCTTGCCGGTGGGCTCCAGTAACACAAACCCACTGGGCATCGCACCGATCCTCAATTTCCAATTGGGCGGCGGCTGGTATGTCGGCAACGGTGACATGGTGATGAATTACGACTGGGATTCCAAAAAGCTGTATATGCCCATTGGTGTTCGAGTCGGCAAAGTTGTCCCTGGCGGCACAGGCAGCTGGAATTTTTATGTTGAGTATCAGACCAGCCTGATTTATGACGATTATCCCGGTGCAGCCAAGGACTCATCCTGGCGCTTCAATATCACCAGGACACTGCCTGCTGGCTTCTGATATCAGCTGATGAACAGAGTAACGGTAAACAGGATTAGGCCATGTTGAACTGGTTGAAAACGGCATTTTTCAAGGGTTTAGTCATTCTCATCCCGGTGGTGCTTCTGTGGATTACGATCCGGGAGCTGGCCCAACTGCTGGTTGCGTTTGCCGAACCCATAGCTGACCTGATGCCTGCTGGCATATTTGACTGGGTCAGGAATCCGGAATTGGTCGCGCCGGTTCTTATTATGCTCATTGCATTTTTGCTCGGTGCCATGGCCGCGGCACCAGTGGTGCGTAAGGCCGGTGCATCAGTGGAGCAGAACACGGTGGGGCGCCTGCCCCTGTACCGCATGATCAAGACCTTTGTCACCGCTTTCCTGGAGTTGGAGGATGGCACATCCTTCCGTCCTGCGTTGATCGTGGATGATGAGGGCGGAGCGGAACCCTGCTACATCATCGAGGAATCGAAAGACGAAGGAAATGTCGTGGTGCTGGTTCCCTGGTCGCCTGCATCGTTCGCTGGATCAGTCAGACTGGTGCCGAAAAGCCGCATCAAGCGCCTCGACCTGACCTTCGACCAATTTTCCCTGAGCCTGGCGAATTTCGGGTTAGGTATGACTTCGATTACGGAAAGCAACAAGCGGTCTGAAAAATCCGGGGAGGGCTGACATATGAATTGGGGCCGGGTACAGGAGCAAAAAGGAAAAATGACCCCGAAATCACAACAAACCGAAGATCGCGAGCGTATTGAGCAACGCGCCCTTCTTGTCTCCATGTTTGGCGCCCTGGCGCTTGCCGTGCTGGGTATCGGTTTCGCCATCTTCAGCGGTTCGGAAGCAATCCTGATGGACGGCGTGTTCTCGGCTTTGGGATTTTTCATGGCGTTGATGACCCTGTACGTATCACGGCTGGTCCGTCAGCCAGATGACGAGATTTTTCAGTACGGTTATGCGCATTTCGCCCCCCTCATGAACGTCCTGAAGTCACTCGTGATGGTCGCATTGTGTTTCTTTGCCCTCTTGTCGGCCATCAGCACCCTGCGCTCCGGCGGGCAGCCTATGGCGGTCGGCAGCGCCTTACTGTATGCCTTGATAGCGTCATTGATCGGATGCGGCCTCTTTGCATACCTTCAAGGGGCAGCGAAACGTTCCGGGTCTGTGCTGGTGGCTCTCGATGCCAAGGCTGCTCGCATGGATATGTTTCTTTCCATGGCAGTTCTGGCCAGTTTTGGACTCGGCTGGCTGATTCTTGGCACGCCGGTGGAACCCCATTTGGTCTATTTGGACCCGTCAGTGCTTGCGGTTCTATGCCTGGTCATGCTGCCGGTGCCGCTGAAAGTGCTGTGGGACAATGGCCGCGAAGTTCTGTTATTGGCTCCGGACCCCAGCATTCAGCAACAGGTACTGGAGCGAATCGAAAGCGCCATCGAGGGAGTCCCCGTAGCTGGCCACCGCATCCGCATGCTCAAGTTGGGTAACGTTCTGGGTGTAACCCTCCACATCCAGCCCGCTGAACCCGCAATGATCGATGGGATAACTGCGCTGGACCGGATTCGCAGAGACATCGAAAATTCTCTTGCTTCTCTGGAACTGATGGTGGGTATCGATGTAATTTTCGTCGGTGACATGCAGTTGGCCCGATGAACGTTAGCGTCTACCGCCCACGATCTACGAGCATATTTCAGAATTAAAACCCAATTTTTGCTGCTTTAGGGCCTGTGGTTGAAAGTATCGGGTATCGCTGGCCGGTGTTGCTGAGATGCGACGTTAGCTGAACGTTCGGCGATGGCCTGGAACGGGGATGATATAATCCCCTTCCTTTTCTACTTTCCGGGAGAAAACCTATCACTATCAGAGAAGAAAGTATCGTTCACCATCCCATCCACGGCATTGGCCGGATTCAATCCATCAGCAAGCGCAGCTTTTCCGGAGAAAAAGAGACCACCTTTGCACAGGTGTATTTCAAGCGTGAAAAGTTGACTTTGATGATGCCGAAGCAAGATCTCCCGAATATCGTCCGTGAACCGCTTGACGCCAAAGAAGCCACGCAATTACTCGAACACCTGGGGAAATGGAAAGGTAAAGTCAGCAAGAACTGGAAAGTTCGCGCCAATGCCAACCAGGTGACACTGGACAGCGGTGACCCGTTTGCTTATGCCGAAGTCTACAAGGGTCTGAGTGAACTGGAAAAAGAGGGGGCGTTAAGGGCTGCTGACTCTCAGCACATGAACCGTTCGCTGGAATTGCTGGTTGATGAACTCGCCAATGCGCTGGGCAAAACGCCTGATGAGGCCAGAGACCAGATCACCAGCATGTAGAGCTGGTTTACAGCCGGGCACTAAAATTTAAGGTGCTTTACGGTATCGCCCTTGTTGATGAGTTGCTTCAGAGAGGCAATACCCAGTTTCAGGTGAAGCTCCACGAAGCCGTCATTGACTTTTTTATCACTTTCCGCGGTCTTTACGCCATCCGGCACCATGGGCTGATCTGAAACCAGCAGCAGCGCACCGGCCGGAATTTCATTGGCAAAGGCCGTCGTGAAAATCGTGGCTGTTTCCATGTCAATTCCCATGCAGCGGATGGAATTCAAATAACCCTTGAACTCTTCGTCGTGCTCCCAGACTCTGCGGTTCGTGGTGTAGATCGTTCCCGTCCAGTAATCCTGATTGTAATCCCTGATCGTTGTAGAAATTGCTTTTTGCAGAGCAAAGGACGGCAGGGCCGGGACCTCCGGTGGAAAGTAGTCGTCGGAAGTGCCCTCGCCGCGAATAGCCGCAATCGGCAAAATGAAATCCCCCAGGTTATTCTTCTTTTTCAGGCCGCCGCACTTACCCAGGAAAAGGACCGCCTTGGGTTTTATGGCCTTCAACAGGTCCATAATCGTGGCTGCATTGGCGCTGCCCATTCCGAAGTTGATGATGGTGATGCCATCCGCCCGTGAGTTGGGCATCGGCTTGTCTTGGCCGACAATTTCGCACTGATGATGCCTGGCAAAGCGCTGCACATAGTCGCCAAAGTTCACCAGGATAATGTATTTCGAAAAATCAGCGAGTTTCCGCCCCGTATACCTGGGCAGCCAATTTTCAATTATCTCGTTTTTTGATTTCATGGATCACATTTTATCCATATGCGTGGTTCAGTCCTGTTTTTTGGCCGGGAAGACCTGGTTCCATTCGCTGGCCATGTCAATCAACAGCCAGCCATGGGCAGCCGCATCATCAAGGCCGCGGTCGAGGCGGCCCGTGGTCGAATCACGGTCGTAGGCCCATTCGCGAGCACCATCGGTATGATGCACGATCATACCGAGCCGTCGTCCCTCGCCGGCTGTGGTCCATTCGAGCATCTCGTAGTCACCATCAGAATTACCTGCAGCGAAGATCGGACGGCGGCCGATAAAGCGTTCGATGCTCACCGGTTTTCCAGACTTATCGTTGAGAAAGTGCAGCGCCGGCTTGCGTTGGATGACGGGCTTTCCATTGAGCACTTCATATTCGAGTTCCATGCTGGTTCCGACAACTCTTTCCGGCGGTATGCCGTAAACCGCCTCACTCCAGGGCCTCAAGAAACTGATTCCTCCGCCCGAGACAATGAAGGTGGTAAATCCATTGGCTTCCAGGTAATCGAGCAGTTCCAGCATGGGCTGGTAGACCATGGATGTGTATGGCTGGCCGCTTACCGGGTGTCGAGCAGTGGCGAGCCAATCCACGACAAAAGCTTCAAATTCTTCGTTTGTGGTGCCGGAAACGGCAATGCCCATCATATAAGCAAGCGAATCCCTGCTGGTTGCTTTCAGGGTCTCAAAGTCATATTCCAGAACCGCCTGAAACGGTTGCGTTGTTTGCCATTCAGGATGATCCGGGGCCATGGCGCGAATGCGATCGAAGATAAAAAGCAGCTGGGCATAGACCGGTTTTTCCGCCCAGAGTGTTCCATCGTTGTCGAACACTGCGATGCGCTCTGCTGGCTTGACGTAATGTTCACTATCCGGATTGGTTACATCATGGACAAATTCAACGATGCCCTGTTTCGAAGGCCCTTCGTTCCATGAAGGAAGCGGGTCGGGTGATTCCGTGGTGGGATTGGAAGCGCAGGCACCCAGAAGGAAGCCCAGTAACAGAACCAACCATGAAAAGCGGTAATGGTTTTTTATTCTCAACTGGAATTCCTTTTACCCGGCAATTCCGTTAAAGAACAACTGACAATACTCCGCCGAGATCCTGGAGTTGTCGGTAAACTGCATTCGTCTGGCAACGCCGGGCGCCGAGTCCACGGCGCCAGCAATGGCATTTTCTATAACGCTTGAGTCAACGTCACGTATGCTGCCATCCTCAATGCCTTCTGCAATCAACTCGCCGAGCTGGTGACTGATGTCCTCGGTCATTTGCAGGATGCTGAGACGGTGATCCTGGTTCATTGATGGCAGGCTCCGGTAGCGAATCAAGGGTCCTTCATCGCTATGCTGAATATTGAACAGGTAGCGCAAAATCAGCTCGATTTTCTCAGCACCGTTCTCGCCCGCACTTTTTGCGAGATCAATCATCTGGTTTTCCAGTTCCAGTGTTCGGGTGAAGCATTGGTAGAGCAGGTCTTCCTTGTTCTTTATGTGGTAGTAGAAAGCGCCTTTGGTTACGTCCAACTGGCTGGCGATTTCATCCAGCGATGTGCCCATGTAGCCGCGCTGGTTGAACATCATTGAGCCTGCCCGCAGGAACGCGATACGCTTCAGCTTATTTTGTTCTTCGCGGTCAAAACCGGCAGGCAAACGCTTATCCAGTCCGGGGAAATCAATATTCCCGAGGGGTTGAGAGCGGGCAGTTATGCCATGCTTAATCAGTCCTATAAATTGCTCGATGCTGGCTGCTCGTTTTTCAAGAGGTGTTCGTCCATACCAAACGTAAGACCAGTTAATCAGTGATAAAAAGGCTTGGGTGGTAGGAATGAGTGCGCATTCTGCAATGCTGCCATCCTTGATACCTCGTTGAATGAATCCCAGGAGCGTGTTGAAATGCCGGTCCACCCGCGATTCGATCTCCTTCTTCTGATCTGGCGCCAGGGTAGGAATTTCAGTCATCGTGGCAACGGGCGGTCGGCGGCGCTGCGCTATTTCATCGAACCGCGCAAAAAAGATTCTCACAAAGTTAAGCAGGCATTCCAGACCGGTTTCTGCATCCTGTGCCGATTCCTCCATGATTTCGTCACCGGCATCGCAACTGACCAGGTAACACTTGTAGACCAGTTCCGACTTGTTGCGGGCATAGTAGTAAAGCGATGTCTTGGTCAGACCGATGCTATCAGCGATGTCGCCCAGCGTAGTTGCCCTCGTGCCCTGGGAGTTAAACAGACGTGCAGCTTCAGAAAGGATTGTCTGGAGCTTGGTTTCATGCTGATGGCTGCGGGAGAAAGGTGTTTTCATCCGTTCCTTTGAGTTTGGTTTTCTTGAGTTCATTATCATTCTGTCGGTTCGTTGAAAAAATATACTCGAAGTTAAAATATCTTAACATGCTGTTGAGGTGCTGTGCTCCTGATCTACGAATATTCTGTAGCTGAGAAACGCCAGCACGCTGCTCGCGCAAATCACGGCGGCCATGGGAACCGGTGTGCCGTCGTGAAAAAAACCGACTATCATGGAGGCCACGCCGCCCATCATGAACCGACCCGCTCCCATGATGGCTGAAGCGGTTCCGGCGGATTTTCCGAATGGGTCGAGCATCCCCGCATTGCAATTAGCCGCGATCAATCCCAGGCAACCGATAAACACAACCAGTCCCGGAAAAATCCCCCACAAGCCGCCCATTCCCGTTACTGCAAAGAACATCACGGCAATTCCAGCCAACATCGATAGCCAGGTAGCATCGTTTAACATGCGCCCCAGGCCCACTTCTTCGATCACCTGGCTGTTAACCCAACTTAACAGGCTGATCATCAACACGTTGCTGGCATACAGGAACCCGAAGTACTCAACCGGCACATGGTAATACTGAATGTAGACGAACGGAGATCCCGCCACAAAAGCGAACATTCCTGCAAAAGTAAACGAGCCACAAAGGAAGTAACCCAATGTATTTCGATCTCTTAATACCGCTACGTACTGCCGCGGTAGATTCCTTATTGAAATCTTTGTCCGCTCTCTTGCCGGTAGCGTTTCAGGCAATTTGAAAGCCACCCCAACAAGGAGCGCCAGTCCAAATAACGCCAGAATCACGAAAATAATCCGCCAACTGAACCAAAGCAGGAGTTGTGCACTCATCAGGGGTGCAACCAGAGGGGCAATCAGCACCACCAGCATGATTTGTGAAAAGACCTTTGCGGCTTCCTCACCCTGGTAGAAGTCGCGCACGACCGCCCGCATGACCACCGCACCCGCAGCGACTCCCAGTGATTGCAGCAGGCGGAAGGCGATCAGTTGTTCGACGGATTGCGCGAGGGCGCACAAAATACTGGTTATGATGAAAACGACCAGGCCTGTTATCAGCAGTGGTTTGCGCCCGAAATGATCAGCAAGTGGTCCGTAAATCAGCTGACCAAAACCTACCCCCAAAATGAAAACGGATATGGTTTGCTGCACTTGCCCCATGTCCGAGGTCAGAGAATCAGAAATAAACGGTAGTGCGGGGAGGCAAAGATCAATTGAAAGGCCCGCACTGGCTGTCACGGCAGCCAGCAAAAAAATCCGAAGGAAAGGTGTTGGCTTTCCTTTCCTGATGGTTTCCGGCATTGAGTCAAATCCATCGTATTTGCAGGTTGTCGGCATAAAGGGAGAGTAGTCACTGTTTTGTTACTTTGCATGAAAACATACCTTGCGTGTATAGTACATACCGAAAGTTCAATTTTCTGTCACAGCACCCCGAATATCATCGCTGGTGAGACAGGTTGAAAAGGAGAGGAAGAAGTGACGGAAAAAAGCAGCCTGACATTTTCGACCAAATTGGCATATGGCTTTGGTGCTGTTGCCTTTGGTGTGAAAAATAATGGATTCGACTATTTCCTGTTGATTTTCTATTCGCAGGTGATGGGTGTTGATGCACCACTGGTAGGGTTGGCTTTGTTGATTGCCCTGATTTTTGATGCATTCTCTGATCCCATTGTTGGATACCTGAGTGACAACACACATTCACGCTGGGGCAGGCGGCACCCATGGATGTATGCATCAGTGATACCGGTCGCAATTTGCTACTTTCTGTTATGGGCTCCGCCCGCAGGACTCACAGGTAATGAGCTTTTTCCTTACCTTCTCGTGCTAACCGTCCTGATTCGGGTATCCATTACGTTTTTTGAAGTACCCAGCTCTGCGCTCTCTGCAGAGCTGACCGGGGATTATGACGAGCGAACCTCCCTGTTCAGTTATCGGTATTTTTTCGGCTGGACGGGTGGAACGCTTATGGCGACTGTTGCACTGGCTGTATTTCTTACGCCGACCGAAACCATCAGTAATGGACTGTTGAACAAAGAGGGTTATGGAACTTACGGAATTTGGGCGGCTCTCGTGATTCTGATATCCATCCTGGTTACCTCGCTGGGTACGCATCACCACATACCAAATTTCAAAGCGCCGCCACCCAAGACGACAATGAGTCTGAAACGCATTTTCGTTGATATATACCAGACACTTGCTGATCGTTCCTTTCTGGCCCTGTTTCTTGCGGCTTTGTTCGGGGCGGTAGCTGCGGGTTTGTCAGCAGGCCTTTCTTTCTATATGAGCGGTTATTTTTGGGAATTCAGTACGGATCAGATTTCCATAATCTCGTTTTCTTTCATCTTTTCGGCATTTGCCGCCCTTTTTCTCAGTCCGATAATCTCGCGCGGTATGGGCAAGAAACGTGGCGCCATTCTCGTCGGTATCATAGCTTTTACCCTGGCGCCGGCGCCTGTAATTCTGCGCTTGATGGGACTGATGCCGGAGAACGGATCGCCGGCACTTTTCCCGATAGTTCTGACCGTCATCCTGATCGAAACGGCTCTGGTTATCACACTCTCAATCCTGACCAGTTCGATGATGGCCGACCTGGTCGAGCACAATGAAGTCAAAAATGCACGTCGCTCTGAAGGTGTTCTGTTTGCGGCAGCGACATTTGCGAGAAAATCCGTACAGGGGTTTGGCGTGCTGGCAGCCTCTGCGGTACTGGCGGTTGTGCAGTTTCCCAAGGGCGTTGCACCAGGGCAGGTTCCGGATGAAGCAGTGTTCAGGCTGGGTCTGTATTACGCACCTGTTCTTTTCGTGGTCTGGATGATGATGGTCGCCAGCATCGGCCTTTATCGGATTGATCGCAGCCAGCACGAAGATAACCTCCGTACGCTGGCTGAAAGAGCGGAATAGACCATGTCCGCAAGCGGCCAGGCAGATTCTCCCAACCCGCAGCAGGCCGAAAAAAGAAAGTAAATGTAATCCAACTTGTGCAAGGGGTGACATACGGACTTATGTGCTTCTAATGCTCTACATATAATTAGAATACTTGAAAGATATTACAACATACTGTATGTTCAATCTTCGTGGGGGCGTGCCTCAGCAGGGCGCGTATCAAAATCGCATTTAGACGGGAATACCATGAAAAATTGCAACCATTTCAGCAAGAAGATACTTCCAGGCTATTCACTGAAGCCTGTGCACACACTGTTTCTGGCGGTAGCCGCATTGACGGCCGTTCCGGCTTTTGCCCAGTCAACAGAGGGACTTGTACTGGAAGAGGTAATAGTTACTGCAACCAAGCGGGAAACCTCTTTGATGGATACGGGTATTTCCATCAGTGCTTTTTCCTCTGAGAAACTCCAGGAATTCGGAATTGATGACTTAAACGATCTGAGCGCCAACACGCCCGGGCTTTCC
>Ga0316201_10002719_pt1 | contig 12707 bp, 12 predicted proteins | sample CS6wburrow_MG_FD_204516 | JGI IMG/M metagenome (GOLD analysis project Ga0316201, IMG submission 204516) | Coastal sediment microbial communities from Delaware Bay, Delaware, United States - CS-6 worm burrow | ecosystem: Environmental > Aquatic > Marine > Coastal > Sediment | place: USA... | reverse complement strand
CGGCTGGGTGATCGATTACAGGTAGATTGGCAGGTCGATCAAAAACTGCTGGATATCGAAGTCCCCTCACTGTGTATTCAGCCTTTAGCGGAAAATGCGGTATATCACGGCATTGAACCTATCGCAGAAGGTGGAAAAATACTGATTTCTGCACTACAAATAGATAACAAACTTAAGTTATCCGTTTGTAACCCTTTGTTATCGAACAAACAGGCTTCGACATACAGTAAAAAGGGCAATCAAATGGCTCAGGATAACATCAGGCAACGCCTGAAACTCGTTTATGGAGATCATGGCGAGTTCATAATAAATGACACCAAAGACAATTACACCGTTTCACTCTTAATCCCTTTGGATGTTAAACATGAACGTTTTGATAGTTGACGACGAACAACTGGCCAGGCAACGTCTGAGAAAAATGTTGTCCAGTAGTACAGGTTACCAGGTCATCGGTGAAGCAGTAACCGGTGAAGACGCACTCCGTAAAACCCAGGCCTCGCAACCTGACGTTGTACTAATGGATATTCGTATGCCCGGTATGGATGGCATCGAAGCCGCTAGTTATATCAACCGCATGGACAAACCGCCAGCCATCATCTTTACCACCGCTTATGGTGAACATGCCCTGAAAGCGTTTGAGACCCATGCGATCGACTATTTACTCAAGCCGATCAAGCAGAATAGACTCGAAGCCGCCCTGGAAGCAGCTAAACGTATGAATAAGGCGCAATTGAGTAAATTGCGTCAAGATGAAACAGGTGGTGCCAGGCAGAAGATATGTGTGAAGAGCAGAGGCTCGCTTGAACTCATCCCTTTAGAGGACGTGATATATTTCAAAGCTGACCAGAAATATGTAACGCTACGTACGGCTGAACAGGAATACCTGATCGAAGAATCGCTCAAAGCTCTGGAACAGGAGTTTTCTTTCCAGTTTATCCGTATACACCGCAATGCCCTGGTCGCTCACCAGAAATTACACGGGCTAAGCAAGAATAATGACGGCCATGCCTGCTTAAATTTCATAGAGATCAATGATTTACTTGAAATCAGTCGAAGGCACTTACCTCTGATAAGAAAAAAACTGAAAACATCGAAATCCAGGTCATAGCCGTTTCCAGATATTGCTAAAATTAAAGCCTGGATTTTAATATGCTGTTCATAACAGCAAAATGATACTAAATGATTGCGGATTATGCGCTTACTGACAAAACAGTCCTCATTACTCGGCCGAAAGGACGTGAAGGCAACCTGCGGCGCCTGATAGAGAAATCTGGCGGTAAGGCAATCCACTATCCTGTGATAAACATACAGCCTCCGCCTGAACTGGATATCCAGCAACTGGTCCTGTTACGTGAACAGCTACATAGCTTTACCATGGCAATTTTCATCAGCCCGACGGCTGTAGAACAGAGCAGAATATACTTTCCTGCTTTACCGGAACATTTTACTATCGTCTCCATCGGCAACAAAACAACAGAAGCGCTCGAGCAACAGAATATCCATGTCGATGTTGAAGCCCCAGACAAAAACACCGAATCGTTATTAAATGACCCGGTTTTCCAGATGCCGAAAATCGAAGGCCGTCGTATTCTTATATTTCGTGGTAGTGGTGGCCGTGCCTTGCTCGGTGATAGCCTGATACGCCGCGGTGCTCAAGTTCGATATGTTGAAACTTATCAGAGGGAGCTACCACCACATCCGCCGCTTGACGAGCACCAGGTATCTGAGCTCGATGCAATCACCATTAGCAGTAATGAAGGCCTGGATAACCTGATAACCCTGATGGAAGATCCTAGCTTGCTGATCGATATCCCCCTGGTTGTACCATCAACTCGGGCATATACACTAGCCAGGCAACATGGCTTCAGAACGATTATCACTGCTGAAAACGCGACGGATGAAGCAGCTATCTCTGCACTAACCGATTATTTTCGAGTTAATAAATAAAACTGGTTTAGATATCAAGATATAGCCAACTATAAATTTATGCCTGGATACGATAACCTGTAACTTCGTATCCATACTAAAAACCTCACTGACAGGTAAATGAAATGAACCGTCTGTTGTACATATCGCTCATCTCCGTTATTACCATCGTCGGCTTTACCATGTACCAGCATAAAGATCTGGGACAGGTAAGTTTTAGTTTTGCTGGCCTTTCTTTTCAGACGAACCTCGTGGTTTTTGGCGCTGCCGCCCTCTGTGCTTTGTTCGCTGTTCTGGTTTTGATCAAATTATGGGAGCTGATATATAAGCTGTTTGTTTATTTCGGCAGCCAACGTAAGCAACGCCTTACAGAAAAAGCACATACATCACTTACTCAAGGTTTTATCGAGTATGCTGAAGGCCGCTTTGAAAGCTCAGAAAAAATATTACTGCAACATGTCAAGTACAGTGATAACCGCTTGCTGGTCTACCTAACAGCAGCCCGTGCCGCACAGAAAGTCGGCGCATATGAACGCCGGGATGAATACTTACGTGAAGCTCATTTAGAAGCACCAGACGCTGATATCGCGATCGGACTTATTAAAGCGGAACTTCAGCTGGAACACGACCAGTTCGAACAGGCTCTCGCTACTCTGCAGCAGATCAACAGTCTTTCTATGAATCACCCCTATGTTCTGACATTGCTGGCTGACACCTATAGACACTTGAGGGACTGGGACAACCTGAAACAGATTCTTCCAGCACTTAAGAAACATGGCAAACTTTCTGCAGAGAGTTTTCTTACATTTGAAATCGCGGTTTGTAATGGCCAGTTAACTGATCTCGCAAGGAACCTTGATAGCAGCCTGTTGATCAACTTCTGGAATGAATCATCCGGTCACTTAAAGGTTATCCCACAAGTTATAGAACATTATGCCCGCTTGTTAATCAGTGTAAATGCTGCCGGTGAAGCTGAAACAGTATTACGTCTTTACCTTGACAAAAACTGGCATGAGAGCACCATCATCCTGTATTCCGAACTCGATGTTATGGTCGACAACAGTCAACTGGAAGCCGTTGAATCCTGGTTAGAAGATCACCAGCAGAATGCCTGGCTATTGCTCGCATTGGGCAAGATGTGTATGTCACGTACACTATGGGGTAAAGCACGTAATTATCTGGAAGCGAGTATCTCGATCAGGCCGATGCCTGAAAACTATCTCAAACTTGCGAGATTGCTGGAAGAACACATGGAGGAACCTGCTGCTGCTCAGGAATACTATCGCCAGGGCCTGCACCTGCTCGCCGGTGATTATGGCGAAGAGACTCTGAGTAAAGATTTCGAACGTGAGTCACCACAATTGATGGTGGTTAAAACTTAACTTGCTACCACCTTGTCCTTAAGCTTAATCTCACCGGGTTTAACGACTCGGGCATTTATTCCTCCGTGTCCCCTGATAGCGTTATATCCGCCTTCGCCAAAATTTTCTTCCATACGCGAACAGGGATGACATAAGCCAGTCATTTTTAACACCGCTGTTCCTATCCGGAACTCTCGGTCTTTCAGTGCTAACAGATTGATACCACTGATAACGATGTTTCTCCTCAGAGCCTGAGGGTCTATTTTCGGTCGATGCAATAAAGATGCAATTACAGCCAGGTGTTCCGCCTGTATCAGGGTTACACCCCGCTTGCCACTGCGTCCTGCATAATGATCACCATCAAGTCCATCTGCTAGAACGATAACGTGTTCTAGCTCTGTTAATGGTCTCCTTTTTCCTGGCCTTACACCAATCCATTCAACCAGTCCCTGCTGCGGCAGGTTCTGCATCAACTGTTTTAGCGTTGCTTTATCCGGCATCTGTCTTCGGTTTCTGGATACCCATCGATTTTAGTGCATCATCAGAATACTCGAACGAATCGGAATATATCTGTGTTTCGGGTAATCCTTTCTCATAGAACAGATCCATGCCGGCTTTTACCATAGGTGGCGGTCCACTCAGATACACATCGTAACCAGAGAGGTCCGGGTAATGCTTAACGACACTTTCATGAACGAACCCGACCTCACCCTGCCAGTCGTCAGCTTCATCCGGTTCTGATAATACGGCCGTATATTTCAGGTTTTTATGTTGCTTGAGCCACTCTTTTACCATCTCATCCATATAGAGATCGCGTTTTGCGCGTGCACCGCAGAACAGGTGGATAGGATGATCAAAATTGATATAGAAAGCATGCTCCAGCATTCCTTTCAAGGGAGCAAAGCCGGTGCCTCCACCCATCAGGATAATAGGACGGTCACTTTCTTCACGCAGGAAGTAACTACCTAATGGTCCCTCAATCCTTAGCAAAGTCTTTTCTTTCAAACCATCAAAAACAAAATCCCCAAAATGGCCATCAGGTACATGGCGTATATGCAGCTCTATATAAGCATCATCATGCGGTGCATTCGCAATCGAAAAAGCGCGACGTTTACCATCTTTAAGCAAGATCTCTATATATTGCCCTGCCATAAACTGCAGCCTTTCTGTCTCTGGCAACTTTAACTGCAACTTCATTACGTCATGGGTAAGCAGCTGCATTTTTTCAACACGGCAGGGTAATTTTTTAATTTCAATATCAGCACTTTTTACGATTTCACGTACCTTTATTTCCAGGTCACTAACCGCGCAAGCCTGACAGAATAAGGTTTTTCCTTCTTCAAATTCCTTTTTTGCGGTTGCCCGCAAAGCATCTGTATCGTATTTTGTTTCTCCTGATAAGACTTCACCGGCACATTTTCCGCAGGCTCCATTTCGACAGCCATAGGGCAGTCCAACACCATGGCGGATAGCCGCCTCCAGCACCGTTTCATTCTCTTCAGCTGTAAACTCGTGCCCGCTTGCAGGCACACGTATTATAAAACTCATGTAGAATAACTCTGATTAGGTCTAATTTTGCTTAATTCATGCTCCAAGGAGCATTCTCTCTTATTTTTATCTGAAAAGAAAACAACAGTTTATATGGTCTTTTTATGGCACGTTTAAAAATATACAGTACAGGCATCTGTCCTATCTGTGACAAAACCAAATCATTATTGGTAAAATGGGGTATCCCATATGAAGAAGTTCGCGTTGATCAGGACCAGGCTGGTTTGCGTGAATTCTCACTGGTAACCAATGGAGCACGAACAGTACCGCAGATCACGATTGACGGCAAATGGATCGGTAGTTTTGCCGAATTAACGGAACTGCACATGGAAGACGAACTCGACGATCTGATGTCATAGGAAATACTAACGATGAATGACCAAAACAAATCCAGTCCCGCTAAATTACCAATCTGGGTACTATTAGCTTTTTCCAGTATTCAAAAACGTAAACATGCCATCATACTCATCTGGGCATGTATAGTTTTCACACTGTACTGCCTGCCATGGGCAAGCTACATTAGTAACGAGTTGATTACCAGTCTCTTTGTCATCGATGACTGGAGCTGGGTAGCGATGATGATACCGATATGCCTATGGTATATCTTGAGCCTGCGCTGGATGGATAAAAATAATGCATGGACTTGATTATCCCTGATCAGTATCTAACCGCAGGTGTTTCGATCGCCAGGCCATTGGAACGAGACATTAGATATAAACCTAACAGTTTTATTTCTTTCGAATCTGTCTCAAACGGCTCTGCCCTTAACAACGTCATGCATTGCTGGATCCGTAGATGCAGGTTTGCCATTTCACCCGTAGCGAGTCGGTAAGCCGGAAAACCATTTGCCTGGCCCTGGCTGATCTTCTGTCCTCGTATCATCTGACCCGGATAAAAATCATGGCAGTGTTGACAGGACATATCGATCAATCCGTAACGAGTAGTAAACAGTTTCTCGCCTTCTTTAAGAGGTTCCGCTACCGGTCCATCCGTCTGTACATTAACTTTTTCACCATGGGCCCGGTTGCGTACGAATGTTTCTAAATCGATAAGGTCTGGATGATCTGTCTGTAGCGGTTCATCAGTCATCGTTGACTGGCAATTTTGTATACGTTTTTGCAGGGTTATTATTTCCTTTGTCCTGTTCTTATACATCGGATATCGCGCCAGTCTTTGGGTATTAAACTTTTCACCTTCTTTACCATGACAGTCTGCACAGGCTTCTCCAGTCTCGTATTTCTGATTAAATAACTCTTCACCGCGATCGACTGACAGCAATCCGGGATTTGCGAAATCATCATCCTGCATTACACGTGTTTCAGGTTTGATATATTCATACCCTGATAAAGGTTCTGCATATATATCAGTAGACGATAATACTAAAAAGATTATGATTATTATCTTGCTTTTCATTTCAATGTAACCAGGTAGGCGATAACATCTTCAACCTGTTGTGCCGTTAAAAATGTTCTACCTATATAGGGTTTACCCGGTCTATTGATCAATTCTGGATCACGATAAAAACCGGGCATGATAGACATTGGGTTTATATTACGCGTATCTACCACTCTCAGCCTGATAAACCCTTCGCTCTGCCTTGAACCAATACCAGCCAGTGCTGGACCTATTGTGCCGTAAGCCTCTATGCCATCGATAGGAAGTCGGTGACAGGCGAGACAGTTTCCTTTATTGCCATCAGATGCGATAGCCTTGCCTCTCTCTGCATTACCAATGTAGCCACATAAAGAGTTTTCAATTGCATAATCTTTCACTTCCCACTGACAATAATCTTCCTCTCCCGTCACAACGGCATTATTATCGGCATTACTATTATTGAATGATAGTGCCAGTATGAAACATAAAAAATATCTATTTTTAATATTAGTCATTGATATTTCCGTTTAGTCGATATCTAAAGAGGACCATATCTGATCTATTTTATCTTTTACTGCTTCATCCATTGATATCGGTGTACCCCACTCTCTGTCAGTTTCACCGGGTAATTTATTTGTCGCATCAATTCCAACTTTAGATCCTAAACCTGATACTGGTGATGCGAAATCAAGATAGTCTATTGGTGTGTTATCGACCAAAGTAAAATCACGAACTGGATCAACACGAGTGCTCATCGCCCATATAACATCCTGCCAGTCCCTGGTGTTGACATCTTCATCAACGACTATTACAAATTTTGTATACATGAACTGTCTTAAAAATGACCAGACCCCCATCATCACACGCTTGGCATGCCCAGGATATTGTTTTTTCATACTGACAACAGCCACACGATAAGAGCAGCCTTCTGGCGGTAGATAAAAATCGATTATCTCAGGAAACTGTTTTTGTAATATAGGTATAAACACTTCATTCAAAGCGACACCGAGAATTGCTGGCTCATCAGGAGGTCTTCCTGTATAGGTACTGTGATATATCGGATCTTTACGGTGAGTAATCCTTTCAATTGTGAAAACAGGAAAAATCTCTGTTTCATTATAATATCCGGTGTGATCACCGTATGGGCCTTCTTCCGCAACTTCGTCCGGATAGATAAAGCCTTCGAGGATGTACTCTGCTGATGCCGGTACCTGCAGATCACTCAGCGCACACTTAACGACCTCGGTCTTACTACCACGTAATAAACCAGCAAAACCATATTCTGATAATGTATCTGGGACAGGGGTGACAGCCGCGAGAATTGTCGCAGGATCCGCACCTAAAGCTACGGCTATAGGAAAAGGCTCTTCGGGATGCTTTTGTTGCCACTCCCGATAATCTAATGCACCACCACGTTGCGCCAGCCATCGCATTATCACTTTGTTTTTTGCGATGACCTGCTGGCGATAGATACCCAGGTTCTGTCGTTCTTTTTCCGGACCTTTCGTGACCACTAATCCCCAGGTTATCAATGGTGCTACATCGCCAGGCCAGCAGGTCTGTACTGGAATCTTGCCTAGATCAACATCTTCTTTCTGGTGAACGATTTTCTGACATGGTGCTTTTTTTATTTCTTTGGGTGCCATGTTTAATACCTGTTTGAAAACTGGCATTTTTTCCCATGCGTCTTTCAGCCCTTTAGGTGGATCTGGCTCTTTCAGAAAAGCGAGGAGCTTTCCTACTTCACGGAGCGCTTCTGTAGAATCCTCACCCATTCCCATAGCAACTCGTTCAGCTGTACCAAAAAGATTAGCTAGAACAGGAACTGAAGAGTTTTTTACATTTTCGAATAATAATGCAGGTCCCTGTCGTTTCAGGGTGCGATCACAAATTTCTGTTATTTCGAGATGAGGGTCAACTTCTACGCTGATACGTTTTAATAAGTCCTTTTTTTCCAGCTGATCGATGAAGTCACGAAGATCGTTATATTTCATTGTTTATTTATCTTATTAAACAATATCATCAAATATGGAGTACAGAGTATATTATGTTAGTAAACGTTCACTTATGTATCGATATTGGTTGCTGTTAGAGCATTAGCTTCGATAAAGTCTCGACGTGGTTCCACCTGATCACCCATTAACATCGTGAAAACTTCATCTGCAGAAACAGCATCTTCGATTCTAACTTGTAACATTCGACGAGTTTCAGGATTCATAGTCGTATCCCATAACTGCTCAGGGTTCATCTCACCTAATCCTTTATAACGCTGTATATTCTGACCTTTCCTGGCTTCAGAGAATAACCACTCGACCACCTGGTCGAAATTCTCAACCACACGTTGTTTATCACCACGTTCAATATATGCATTCTCTTCGAGCAATGAATCCAGCTTATTACCAAGTGAGGAAAGATGCTCATAATCAGTCGAATTGAAAAAGCTGTTACTCAATACATAATCATGATCTAAACCATGTAGATTCTTTGTTATGGTAAGTTCCAGGTTAGCATCATCATCTTCTGAAATACTTGCACTGTAATAGATACCAGATAACTTATATTTATCTAATGATTTCAATAACTTATCAGCATATACCTGTACTTGTTCATTATTATTGAAATCATCTTTAGACAAACCCTGAATATTTATAAGCTGTTGCAGTATATTAATATCTATACGTCTTGATAGTCGATGAATTATATTTTTAGCTGCCAGGTAATTACGTGATATATCTTCCAGAGCTGTATCTGATATAGCAGGTGAATCACTCGAAACAAACAATTTTGCTCCAGTTAACGCCTGCTGTAATAAATAGGCATTCAGTTCATCATCATCTTTTACATAACGCTCCTGTTTTCCTTTTTTCACTTTATAAAGAGGTGGTTGAGCAATATAGATATGACCGCGTTCTACCAGTTCAGTCATCTGCCGATAAAAGAATGTAAGTAATAATGTTCTGATATGTGAGCCATCCACGTCAGCGTCAGTCATTATGATAATGCGGTGATAACGCAGCTTATCTGGATTATATTCTTCTTTTCCTATGCCACAGCCAAGTGCTGTAATCAAGGTACCTACCTCTGCTGATGCAAGCATCTTATCGAACCGCGCTTTTTCAACGTTCAGGATTTTACCTTTCAATGGTAATATCGCCTGTGTTGCTCTGTCGCGCCCTTGCTTGGCTGAACCACCAGCAGAGTCACCCTCCACGAGGTAGATCTCGCAGAGAGCCGGGTCTTTTTCCTGGCAGTCAGCCAGCTTGCCGGGAAGACCGGCGATATCAAGTGCTCCCTTGCGACGTGTCATCTCACGGGCTTTTCGTGCGGCTTCCCTGGCACGTGCAGCATCAATTATCTTCTGTGTAATCGCTTTTGCATCAGCAGGATTTTCTAGTAAAAATTCCTGTAATTTTTCTGATACCAGTGATTCGACGATACCTTTTACTTCTGAAGAGACAAGTTTATCTTTTGTTTGTGAAGAAAACTTCGGATCGGGCACTTTAACGGAGACGACAGCGGTTAAACCTTCACGCGCATCATCACCGGCCACAGATACTTTAGCTTTCTTTGCTGCGCCCTCTTTATCTACATAGTTATTCAGACTACGAGTTAATGCCCCACGAAAACCGGCGATGTGAGAACCACCATCTTTTTGCGGAATATTATTGGTAAATGGGTATATATTTTCCTGGTAGGAATCATTCCATTGTAATGCTACCTCGACAGTAACATCATCTTTTTCTTCAATGAAGTACAGTACCGATTCATGTAACGGCGTTTTATTTTTATTGAGATGTTTAACAAAAGAACGTATACCGCCTTCATATTCAAAAACATCTTCTTTATCAGTACGTTCATCTGAAAGTACAATTCTTACACCTGAGTTCAGGAATGACAATTCTCGCAGACGTTTACTCAGGATATCATAGTGATATTCTATATTCCTAAAGACCTCTTCACTTGCCCAGAATCGCAGAGAAGTACCTGTTTTTTCGGTATCACCAACAGCTTCCAAGGGTGAAACAGCATCACCCCTGCTGTATTCTTGATGATATTTTTTACCATTACGATAAATAGTAAGCTCCAGTTTCTCAGATAGTGCATTAACAACGGACACGCCTACACCATGCAAACCACCGGAAACCTTGTATGAATTATCGTCAAACTTACCACCGGCATGTAATACTGTAAGGATTACCTCAGCAGCAGACACCCCCTCTTCCTCATGCATTTCGGTAGGTATACCACGGCCATTATCAGATACTGTTATTGAAGAGTCAGAGTGGATTTTTACATTAATCTCACTACAGTGACCAGCGAGCGCCTCATCGATAGAGTTATCGACAACTTCGAATACCATATGGTGCAATCCGGTGCCATCATCCGTGTCACCTATATACATGCCAGGGCGTTTTCTAACCGCATCCAGGCCTTTTAAAACCTTAATACTTGAAGAATCGTATATATCAGATGTACTCATATTTTTAACCACTTATTTCAACCGCTACATTATATCAGGTCTTCCGCACTGATATATTAAACAGAGAGGATAAACACTAAAAAGCCCTATCAAAACAGCATTTAACAACTCATTGAATTTAAGTTATAGCCCCATGTTCCACGTGGAACAGCTTACTATCCGGCCAATCCGATAAATCTATTTGTTTCTTGTCGATCGCTGTTAGAAACAACTGGATGTCCATATTAGATAAAACAGACAGAATCATACGTATATGCGATGGATCTAATTCAGCAGCCAGGTCATCATATAAAAGAACACAGGATTTCTCAGTTACCCTGGAAAACTGCGTCGCTTGCGCAAGACGCATCAATGCGACCAGAGTTTTTTGTTGACCTCGCGATATACAGGTTTGAGCCGATTGACCGTTTACTTTAATTAAAACATCTGCTCGATGTGGTCCGTAATAGGTATACCCTTTCAGCCGTTCTTTATGGAGATTATTGTTGAGTAATTCTGATAACTCCTTATCTGAAGGCCAGCCACGTTTATATTCTATTGTAACTGCGTCGTCAGGAAAAAACTGAACCGCAAGATCATCAAAGTACGGGGTAAGCTTTTTAAAATACTGCGAGCGTAATTTATCGATGTGATTTGCAGAAGCGCATATTTCAGGATTCCATAATTGACAAACATCGTTTTTCTGTTTCGTTTTGAGAGCTGCATTACGCTGGTTTAATGCTTTCTTGAATCGTTTCCAGGCTTCAAAAAAACCATGTTCCACGTGGAACACTCCCCAGTCAATATATTGTCGGCGTTGTGAAGGACTACCGCTAATCAACTTATAACTATCTGGATGGATAGCTAATACTGGAAATTGTGCTGCTATATCTGAAACCCTGATCACAGGGGTTTTATTGACTCTTATTTCAGATTTGTTTCGGCTACGTCTGATACCAAAAGGGATAATATTGTGATCATTGGTTTCTATATCAGCGACGAGTTGTAGATAAGGACTCTGGCGAAAGATAAGATCAGTTACGTGTTGAGTTCGAAAAGATCTGACATGACTGAGGTAGTATATGGCTTCCAGGATACTTGTTTTCCCTGATGCGTTGTCACCTACGATTAAGTTAACTCCGTTTGATGGAATTAATCGTGTGTCTTGCAGGTTTCGGAAATCCTTTATTTGTAGCTGTTTTAATAGCATAGATGCGTTAAATATAAACGCTCATAAAAGCATATTTATACAGCAGCTGGAAAACTACAAACGCATCGGCATGATGACATATTTGCAATCTGGTTGATCTGGATATGTAAGTAGAAAGCTACTATTTGAATCACGAAGAGAAGCCTGTACCATGTCTGAATCTGTCACATTTAAAACATCCAGCATGTAATTTACATTGAAGCCAATTTCGATACTGTCACCATTGTAGACGACTTCCTGTTCTACATCGGCCTCTTCCTGGTCAGGATTTTGAGCCTGTAATTTAATTAAGTTATTTTCAAGTATGAGACGGATGCCACGATATTTTTCATTAGACAGGATAGAAGCCCTGATTAAAGATTGTCGTAACTGATCTCGATCTGCTGTAATAACATTCTTACCATCTACTGGCATTACACGATTGTAATCAGGAAAGCGGCCATCTATTAATTTTGAAGTGAGTCTTAAATCGTTAAATTCTACCTGTAAGTGATTGCTGCCAAGTGTAATTTTTGCTGGTTCCTCAGTATCATTGAGTAATCGAACGAGCTCTAAAACACCTTTTCGAGGCAAAATAACCTGTTTGATGTCGGCTATATCAGCGTCAGTTTCTTTTTCACAATAGGCAAGTCTATGTCCATCAGTAGCTACTGCACGTAAGTTATTAGAGCTAACTTCAAGCATTAAACCGTTTAGGTAATAACGGACATCCTGTTGTGCCATTGCGAATGCAGTTTTATCGATGATATCGCGTAGAGTAGATTGGCTGATTTCGAATTCATAAACACTATTAATTGCATCTAGAGCAGGAAAATCGTTTGCTGGTAAT
>Ga0316201_10002718_pt1 | contig 12708 bp, 7 predicted proteins | sample CS6wburrow_MG_FD_204516 | JGI IMG/M metagenome (GOLD analysis project Ga0316201, IMG submission 204516) | Coastal sediment microbial communities from Delaware Bay, Delaware, United States - CS-6 worm burrow | ecosystem: Environmental > Aquatic > Marine > Coastal > Sediment | place: USA: Delaware... | reverse complement strand
TCGAAGCCCCGTACGACTTCTGCTGGGTGGCCTCGTTCAAGATCCAGAAGCGGGCCGACCAGTTGGCCGCGATCGCCCGGCTGCTGCCCCGGCGCAAGTTCCTGGTGGTCGGAGGCCCGGGGCCGGACAAAGCCTACTCGGCGGGCCTGATCGACCAACTGCAGGCGCTGCCCAACGTCACCTTCCAGGGCTTCGTGCCTCCCGACCGCGTGGGCGCGGTCTACGAGCAGGCCCGGCTGTTCCTGAACACGTCCGACTGGGAAGGTTTTCCCAACGGTTTCCTTTACGCCTGGACCCGCGGTATTCCCGCCTGTTCGCTGTGCATCGATCCCGATGGAGCGGTCACGGGCCAGGATCTCGGCCTGGTGGACAGCGATCCGGTCGCGCTGGCCCGTCAGATGGACGAGTTGCTGGACGACAACCAGCGGTACGGAGCCATGGCCCGCCGCTGTCACGACCACGTCGGCAGGCACCATGCCCGTGACGGTTCGGTCGAGCGCTTTCTGGCCGCTCTGCCCGGCGGAACGACATCTTGACGCTTCACTGAGGCGGCCGCGTAGCCGATAATACCTGTCCGTGGACGCGCCCCGAAATTCTGGAGGACCCGGCCTTGAAGATTCTCGCTCAGACCATGAAAGACGGCTCCGTCAGGGTGCTGGAAGCCCCCGCACCCCTGTTGGCCCCTGGCTGCATCCGGGTCCGGACCCTGTATTCAGCCATCAGCCCCGGCACCGAGGGCAACAAGATCGTGACGGGCCGGAAGTCGCTGCTGGGCAAGGCCCGCGCCAAGCCCGACCAGGTCAAGCAGGTCCTCGAAATGGTCGGCCAGGTGGGTCTGAAGAGTACCATCCAGAAGGTGCGCGACAAGCTGGAAGGCGCCCAGCCCCTGGGCTACAGCATGGCCGGCGAGGTGCTCGCGGTCGGCGAAGGCGTGGACCGGTTCGCCGTCGGCGATCTGGTAGCCTGCGCCGGCGCCGGCGCCTGCCATGCCGACGAAGCGGTCGTCCCGGTCAACATGGCCGTCCGGGTTCCGGACGGCGTGTCGCCTGAAGCGGCGGCCATGACCACCCTGGCGGCCATCGCGCTGCAGGGAATCCGTCTGGCCGAACCCACCCTGGGTGAAAACGCCGTGGTGATCGGTCTGGGGCCTATCGGTCTGATGGCTTGCCAGATCCTCAAGGCCAACGGCTGCCGGGTCTTCGCCGCCGACATCGATCCGGTCGCCGTCGGCAGAGCCGGTACGATCGGCAGGGCTGACGCCGCGGCCCGCCTGGACGCCGATCCGGTCGAGGCCATGATCGACGAGTTCACCCGGGGACGGGGCGCCGACCTGGTCCTCATCTGTGCCGCGACCGCCAGCAACGAACCGGTGGTCACCGCCGGCAAGATCTGCCGCCAGCGGGGCCGCGTGATCGTGGTCGGGGCCGTGGGCATGGATCTGCCGCGCCCGAACTACTACGAGAAAGAGATCCGTTTCAGCGTGTCCTGCTCCTACGGTCCCGGCCGTTACGATCCGGCCTACGAGGAAGGCGGACAGGATTATCCGTTCGGCTTCGTCCGCTGGACCGAAGGCCGCAACATGGAAGCCGTGCTCGACCTCGTGGCCGCCGGCGAATTCGATCCGGTATCCCTGGTCACGCACCGTTTCGCGTTCGACCGTTCGCCCGAGGCCTACGAGATGATCGCGTCCCGCAGCGAATCCTTCTGCGGCATCCTGGTCGAGTATCCCCATGAACGGCCCGCCACCGCGGCCGTGGTCCCGCTCAATCCGGGTGTGCGCACCGAGGGCAAGATCGGCATCGGCTTCGCCGGCGCCGGCTCGTTCGCCCAGTCCTTCCTGCTGCCCACGTTTCGCGACGATTCCCGGACCACCCTGGGCCCGATCTTCACCCGCACGGGGCTGACGGCCGCCGACGTGGGTCAGCGCCAGGGTTTCAGCGAGGCGGTCGCTTCGGCCGAGGCGGTCATCGCCCATCCCGGCACCCAGGCCCTCGTGGTGGCCACGCGCCACGACCAGCACGGCCCTCTGGCCCTGGCCGCCCTGACCGCCGGCAAACACGTGTTCGTGGAAAAGCCCCTATGCCTGACCCTCGGTGAGCTGCGGAGTATTCGTGCCAAGGTAGGGGAACTGGCCGCCGCTAACGGCCTGCCGGTGCTGCAGGTGGGCTTCAACCGGCGCTTTTCGCAGGCGGCCGGCCACGTGAAACGCCACTTCGGCGACAACGCGGGTCCCTTGACGATGATGTACCGCGTCAGCGCGGGCCACATTCCCCGTGACCACTGGACCCAGGATCCCGTATCGGGCGGTGGCCGCATCCTGGGCGAGGTGTGCCATTTCATCGACCTGATGCAGTTCGTCTGCGGCGCCGACCCGGTGGCCGTATCGGCCATGGGCATCGACTCGGACAACCAGGAGGTCCGGCCCGACGACAACCTCGTGATCAACCTGAAGTTCGGTGACGGGTCGGTGGGCAGCATCGGCTACTTCGCCGAGGGCGCCAAGAACATGCCCAAGGAACGGCTCGAAGTGCTGGGCGCCGGCCGCAGCGCGGTTCTCCAGAATTTCCAGAAGGTCACCCTGTTCGGCGGCCGGAGCAAATCGACCAAGCGGTGTTCCGGCAAGGGTCACCAGGAAGAGGTGAAGGCCTTCCTCGACGGCATCGGACAGGGGCAGTGCCCCATCCCCGTGGCATCCCAGCTGACCACGACGCTGGCGACCATCCGCTGCGTGGAAGCGCTGGCGTCGGGCCGGACCGAAACCGTGGACCTGGCCGACCTGGACGGGGCCGATGCCTGACCTGAGCCCAGCGCTGGACCGGACCGAGATCTTCATCAGGTCCCAGGGCTACCGGGGTTACGACCCCTACGACGGCCTCCAGTCGCCTCTGTTCAAGCTGCCGGTGCTCGACCGGGCCCGGATCCCCCGGTGGGGTTTCCAGCAGGTCCTCAAGCGGCTTCCCTTCCAGCTGCGTCCGCTGCTGGGAATCGCCAAGGGGTACAACCCGGTAACCCTGGCCCTGTGCGCCCAGGCGATGACCTGGCGCGACCTGGCGGGCGGTGCGGACGAGAATTCCCGGAAAGAGGAGGTCGCCAGGCTGGTCGCCGAACTGGCCCGCCTGCGGACTCCCGGTTACAGCGGATCCTGCTGGGGTTACGATTTCCACTGGCAGGCGCGTTACGCCAACTTCCCCGCCGGCCACCCCACGGTCGTTGCCACCGGGTTCATCACGCACGCGCTGTTCACCGTCTGGCAGCACTACGGTCTCGAACAGGCCAGGGACCTGGTCCTGGACGCAGCGCCGTTTGTCCTGCAGGATCTGAACCGATCCCGGCACGGTGACATGTTCTGCTGGTCCTACTCCCCCAGCGATCACCAGGAAGTGCTCAACGCCACCATGAAGGGCGCGCGCCTGGTCACGCAGGCCGTGGCCCTGGGCGGGGACCGACAGTGGCTGGACGACGCCCGCGCGACCATCAAGTACGTGGTCTCGCGACAGAGTGCTGCCGGCAGCTGGCCCTATTCGATCGGCGATCCGCGCTCCTGGGCCGACCACTTCCACACCTGCTACAACCTGGACTGCATGCACGAGTATCAGGAGCTGTCGGGCGACCGCTCGTTCGCCGAGGCCCTGGCCAAGGGCCTGGCATACTACGAATCCCACTTCTTCGACGCCGACGATGTTCCCCGGTACTACGACCAGGCGACCTACCCCATCGACGCCACCTGCTGCGGTCAGGCCCTGCTGACCCTGTTGCGTTTCGGCCGCAACGAGCAGGCCTTCCGCACCGCCCGCTGGATCCTCGATCACATGGCCCTGCCCGGCGGCGGGTTCAAGTACCAGATCCACCCGCGGTACGAGAACCGGCTGGTCTACATGCGGTGGTCGGTGGCGTGGATCTTCGCCGGGCTGGCGCGTCTGGAACAGGCTTCAGCGGTTCAGGGCGCCTGAATACCCGCCGCTCGGCTTCCTAACTGATCCTCCAGGGATTCCTGCATCAGCATCACATCCGGCGTGCCGGATCTGATGAGGTTCCGCTCGTTGAACTTGGCGGTAAGCACCAGTGAAATCAGCACGAAGGTCAGCGGGATAACGTAGGGGATGAACCGCCGCCACCTGCGGCGCGCCAGGAGCCGGCTGGTCCCGAGAGAACCCGCCGCCAGGATCACGCAGAACCCCAGGGAAGTCAGGTAAAGGTGGTTCAGATTGAGCCAGCCGCCGCTGGCGGTGACCCCGGTGAACGGCAGCAGGGTGATGAAGGTCCAGGCGATGAAGAAGCGGACGGCCTTGCCACCGAACACGAAGCCGAAGAAGCTGTAGGAGATGATGGACAGCGTCAGCATGATGCGGATGTAACTGCGGGCCTCGAAGGCCCAGTTCACGAAGAACGGCGCCGTGTCGATCAGACGGGTGTTCTGAATGGGGAAGAACATGAGCGTCAGGTAGCGGAAGATGTTCTTCAGCGACAACAGGGAAAAAGTCCGGGCGGTGGAAGATTCCGTCAGGACGGCCTGCTGGTCATAGCCCCAGTGTGACTGCGCCCAGTAGTACGCGATGCCGACGGCCAGCAGGACCAGCAGGTCCGAGGAAAAAATGCCGCGTAACCCGCGATCCTTCTTGAAGAAGAACTTGTAGGCCAACAGGCAGCCGACGAGAGAGAACGACGCATTCCGGGTCAGTCCGGTGAGCAGGAACAGGACCAGGCCCAGCAAGAACAACGGCGAACGCAGCCCCCCGCCGCGACGGTGGTCGTTGCGGATGAAGAAGTAGAGCACCATCAGGTGCAGACAGGCCAGCAGCAGGGATTCGAGCTGGTGGACGGCCATGAAGATTTTCCCATAGCTCCCCACGCCGAAAGCGAACAGCACCGCCGAGAGGATCGCCATGTTCCGCCGGTAGAACAGCAGGTTCACCAGCATGTAGACCAGAAACGAGCAGAACGTGTGCAGGATCAGATTGACCGCGATGTAGCCCGCCGGTTCGATGCCGAACAGCTTGAATTCCAGCAGGAAGGCCAGCTGCAGAACCGGTTGGCTGAAATAGAAGCCCACGTGATGGAACATGTCACCGGGGCTCTGCAGGAGCGTGTGGGCGTCGGCCAGCACCTGGAAATCGACCGGATCCCACAGCGGCGTTTGGCGCACCGTCCCGAAGGACGCGAAGACCAGCAGCAGCAGGAACAGAAACACCGGCAGGTGGATCAGGGTGGATTTCAGGACGGGGTTGACCGTCCGGCCGGGCCCCAGCACCCGGGTCACGAACCGATCATACCGGGTCGGGTCGGAATCGCTCACCTGCGGAATACGGGTTGGTTCCGTCGGCCACGAGCTGGCCACCAGACTGTGGAGCTTATCCCGGAATGAACTCCTCGCCGACAGCGCGAAGGTTTCCACGCCCGCGGGCCTGTCCACCACGTCACTCGCCAAGGCCGGCAGTCCCAGCCCGATGGCCTCCCGCAGGGCAACACTGTCACCGTCCTCCCGCGACGGGCGCAGGAAGGCCTGGCAGCGGGCCATGACCGGCACCAGCGGCAGCCCGTAGTGAAGCTCGAGACGCACGTGCTTCAGGCCGGCCGCCAGGTCCCGGACCGCGCGGTCGGCGGCCTGGCGCTCGGTCGTGGATGGACCGTTGGAAACAAGCACCCAGAGCGCCACCGTGCTCTCCAGTTCGTCGTCCATCTCCCGTAGAACCGCGAGCAACTCCTCGACTCCGTAAAGGTCGTCCTTGCCGTAACCCGGGCCCAGATAGTAGGCGGCGCAACAGAGCTGGATCACGCCCTCGGCCTGGTACGCCCGGATCCTGCGGACGATGTCGCCGGGCAGGTGAATCTCGCCGGTTTCATCCCCGGACGGCGGCAGGAAGGCCGGCATGACCATGATTTCGGGCTTCGTCAGGCCAAGTCCACGCAGCTCGGTGCCGATACCCTCGCGGACGGGCACGAAGAGGTCAAAGCTGTTCAAGAGCGAGAAAGCCAGACGACGCATCCAGCGGGGACGGCTCTCCAGATCCCGGATCACCCGCACCGAATGGAAGGTGATCACCTTGCGGCCGGGCGAGACCAGAAGCAGGGGCGCCAGGGCCAGAAAATAGCCCATCCCGCCGTAATGGATGTGCAGGACGTCCCAGCTTCCCGGCTGGACCTTGAGGTAGATCGAACCGAGCATGCCCAGGATTTCCAGCAGCTTCCGGAAGCGGCCGGTCTGGGTCGTACCGGTGTAGGAATAGGCCGCCGCTTTCCAGCCGGTGGACTGCAGGAGATCCAGATAGCGGGTGATGTGGATGGAAACACCGCCCAGAGGGGGCGGCAGGGGTCCCAGAACCACGATTTTGTTGATCATGTATGCTCCCGGTAACGATCGGCTTGGACGCGGCAATTATCATGGTTCCGGATACGGGTGTCCAGTGTGCTAAACTCTTTTCCTGCGGACGGGCTCCCGGTGCCCGCCACCAATGTTTCATTGACATTCGGCACACCCGACAAATAGATTGCCTCCGCAGATCGCCCCAATCCGGAAGGACTCCCGTGCCCCAGAAGATCTTCCTCATCGCCGCCGCACGGCCCAATTTCATGAAAGTGGCTCCGCTGTGGCGGGCCATGGCCGCCAGACCAGAGACCTTGAAGCCCGTGCTGATCCACACCGGCCAGCACTACGACAAGAACATGTCCGACGTGTTCTTCGAGGACCTGGGGCTGCCCGCTCCCGACGTCCACCTGGGCGTCGGCGGCGGCTCTCACGCCCAGCAGACCGCCGGGGTCATGCTGAAGTTCGAAGAGTTGTGCCTGGCCGAGAAGCCCGACCTGGTCCTGGTCGTCGGCGACGTGAACGCCACGATGGCCACCAGCGTCACGGCCGCCAAGCTCCACATTCCGGTGGCCCACGTGGAAGCGGGCCTGCGCAGCCGCGACATGACCATGCCCGAGGAGATCAACCGGCTGATGACCGACGCGATCGCCGACCTGCTGTTCACGCCGTCGGCCGACGCCGACGAGAACCTCAGGAACGAGGGCGTGGCCGAGGCCCGGATCAAGCTCGTGGGCAACATCATGATCGACAGCCTCGTGCGGTCGGTGGCCAAGGCCCGGGACCTGTCGGCCTACACCGACCTGGGCCTCGAATCGGGCAAGTTCGGCGTGGTCACGCTGCACCGGCCGGCCAACGTGGACGACCCGGAGAACCTGACCCGCATCCTCGATGTCCTGACGGCGGTCGACCTGCCGCTGGTCTTTCCCGTCCACCCGCGCACGCGGGCCGTCATGGTGCATCACGACCTGGGCGCACGCTGCGGCCTGGTGGATTCGCGGGTGATCCTGGCCGATCCCCTGGGCTACTACGAGTTCATGAACCTGGTGATCCACTCCGGCATGATGCTCACCGATTCGGGCGGTCTGCAGGAAGAGACCACGTACCTGGACATCCCCTGCCTGACGCTGCGGCCCAACACCGAGCGGCCCATCACCATCACGCAGGGCACCAACGAACTGGCCACCATCGAATCGCTGCCCGGGCAGATCGACACGATCCTCAAGGGCGGCTGGAAGAAGAGCCGCGTACCGGAACTGTGGGATGGCGCCACCGCGCCGCGCATCGTCGCTGTGATCGAGGAGTTCCTCAGCGCATAGCTTACTGAGCGGCCTGCTCAATGGCGTCACAGATAAACGCCACCAGTGGGCGGGATTCCGGCCGGCTCACCGGACGGGTATTCGGGACCACGGCTAGCTTTTCCATGACGTCATCCGCCGCAGTCACCATCGTGAGCCTTCCGCTTTCCGCAAGCGCCTCATCGACTTTTCCGCTTCGCCCCCGAAAGAAGCTGTAGGAAGGTACTCCCAGGATGGCCGCCTCACGGGTCATGGTTCCACCCCCTGAAATTACCATGTCCATCGCAGCCACCAGGCTGGGTCCGTCATAGACCTTGTCGGGGATGATGATCTCGGAAACGCCGGCCTTTCGCGGTAGGTCTGCCTGGTCGGGAGTTCGGGGCAGGTAGACCAACTGGACATCCTGCCCGGTTGCCAGTTTCGCCAAGATGGACTCGAGGATGGTATCAGCTTCGGGGTTGTGATAGTGGGCGGTTGTGGCAGGCGGGCGCAGGAGAACCTTGACCGCTTCGGGGCGCAATCCCAGCTCGGGGGCGATGGAGGTATCAAACTCTTTGCCGCCCAGATAGAGTTCTTCCTTGAATCCGGGGTAGTTGACGACCTTGCGCCCGGAAATCCCGGCTTCCCGGCAACGTTTCGGGGTAATTGCCGCAGGCATGAGAATGCCCCGGCAGAACCAGTTGAATAGACGAGGATCGACCCACTCGTAGTCGTACATCGTCACCGAAGGAACCGCCATCAACCGGGAGGCGATGGGTAGGGCGCGTGAACCGTGACCGAAGCTGACATCCGGGTTTTGCCCCTTCATCGCTCCCATGAGGGACCAGGCCCGTCCAAGCGTGCCTCGCACTTTTCCGGACATCCCACGCCCGTATTCGCCGCCCACCGTTCGATATTCGAACCCGTACAAATCCAACAGTTCGCACGTGTTGGTCCGATCGCGGGCCGTGAAAACCACGTGGTGTCCGCGGCTCATGAGTTCACCCACCAGGGGGCGCATGATCAGGACATGGGGGCCGTTGTCGGCGTCGAACCAGATCTTCAAGGGGACCTCCGTGGCAACGATTTCAGTCGGGGAAGTGCGCAACATAGTTTGCTGAACCATATGGGTCAATCATCAGCCAGAAACTTGATTTTTGATTTCAATTTACACAAGGTTGTGGAAATTACTTCGTGCTTCTGTTATGATCTTTGGTAACGGCCTTCCACCTCGCTTAATCCTATGCATGTAAAAGAAAAAGGCTGAGCGAGAGATACCATGTTTTTTACATTTAATGCTGGGAACTGCACAAGTTCCGGCTCACCAAGGACTTGGATTTGCCGTCCTGAGGACGGTTCCTCTCCCTGACGCCCCAGCGGAGGCTGCCGGACGGATGTTCTTCAATTCTCTCCACTACGCCATCTTCCTGCCCCTGGTGGTGGCGTTCTATTTTCTCCTTCCGCCGCGTCGCCGCTGGGTTTTCCTGCTGGCCGCCAGCTACTACTTCTACATGTGCTGGAAGATGGAGTACATCGTCCTGATCCTCGTCTCCACCCTGGTGGATTACGTGGCGGGACTACGGATGGGCCAGGCAAAGGATCAGGCCCACAAGCGCAAGTATCTTGTCCTGAGTCTGGTATCGAACCTCGGCATCCTGTTCGCCTTCAAGTACTTCAATTTCTTCAACGAATCCGCCCGGGCGGCTTTCGCCCACTTCGACATCACCTACAACATCCCGTTCTTCGATGTCCTGCTGCCGGTGGGTATCTCCTTCTACACCTTCCAGACCCTCAGCTACACCATCGAGGTCTACCGCGGGAACCAGGAACCGGAAAAACACCTGGGGATCTTCGCCCTGTACGTCGCTTTTTTTCCCCAACTCGTGGCCGGACCCATCGAGCGATCCACCAACCTTCTGCCCCAGTTCTACAAGGAGCAGAAGTTCACCTACGACAACACGACCAACGGGTTGAAGCTGATCATCTGGGGCCTGTTCAAGAAAGTCGTCATCGCCGACCGCATCGGGGTCATGGTCGCCACGATCTTCAACAATCCCCAGCAGTATTCCGGCGTGGAGTACATCCTCGGAGCCTCGCTGTTCGCCTACCAGGTCTACTGCGATTTTTCCGGTTATTCCGATATCGCCATCGGCACCGCCCAGATCTTCGGCATCAAGCTCATGACAAATTTCCGCCGGCCCTTCCATGCCATCAGCCTGTCGGAGTTGTGGCAACGATGGCACATTTCCCTGTCAACCTGGTTCCGGGACTACCTTTACATTCCGCTCGGCGGCAGTCGCAAGGGTACCTGGCGCACCTACTTCAACGTGTTTTTCATCTTTTTCGTCAGCGGGTTGTGGCACGGCGCGGCCTGGACCTACGTCATCTGGGGATCGGTCCATGGTGTTTTCCTGGCCCTGGAATTGGCCACTCTTAAGGCCAGGAAGCGCTTTTTCCATCGGATCAATTTTACCGAGAAGAACTTCCTGTACCGTGCCATCGGGCTCTTGTACACCATGACCATCTTCAATTTTGCCCTGCTGATCTTCCGGGCGCTCAGCGTCAAGGACGCCTTCTACATGACCCGGCATCTGTTTGACGGTGTCCCCCAAATGGTCGGACGATTGCTGACGGGCGATTTCCTGGTGGTCCGCGAGATGTTGCGGGGTCTGGGACTTTCCCAGAAGGAACTTGTCGTGGTGCTGATAGCCATTGCGGTCCTGGAGGGCGCACAGATGCTCCAGATCCGGGGCAGCTTGCGGGCGCAGCTGGCCCTGCAGCGCCAGCCCGTGCGCTGGGCAGTCTACTATGCGCTCGTGGCTTCCATCGTATTCTTCGGCGCGTTCAACATGTCGCAGCAGTTCATCTACTTTCAGTTCTAGGAGCCAGAATTGTCTGTTGATCTGAAGAGATTCCTGGGAAAAGCGATGTTGTTCGCCGTGCCGTTCCTGTTGTACGGGATCATCATCACCGTCGTGGATCCCTACAACTATTTTTCCCTGCCCAGCCCCGTGGATGACGGCCTGAAGACGGAAATTTCCTTCAAGCTCAATTACGCCATGTGGAAGATGCTGGAATACCGCCAGGCTCCCTCCAGGAACATCCTGCTGGGCGACTCCCGCATGATGTCCATCGATCGGGACAAGATCAGGGAAATCAACGGGGACGAGTACTACAACTTCTCGTACGGTGGCGGTTCTCTCAAGGAGGCCCTGGCCACCTTCCGCTACGCCGAAGGGCTGGGGAAGCTGGAAAACGTCTACATCGGGCTGGACCTGAACAGCTACAACGCCAGCGACAACAAAGACCGGGTCAGTGAAGTCCTGGCCGCGATCCGAAATCCCCTTCTGTACATCTCCAACAACAACACACTTCTGGCGGCGATGCGCCTTGTCCGTGCCAAACTCGCGGACGCGAAGGAAATAATCGGCAAGCCACAGGGCGACAAGGCGACCTTCTGGAAACGACAACTCGAGGTCACCGCGCGCGTTTATTACGCGAACTATCGCGACCCTGTGGCCTACCGACGGGAGCTCGCCGAAGTGTCCGATTATTGCCGGGCCGAAGACATCAACCTGGTATTTATTATTTTCCCCAGCCATATGGATCTTCAGGACAAGATCGCCCAATATGGCCTGGAGATAGCGAACGCGGAATTCAAGGATGACCTGGCGGGATTCGGCCTGGTCTATGATTTCGCCTGGGACAACGAAGTGACCCGGGACGCGGACCTGTTCAAGGATCCCTACCACTTCAACCGGGATGTCGAGGATTCCATCATCCGGACAGTCTGGGGTGGCGAGTCACACTTCGTCAGGGTATTCGGTGAACCGACCGTTTCCGGTATCCGGGATCGCCGGGTATCGCACAACCGGTATCCCTCGAGTCAGGAGGGCCGATGAACCGCATACTCGCCCGCTCGCTGCTGAAGTTAACACGGCCCGAAAGGGTTCGCCTGCTCAAGGAGATCGTCGCGGACCAGTGGCGATCGCCCGCGCAGCTGGCCGACCTCAGCACATACCGCTTGACCGGGATAATGCGACACGCGGCAGCCACGGTGCCGTACTACAGCGAATTCTGCAGGCAGGCCGGGCTGGATCCTGCATCCCTGGATGCGGGCGATCTGGTGCGATTTCCCCTGGTCCACAAACAGGACATGATTGAGAATTCTGCGGCCTTCCAGACGTCAGCAGCCGATCGCCGGGATTGTGTTCCCAACTCCACCGGTGGATCATCGGGGAAAATGTTCAACTTCCTTATCGACAGAAAAAGCCTTGAAATCCGGACCGCCAACGATTTGAGAGGACGTACCTGGACCGGTTGGAGATTGGGCGACAAGCAGGCCATTTTGTGGGGGCACCCCCGGGACAACAAGGTAACCCATTCACTTCGCGGAAAACTGCTGGGCAAGTTTGTCCACAGATCGCGCAATCTCAACGCGTTCGACATGGATGACCGGATTGTCGCCGACTTTGCCGGACAACTCCGCCATTTCAACCCCGTCATGATCCTCGGATATTCCTCCGCCCTGGCATTTTTTTCCGAATATCTCGCCAGTAAGAATATCAAGATTCCCTCGCCCAAGGGCATCATCAGTAGTGCGGAAACCCTGACACCCGAACACCGGTCAAGTATTGAAAGTTACTTCGCTTGCCCTCTTCTCAACCGTTACGGTTCCAGGGAGTTCGGTGACATCGCCCAGCAATGCGAGGCCGTGGACGGACTTCACATTTTCAGCGACCGTTACCATCTGGAGGTCCTGCGACCTGACGGGACGGCCTGCGTCCCCGGAGAGCAGGGCGAAGTCGTGATCACCGACTTCGACAACCAGGTGATGCCGTTCATTCGCTATCGTACGGGTGACCTGGCCACGCCGGCAAATGGTTCCTGTAGCTGCGGTCGTGGCTTCCCTCTGCTGGCGTCCGTTGCAGGACGGACTTCGGAACTCGTCGTCGGAAAGAACGGAAAATACTATTCGTGTCCCGGCCCCCGCTGGTGGCGGACCGGAATCGAAGGAGTCGGGCAAATGCAATTGGTACAGGAAGACAGGGAAACCATCGAAATCCGGTTGGTCCCGGATGGGCGCTGGAACGAGTCCAGCCATCGGCAACTGGAGGCCCGGATGAAGGA